>Ga0105050_10007040_pt1 | contig 13653 bp, 14 predicted proteins | sample FRY01_FD_78088 | JGI IMG/M metagenome (GOLD analysis project Ga0105050, IMG submission 78088) | Freshwater microbial communities from Lake Fryxell liftoff mats and glacier meltwater in Antarctica - FRY-01 | ecosystem: Environmental > Aquatic > Freshwater > Ice > Glacier meltwater ... | reverse complement strand
GGTTGTCATATCGAATTTAATAAGAATATATCGAGTACGTGTAAAGACGCTATAAACTATTCAATGAATAGTGTACAATTTTTTCTAGGATCTCCTTATTCTTTTATTCGCAAGGAAATAAGTTTTGATGATATTACGCAAGCTAAAAAACTGTTGAAACGTTTTCCTTTAGCGGTGTTTAGTCATTATCCGTACGTTGCAAATTTAGCAGGATCAATAAAAAATCTAGCGTGGTCTGGAAATACGGAACAGGATAATAAAACAACATTTCTAGCGAAACAAATAGAATACGAACTCAGCGTGCTGAGTAATTTTGATATCAATGGCGTGGTTATTCATCCGGGAAGCTATCCAAATAGAAAATTAGGACTAAATGCTATTGCAACTACTATAAATAAGATTAACTTTGTAAAAAACTCAAAACTTCTATTAGAAAATGCAGCCGGTGAAGGAACAAAACTCGCAACTACATTTGAAGAAATACAAAAAATTTTGTCTCTTATAGACAACAATAAACAAAAGCATGTAGGAGTATGTATAGATACTGCTCATATTCACGGAGTTGGTGAATATGATCTCTCCAAAGTATCTGAGGTAAAAAGAATGTTTCATGAATTTGATAGTATAATTGGACCAGAGAAATTTTCATTATTACATCTCAACGATAGCCAAGTTCCCTTGAAATCCAAAACTGATAGACATGCATGCATTGGCACTGGGTATATATGGGGAGAAAGTATTGAATCTTTATATTATTTACTTGAAACATGTCATTCCAGAAATATTCCGATAGTATTAGAAACTCACGGATTAGATATGTTGACGTTAGGTTCTATTAGTGATACATACAAAAATAAAAATGATTAATTTAAAAAGTTTCTTTATAACATAAAATGTCTGAGTTTTCGCTAAGAAAGCAAATTGAAAGTAGGGACGATATCCGTCTTATGGATCGAGATAGTAATTTTGATCTTGATCTTTTTTGTTATACTAATTGTAACAATGAAAGTGAAGAAATTATTAAGCAGTCTAGAGGTGTTGTTTTTAACAAAGATACTCTAATTATGAAAGCGTTCTCTTATACCGATGAGTATTCCGGTGATCAGATTGATCAAATCGAAAGTCTTTTTCACGGTTTTAATTTTACTAAATACAAATTTTTTGATTCTTACGAAGGATCTCTTTTGAGACTCTTCTTTTATAAAGGAAAGTGGTTTCTAACTACTCATAAGAAACTTGATGCTTTTAAGAGTAAATGGTCATCTCGCGAATCTTTTGGTGTTCATTTTGTTGAAGCGATTGAAACTGAAATAAAAAACAACGAAGATTTGAGACAAGTTCTTCCTCCTGGAGAGGATGTTCTTGATCGATTTTTTGCAACCCTGGATACTAATAATCAATACATGTTTTTGATTCTTACTAGACATGAAAATAGAATTGTCTGTGACGCATTCCAACAGCCAAAAGTACTACACGTTGGAACGTTTGTCGACGGCTGTCTAGATTTGAATTATAATATTCATGTTTCAAGACCAGAATCTAAAAGATTTCTAAATATTGACGAACTTGTACATTACATTGAATCTTGCGATCACAAGAAGACTCAAGGAGTTATTTGTTTTGGAGAAAATAACAGACAAGTAAAGATTGTAAATAGCAAATATAGACAGAAATTTTTAATCAGAGGCAATGAACAATCGATCAAGTATCGTTATTTGCAACTAAGATCTGATAGAGATCAAGTAGATGTTCTAAAGGAAATGTATCCTGAATATATTAAAGATTTTGAACGATATGAAAATACATTGATTGAAGTGGCTAAAAGTATTCACGTATCATATCAAAGTCGATATATAAACAGGGAACCTACGTTTGTTTACAAACCAAAGTTTCTTGTTATGAAAGCTTGTCACGAATGGCATTGTTTCGATAGAAAAAATAACCGTGTATCTCTCAAACAAATAATAAATGAACTAAACAAACAAAGTCCCACAAGTTTAAATTTGATGATAAAGAATCATAATTCTCCCAAGAAATTCTATGAACCTGAACCTCTTCTACGAGGAAGTTTTAATCCGTTTGCTATGGATGCTCCTCCTATTCGGGAACCTCGCACGTTGCAATTAAATTAAATTAAAATTGAAACATAGTTTTATATTATATAACAAATGACCACGTTCTTTGTTATAGGAGATCCCCATTTTCAAGAAAAAAATATGAAAAATATTAATCTTTTCATAGACAAAATTCTTCCAGAGATTAAATCTCGCAGACCAGATTATATAGTTATTCTTGGAGATTTTCTTCACGATCATGAAAGGCTACATACTTTACCCTTGAATAAAGCCTATGAATTTATCAACTCTCTCAGAGATATTACAACAGTATATATTCTTGTTGGAAATCATGACATGATTAATAATAGTCAATTTCTTAACGATAACCATTGGATGAATTGTTTAAAAGGATTAAATAATGTAGTTATTGTAGATAAGATAACTACTTTAAAAACTAAACAGAATTATTTTTTGTTTTCTCCATATATTCCTACAGGTAGATTCAAGGAAGCATTAAATACAATTCCAAATTGGAAAGAAGCAAATGTAATTTTTGCTCACCAAGAATTTAAGGGATGTTCACTAGAAGGACGAATTTCTGAAGAAGGAGATAAATGGAGTAAGAAATACCCGTATGTAATATCAGGACATATTCATTTACGACATTCTCCGCAAGAGAATATTTTTTACCCAGGATCTATTTTACAGCATTCTTTTGAAAAAAGCCGTGGTGAGGTAGATAAACATATACACGACGAGATACCGAGCATAGTTTTATATACTAAAGTTGATGGAAACGATAGAGAAATGGAAATGATAGATTTAAAACTTCCTAAAAAATTAACTAAAACAATAAATCTAAAAGAGATAGAAGATATCAAGATAGTTTCTGAAAATGAAGATGAGCTTAGGTTAAGAATCAAAAGTACAGAAGAAGAATTCAAACAGTTTAAACAAAGCAAAAAATATAAAGATTTATTAAAGGAAAATATCAAGGTGATCTACGTTCCTATTAAAAAGGAAACAAAAAGACGCGTAGAAGAAGGCTTAAATTTCTTTGCAATTCTAAAAGAGTTGATAGAAAGAGAGAACGATAAATATCTTTTAAAAACATATAACAAAGTCTTGGAAAAAGAATAAAATATTTCTTATAAAAAAGTTGTTCAGTATGAGTAATGTTACAATGATAGATAATCTTCCACAACTTGAAGAAGTAGGGGGAGATAAATTTATCGGAGAACATCTTCCCCCAGATATGATAAATAAATATGGTAAAACAATAAGACAGAAATATAATGGATATGCCACGTTTCAAACTATGAATCAGGCTCCTTCTATGCAACAACCCCAGCCTCAGAATAATGAACCTCCTCGAGAAAACAGATCTGAAGCTCATTTTGTTCATCCGTTTTCTTTCTCATGCATCGACGTCTCAAATCACGTAAAAGAATGTCCCATTTGTTGCAGATTCTATCACAGTGATAATACGCTATATATTATATTGATAGTTATTCTATCGATTATTTGTTTATTGCTTCTCAAGAGAGTTTTGAACGTTTAATTTAAAAAGAAAAATATTAAAAAAAATGAATGCAAAAGATCTTTATAACCTAGCTAGAAATAGGGAACAAGAAGTAAAAATGGAAAGTTGTAAACTAGATCTTGAAAAAATACAAAGAGGTTTAGACGAAGCGGCTAGGTCTGGCAATACGTCTTTTAAATTTAATTATACAAATTCTCTAGGCTGCTGTAATTCTCTTTTGGATTTAACAAAAAAAATATATGAGCCTAGAGGTTACAAAGTTTATGACGAAAGTACCTGCGAGTACGATCCACAATCGGAGGAATTTTTAGTAGTTGATTTTAGCCAAAAAGAAAAATCTTGGTGGTGGATTTTTTCAAAACGATAAAATTGATTATTTATAATAGTAAATACTATTATAATGCATGAAGTCTACGTTTCTACCGTTTAAAAGTAAACAATTTATTTCTCTGTTATCGTTGATATGTAATCATCGTAAACAACAAAGATACGTCTCTGTTCTTCAGACAGAAATTACTGAACACGATGAAACAGTTTCAAAAAGAATCGACAATTTTCTTCATTCGGAAGAAAAAGATAAAGATAATTTAACCGTTTATACTATAAGAAAGCGAGATAGCAGAAGCTGGTATAAAAATGGAAAATATCATAGACAAGATAAAATTTCAATAAATGGACGAATAGAAACATTACCAGCTTTAATATTCGGCGACGGTAGTATGTTTTGGGCTAAATACAACTTTATGGCCAGGGACGATAAGGATGAAAATGGTTATTATTTACATAATACATTCAGCAATTGTGGTAAAATTTGGATTACAAAAGAATTTAAACTCCATCGAGATGAAAAAGGTCATTACGGTGATCTTGAGAATGGTTACTTTGACAGAAATGGTAATTTTATTGCATACACTCTTCCAGCTGTAATAAACGGAAATAAAAAAGAATGGTGGATAAACGGTGAATTATTTAGAAACGATAAAGATAAAAATGGATTAACGTTACCAACTATAGTTGGAAAATATATTCAAAAATGGGCGATTGGCAAAAATAAAATTCTTCATCGCGACGAGAGAGATAAGAACGGTAAACAACTTCCAGCGGTTATAGGAATTTTTGGTCATAAAGAATGGTGGATTAATGGTAAACGCGAAAGAAACGAATATGATAAAAACGGGAATTCTCTTCCACAAGTAGAAGCGCATTATTTTCAAGATGAATGGATTGAAAATGATGAAATCATAAAGACAAAAGTTAACATGTACTCCTTATTTTCAGGTGTTATAAAATACTTATTTGGAGGCTGTAAATCTATATCGGACTACGATGATGAAGATATTTAAAATTGATTTTTATAATAGTATTTACTATTATAATAAATGAAGTCTACGTTTCTACCGTTTAAAAGTAAACAATTTATTTCTCTGTTATCGTTGATATGTAATCATCGTAAACAACAAAGATACGTCTCTGTTCTTCAGACAGAAATTAAACAAACCAATAATGGTGTAGGATATGAAATACGTAATCTCGGCTGTCATAGAGAAGAAAAGGATGTAAACGGATATCTCCTTCCAGCTTTTATATCACCCGATTTTCTTACATGGGGGAAGAACGGTAAAATTCATCGAATAGAAAAAGATTTGATTACAAAAGAAACTCTTCCGGCTATAGAATATACCGACGGCGTCAATGCATGGTTTATAAAAGGTAAAGTTTTTAGAATCGATAAAGATGATAAAGGTTACAGTTTACATACAATGTTTAGAGACAGTAACAAATATTGGACCGATTCTAAAGGAAATAATTATAGGGATGAAAAAGGGCATCACGGAGATCTTGAAAACGGTTATTTTGACAAACATAAAAACTTTATTTCTCTTATATTACCAACAATTGTAAGGAAAAACGGTACAAAAGAATGGTATAAGAATGGTAAATTCCACAGGGATGAAAGAGACGAAAACGGTTTCACCCTACCAGCTATTATATATTCCAATGGAACTAGAGAATGGTACAAAGACGGAGAAAAACATCGTGATGAAAAAGAAAATGGTTTCACCCTTCCAGCTGTTGTAAAAAGAAACGGTACCAAGGAATGGTGGCAAAACGATAAGCCGTTTAGAGACGACAAGGATGAAGACGGTTATTTTCTTCCAAATATGACAGTGCAAGATAAACATAAAGTATGGCTAAAAGACAAAAATTGGGCTTTTCATCGAGATGAAAAGGATAAGAACGGTCTTACTCTACCAGCCATTATCACAATCAACGGAACTAAAGAATGGCATATAGAAAATCGACGTAGAAGAGACGACAAGGATAAAAACGGTAATCTTTTACCGACAGTTGAAAAGTTTTACGGAATAGGAGAGTGGCATACAGAACACCGAATTGAAAAGGTTAGATTAATTAACAAGTGCAACTATCTAAAAGTAATATATAAGTTTATAGTTGGATGTCGTAAAAAGTTTCACGAAGATGATAATTTTTATACCGATTTACTTGACATTGATAGTGATGAAGAATAACTATTTATTTTAACACAAAATAAATACGTATAAAATGGATAAAAAATTCCCCCCTCATTTCAAATCGCTTAGCGAACTAATAAAACCAGAAGAAATTATACCGTACGATTTAGACATCGATAAAGGTATTTATATAGACTGGGCCAAAGCATATCCGCTGGCAATCTACGATATCTTTAAAGATTGTTTACAGTACAGTAAACCTCTAACGCAAAAAGATTTAGATTTTTTCTGCAATAATGGAATAAATCTAAATCTATTATATTCGTATCATTCGTCGTTTTCTTGTTTAACAACTCCATTATTTATATTAGCAGAAAATAAACGTGTAGATGAGATGTATCTTTTTCTTCGAGCAAAAGCTAATCCAAGAATTACAAATGAAAATAACTATAATATATTAGAAATACTATTCATGAGTAATAAAATTCCTGAACAAAATGTTATAGAGAATGTTGTAAACTGTGAAAAATGCGTTTCCACTCTTGAAAAATTCTGTTCTCTTAAAGAATTCAATATAAAGAGGTGGATATATAATGAATACTGTGACGAATATAAACGCTATTCGCCGTATCTTAAAGATGTTTTAAATATAAAAGGAATGATTGTAGACGATTAATTCTTGAGATCTAAAATACTTTTGAGTTGATTATAACCCTCTGAGAATAACTCAAGCTTTTCCTTTGATTTTAGATTGAAATCAAAAGCAAAACTATCCATATCTTTTAGAGAAATAATATTGCATTTATTCGAACACATTGATATCTGATATTCTGTAGATTGATTGATAGAAATATACATGTAATGGAAAATGTCTTGAAGTATACTGTTATTGTTACCGAGCATCTCTTCGTCTTTGATAATTCTAATTCCTAATATTTTCTTTCCTATTTCATCTCCGTGTTTAATTGCAAAGTTATTTATTATCGCACCATCGGCGTAAAAGTTACCCATGTATTTAAACTTGTCAAATAACAAAGGTACATTAGCAGACATTCTAAGAGCTATCAGACATGGTAGATCTGGATAATTATCAGTAGATATATATTCCGCTTTCTTTAGTGTCTTGTTATAAGTTACACAAATTAAATTTTTATTATATTTTTCTTTCATTTCTTTCAAGGTAAGATACTTACCTACTTTTTCGATAGTCATCTTTTCTAGACTCTCTTGAATCGATGTATACGATATGACTCCTTCACTGCTAAGAATATTAACTAAATTAAAACTTTGAATTTTTTCAAAAAAGCGCTGTGTACAAATATATACCATAATCTCTATAGGAGTATAACCAATGATTAATAGATAACAAATTATTGACCCAATTGATGTACCAATATAATTTTCAATATTAGAAAGTAAAAAATTATCCATCGCGCATTGTAACGCTCCTAATAATATTAAACCTTTTATTCCTCCACCCGATAAAACTATCGTATCGTATTTTTCTGGCATTCTTAATTATATAAAAATTAAGAATGTTTAAGATGAATTAATTTTTTATAAAACACCAATAAACTCCAGTAGAGAATTTTCATCTCTTCCACCTGAATGTGTTTTTACATATTTTCCTTGTCTATTAAATCCCCAATAAGCAGGAACTCCTGCCATATTAGGATCAAGGGGTCTTAGGCGATTTATTAGTTCCGGTTCTAATTCCAACTGAATACTGTACACATTGAAACCATTTGATTTGTCTGAAAGATTCTTAAAAGCAGGCTTTGCTTGTGTGCAATAACTACACGACTGGCGTTGTATCATTACAACGCTAGGTTTGTTTTTATGAACATTTGACTTCAAAGTTAGATCGTCGTTAAAATCGCTATTTTCGAGATAAATTACTCCTTCCATAAAGCTCATTTTTTAAAGACTAGATTTTTTTAAAAGAGAATTTAATTACTTAAAGTTCTAAATAATAATTAAAATGAGTATAGTTTTTAAGGCTAGAACAGAAGAAGGACATACCATTAAGGTTCTTTCTGAGCTTTTAAAAAATAATATAAAAAACGGATACTTTGAAATTGACAAAGAAAGAATTCGATTTTGTATGATGAATACAAACAAAACGATATTAATATCGTTTTGTTTGTATGCTGACAAGTTTAATACTTATGTTTTCTCTTCTAAAGAAACATTAAAAATTGGATTAAATCTTGCATTATTTAATATGGCTTTAAAGTCTATAAAGAAAAAGGATTCAGTAGAATTTGTAATAGAAAAGGATAACGATGGTAAAATGTCTAAATTCAATATTAGATCGTTTTCAAAAGACTCTGACAAGCAGGAGAAAACAAGCGTACAGATTGTTGACCTGCAAAGCATTGACATCGACATGCCTGACGATTACGATCGTTCTATAATTGTTGGCTCTCAGTTTTTTAACAAAACTATCAAAGGCTTTGGGCAAATAAATGGAACTTCTATTTCTATTCATAGATACGGTTCTCAGATTGTATTCAAATGCAACTCTGGAGATATTATTGAAAAAGAAAGTGTATGCGGAAATAATGACGATACCGTTCAAGACATAAGATACGAAGATGAATTTGATACTATAACTCTTTCTAGAATTTGTAAGATTACAGGTCTAAGTAACAATCTTCAAATTTACACAGGGCAAAATAAACCTTTGTATCTCAAGAGTTCGATAGGAAATGTGAATATAGGTCAAATTGAAATTTATATCAAGTCAAGAAGCATAATAGATAAAGAAAAAGAAGAGAATAAACTCAACGATTAAATAAACTAAAAGATTTTAAATATAAGTATTATATTTAAAATGTTTCCAGTAGTAGATCAACCCCCAGAATTAAAAATTGAATTACATCTTCATCAACTTCATTCAATATACAGAATGGAAGAGTTGGAAAGACATAAAATAATCAAAACTGAAAACTGCGTCGTTGATACAACAGTTGGTATTAATTCTGATATAGCCGGTTACGGTAAATGTTTGAAAAAAGGAACAAAAATTCTATTGTTTTCCGGAGAAATTAAAAACGTGGAGGATATTACAACAAACGATATATTAATGGGAGATGATTCCAACCCAAGAAAAGTTCTTTCTCTTGCAAGAGGAAAGGAACAATTATATACTGTAATACAGCGTCATGGAGAAAACTATTCAGTAAACGAATCTCATATTCTAACATTAAATCTATTAAAAAATAAATTTATCAAAAGGAAAAAAGGTAGATATCATCTATTTTATTTTGATACAAACTCTCAAATTCTATATAAATGGATATATTTGTTTTATCCAGACTGTATACTTCACTATAACAAACTTCCAATAGAAAATAATAAAAAAATTGATATTTCTCTTTTAAAATATTTAAGTATACACAAAAACGCTAAAAGTCTTTTTAAAGGGTATAGAAATTGTGTTGAATTTCCAGATGTTAATACAGTAATCCATCCTTATCTTGCTGGATTATTTTTACATCTAGATGCAAAAGAATATATAATAAATTCAAAGAGTAAACGATTACAATATCTTGCCGGTATATTGGATAGATATGGTGTTTATTATAAAGGATTCTTTAGGATTTATATTGATAATCAAATTCTTGCACATAAAATACTATTTTTATGTTATACTCTTGGATTTAATGCATATAAAAATAATAATGCGATAGTTTTATATACAGATAATCCTCAAGAACTTCCTCTTCTTACTCTGATCGTAGATAATGAAAAACATCCCAAATATCCTTTATATTCACCTATAACTATAACAAAAGACAAAGTAGACGATTATTATGGATTTGTTATTGATGGAAACTCTCGCTTTCTTCTTGGAGATTGTACAGTTACGCACAATACTCTTTCAATGATTGGTTTAATTCTTAGAAATAAAATGTCATGGATAAAAAACAATAATGTATTACAATATCAAGAAATCAACGATCGTCATATTTTGAACAATTACATGTGTAACAAACTATTCATTACAAAAAGAAAAATTAATAATACGTTGATCCTTGTAAACGATTCATTAGTATCTCAATGGATGCGCGAGTTTTCTTATTCTCCTCTTAAAGTTCAAGTTATCTCTCAGAAGAGATTTGTAAATAAAATAGATATCGATAATTATCAGGTAATATTATGCACTCCAAAGACTTTTAACGATATTGCTTCGACCTATAACGATTATTGTTGGAAACGATTCATATTTGATGAACCTGGGCATATAAAAGTACCAGCAATGAAAGAAATATATGCAGGTTTTATGTGGTTTGTAACAGCTACTCCAGAAAAAATTTATGATTTACATAAACTTAGTCATTCTAGTGTAATGAAAAGTATATTTTCATATAATTATCAAGTAATGCAAAAATATTTCAAACCAATAATAGTTCAAAATAATAACGATTTCGTAATCAAAAGTTATAAAATGCCTCCTACAACACATCTAACATATAAATGTCATTCTGTTTTATATAATATGTTGAACGGTATTATAGGAGAACAAATATTAACTATGATTAGAACAAATAATATTTCATCTTTGATAGAAACTTTAGGAGGAGATAGAACTAATAATATTTTAGATGTAGTTAAAGATACAAAGAATAAGGAACTTCAGATATTAGACGCTGAATTAATAATAGCAACCATTAAAAAAGATAATGATAAAATAACTAAAATAAATGAAAGTAAGAAACGAATTCAAGATCAAATAATTGAAATAGAAAAGAGATTTGCAAACGTTCTAAACAGAGAATGTACAATTTGTTTCTCAGATCTGATAAATCCAGTCATGGAACCAAATTGTCAAAATATTTTCTGCAGTCTCTGTCTATTTCAATGGTTACAAAATTCAATGGTATGTCCTCTATGCAGAACTCAAGTAAAAAGCGATAAACTTGTTTATATTACAGAAAGCAAAGAGGATAATTCTGTAAAAGAAGAAAGATTAAAAACAAAAGAAGAAACAATTCTAGAGATAATTAAAAATAAGAAAGATGGTAAATTTATTCTTTTCTCTTCTGATGACCAAAGCTTTTCATTTATTACAAAAATACTCGTTCAAAATAATATAACATTTAACCAAGTTAGAAACAGAGTAGATGAAATAATAAAAGCTTATAAAAGTGGTACCATTAAAGTTTTATTCATTAATACAACGCAGAACGTTACCGGTTTAAATCTAATTGAAACAACCGATATAATCAATTATCATGAAATGGATGAAAGTACTTATAAACAAATAATAGGTAGAGCAAATAGAATAGGCAGAACTATACCATTGACAGTGCATAATTTAACATTTTAATTTTTCTTTGCCAATAAAAGAAAAATTATTAATTCTTACATAATACAAGAGGTAAGATTGAAACGATTATTATAAATAAAAGAATTCTCCATTCTTTATATATAAATAACCAAAATCTGCTATCATTTTCTTCCCAGCTTCCTTTTCCCAAATGAATAGCATATATGTCAGGATTATCTTTTAATTTCATTACATCATCGTTTATACCGTACGGATGAAATCTCTTCCATGGTAAACTTTTCAATCTTAATTTATATTTATATCGATTGTAAACGTTTGCAATCATGCACGGACCTGTAGTAAACATAATTGTAAAGTGTCTGGATAAATATATATTATTTTGTTTTTCCATCAATTCTTCAAACAAGAATTCCCAGAATGGATGTTTTCTTTTTGAATAGATTAGAGAGTTTGATACACTCTCTTCGTTGCTTAACGTATTAGGAGTTTCTACAAAGTAAATATCGTTGTTGTATTCTTTAAAAATATCATTAATATTCTTATTACAATAGTAATCCATGTCAGCATATACTCCTCCGTATCGATGAAGAATAAAATATCTAGCCACGTCACATCTCTGTATTTCGTACGGATACGATTTGAACATTTTATAGTATTTTTTATAGTATATTCTGATTAATGATAGACAATTTTCTTTAGTCCATTCATATCTATTCCATCCACATTTATCCCAGCTATTTCTATATAATTTTAACGAATTGTACATTTTCTTTGTTTTACTTTTACTCTGAATGGTAGTAAACCAAATCTGGTGAATAATTCTATTATTCTTTGAAAGTAGGAATCGATCAAGCTCTTGAAACTTCATATTTCTAAAATGATTTTTTTTGTATAAAATAACTTTAATAATAATGATTGAGTGTTTCTTACCTTTTAAAAGCAAAGAATTTATTTCGACGGTTTCTTCAGTCTTGAAAGAAATAAAGATCGGCCTGTTACAGATGAAAAAATATGAAGTTATATTAGACCAATGGGGCTCCTCGGAAACAGAATTTAAAATAAACTATAAATTTCATTCTATCAACGATAAACCTGCTAAAATGGTAGACGCAGGTAGATGTGGATCTCATTATTGGTACAGAAATAATAAACTGCATAGAACTAGACGTTCGACTGATTTTATGCATTTTCCTCTTGCAGCATTTGAGTTTTCAGAAGGATTGGACGATTTTTATAGAAATGGCAAGTTGTTTTCTCCATTTTTTAAAATAAGATTTCAAAAGAATGTCATCGTAAAGAGATTTTTTCCTTCTTCTCATAGGAAAAAATTAGTACCTGGATCATATCCAGAAGAATGTATAGATGATTTTCAATACCATATAGACGGTAGAGAGATAAAAAAGAAGATAAAAGTGGAAATTAAAATCGAGTTTAATGAAATGAATTTTAGAAAAATGATAGTGAATGAACATAAAAATTATCCTAATTTCTCACAAGGAGAAATGATGGAACTAATTCTTAAGAGAGACTACGACATTGTCTTTACTCCTGAATACATAAATTGAATTTTTTCTAATTAAATAATCTTAATTAGAAGATATAATGTATTTGAGATTCACACCGTTTAAGAGTAAAGAATTTATTTCACTGGTCTCTGCTAGACAACAATCAATCTTGACAGAGACAAATATTGGTCTTCTTCAAACGAAAATGACTGTAACATCCATGTACGGTGATTATGAAGAAGAATATACAATAAATAATAGATTACATTCTATAAACGATGAACCGGCTATACTGTACGAGCACGATTCTGTATCAGAGTGGTGGTATAGAAATCATAAAGTACATAGAACTAGACGATTTTATAGGGGTAAAAAATTTACCAAAATACGTCCTCTTCCGGCTATTATATATAATAATAAGGGCGATTTTTATAGAAACGATAAATTATATTCTCCTTCGTTTGATATAGTATTATTGAATTCAGACAATGAATTTATTGCTGTAAAGAGATTTTCGCCTTCTTGTACTTATGAAAACGATTATAAATATCATTTAGACGGAAGAGAAATAAAACAGGAGATAAAAGTAAAACATAATGTTAAAGAATTATATTCGATTGAATTCATGGAAAAAGTAATGAATGAACATAAAAATTATCCTCGTCTCTCACAAGGAGAAATGATGGAACTAATTCTTAAGAGAGACTACGACATTGTCTTTACTCCTGAATACATAAATTGAATTTTTTCTAATTAAATAATCTTAATTAGAAGATAT
>Ga0105050_10007034_pt1 | contig 13662 bp, 13 predicted proteins | sample FRY01_FD_78088 | JGI IMG/M metagenome (GOLD analysis project Ga0105050, IMG submission 78088) | Freshwater microbial communities from Lake Fryxell liftoff mats and glacier meltwater in Antarctica - FRY-01 | ecosystem: Environmental > Aquatic > Freshwater > Ice > Glacier meltwater ... | reverse complement strand
GCGGGCAGTCTCGACGAACGTTGCTCCGCCGAGACTGGTTTTTGGACTCCCATTGGACGCAGGAGTAGATGCCTCAAAAAATCCCCCATTCTGGACAGATGCCACTAAAATCCGAGAAGAACCAATAAAAAACAAATCATCAAGCATAGGAATATCATGGCTCGAACGACCATCGAAGATTTCATCCGTTCAACTCAGCAAGATGACAATGCAAAAGATTTTTTCCAGCTCGAGAACGATCGCATGCTGGAGGTGAATCTTGAGGGTGAAGTTTGGACCAAGACGGGCTCGATGGTCGCGTACGTCGGAGGCATCAAGTTCACTCGCGAAGGGATGCTCGACCGCGGAGTTGGCAATTTGCTGAAAAAAGAATTCACGGGCGAAGGGGCACGTCTCACTAAAGCCGTGGGGCGCGGGCGTCTTTACTTGGCGGATAGCGGCAAAACGGTGCAGATTCTTCATTTGGGGAACGAAACTCTGTTCGTCAACGGAAACGATCTCCTTGCCTTTGAGACGGGCATGAAGTGGGACATCACGATGATGAAAAGCTTGGGGGCGATGGTCTCCAGCGGCCTTTTCAACGTGCGGCTCCAGGGGCCAGGGATGATCGCGATCACAACGCATTTTGAGCCGCTTACTTTGATGGTTCGCCCGGGGCATCCGGTCCGCACCGATCCAAATGCCACAACAGCTTGGTCTGGCGGACTCAAGCCTGTCTTCAAGACCGACGTTTCGTTGAAAACGTTCATTGGGCGGGGAAGCGGTGAATCAATCCAAATGGAATTTGAAGGCGATGGTTTTGTTGTGGTACAGCCATTCGAGGAGAGCGGTCCCCCCACATCCACTGGCTAGGCTTTGCGGAATGCAAAGCCGTTGGAACCACGCCGGCACTATTGTCGTACCGTTTTTTCAGCGGCGTATACCACTAGGCCTAATTTTCGTGGTAAGTAAAGTGATGGGTTAGCACGGATCGAAATCAATCCTCATCGCGTCTGCATCCTGTGTATCCGATCTACCTCGACTTCAACCGCACTACGCCTCTCGCACCTTCGGTTTTGGAAGCGATGCAGGCTTACTGGACTCAGCATTTCTTGCTGCCGGGCCAAGAGCACCCGCAAGCCCGCGCGGTCGCGGAATCACTCGAGTACGCTCGTGAGAGCATCGCGTCGATGGTGGGCTGCGAAGCCTTTGAGATCGTCTTCACGGGCGGCGGTACCGAAGCGAATAACTTGGCAATCCTGGGAGCGGCAGGGCGGCTTCGCAAAGGGCACATCATTGTCTCGGCACTCGAGCACGAATCGGTTTGCGAAACCGTGGCTATGCTTTCGCAGATCGGCTGGGATGTGGAAACGATCGCACCGAATCTCAATGGCGAAGTCGATCCAGAGCGTTTCAAAGATGCTTTTCGCAACGATACAAAACTGGTTTGCCTTCAGGCAGCCAATCCGATTTTTGGAACCATTCAACCGGTTCGCGTCGTGGCTGATCTTTGTCATTCACGCGGCATTGCGTTGCATTGCGATGCGACCCAGTCGTTTGGAAAGATGAGCGTTGACGTGGCGGAGCTTCGAGCCGATACGGTCGCGATCAGTGGACACAAATTCTATGGTCCCAAGGGTACCGGCGCACTTTTCGTTCGCCGAGGTTATCCCTTGTTACCCGTTATGTTTGGTGAGTCGCGCGAGATGGGGCTTAGACCTGGCGCTGAGAACGTGCCCGGATGGATCGGGCTAGGCGCGGCGGCGTCATTGGCGAGCAAGTGTTGCATTGAAGCCGGGGTTGCGATGAAGAAACTCCGCGATCATCTCGCATCCTCCATTCGCACCGTCATCGATCCCGTCAACGTGGTTTGCGAAGCATCAGATCGACTCAGCAATACGTTAACGATCGAGTTACCGTCCGAGGCGAGATTGGTGCAGCGTGCGTCGCGGGAGTTGATTTTCGCGACGGCCATGTCGGCATCACCAGCAGACGAAATGACGCGTTGCTTACGCGCAATCGGACGTAGCGAACATCAGATCAGCACGACGGTGCGATTCAGCATCGGGTGGACAACCAGTCGCGAGCAAGTCGACCGCGTTGTTGAGTTGCTTGCCGAAGCAGTCGAAGTGACTGCGGGATAAGAAGTGACTGCGGGATAAGAAGTGACTGCGGGATAAGAAGTGACTGCGGGATAAGAAGTGACTGCGGGATAAGAAGTGACTGCGGGAAAAAGCGTCCGCGTTTCGGTTTATCGCTTGGTGATGCTTTGATCAAAGTTGAGCAGCGAGATGACAATCGAAGTCATCGTTGCGACTTTAATGGGCTCAAGCGACGTGTCCGCTTTTTGATCGCCGATCTGAAGCAACTGCTTCGCTTTCTCTTGCTCAGCAAGGAACCGCGTGTGCTGGCGATCATAAAGGTCGGTGAGCAACTGCAGCTCCTCATCGGATGGATAACGACTGGTCAAGGTTCGAAACAATTCGCCAATCATCGCAGGCGTGTCTTCATGATGCCGACGCGAAAGGTCTTCAGCCAGGACTCTTGCTGCTTCGACAAACTGCGGGCTGTTGAACATGACGAGCGATTGAAGGGGTGATGCGGTCACGTCACGCTTCACCCGGCATACATCACGCAGTGCCGCGTCCAGCGTCGTCATCATTGGTGCCGGGCCGGTCCGCTTCCAATACGTGTAAAGACTTCGGCGATACAAACCACGGCCTTTGTCACGACCCACGGGCTTGAATGAAACCTCGACTTCGTAAGGCTTCGCAGGTTCCCCGCCAATCGTTGAATCCATTAGGCCGCTGATCGCGAGCACGTTGTCGCGAAGCATCTCAGCAGACAATCGATAACGCGGTGAACGTGACAGATAAATGTTCTCGGGATCCCGAGGATCAAGCGGTGGTGAAGATTGTCGATAGGTGCTTGAAAGTGAAATCATTTTCAACATCGATTTCACATCCCAACCGCCCTCGCGAAACTCGACCGCCAGCCAGTCGAGCAATTCTGAGTGCGATGGGGGCAGTCCTTGACTGCCGAAGTCTTCCGGCGTGGCGACGAGACCGCGGCTGAACATCAATTGCCAAAGTCGATTCACCGCGACGCGAGCGACAAGCGGATTACGCTCGTCGACAAGCCACTGCGCCAATCCCAATCGATCGCGCGGAGACTCTTCGGCCAGACCAGGCAGCATTGACGGGGTCGCGGGCGAGACGGGCTCGGCGCGTGCATCGTACGCACCCCGAGCAAGCAAATAACTTTGGCGCCGTTGTGGACCTTCTCGCATCACCATGATCTCGGGCACCGAATCTTGCATCTCAAACAACCGTCGACGCGCGGCAACCAAGGACGCATTCGCGTTCATACAGTCTCGATCAACGGACGTGACGAAGTGATCAAACAATGTTGCTCGCACCCCTTCATCATTCACCGACTTTGCATCGATCTGGAATCCATCGTCATGCAAACGAGCGGCTTCGAACGATGAAATTTCGCGATCAAAAACCGTGAATTGGTCAACGGATCCGCCCGTAAACCCACGGTCACGGAAGCGAGCGGCAATGGTGATGTTGTCGCCGCCTCCGCCCGAAATTTGCTTCGTCAACGCATCGCGAACAACGGTTGTATTGGCACGTTTTCCATCCACAAAAATCGAGAGTCCTTCTGCCTTGCCTGATCCGTCAGACACCATCGTGACATGAACCCACTGGTCGATCGCCAATGGATTTTGAGTTCGAACACTGACGGCGTTGCCTGGCCAAAAATGAATCATCGACGCTTGCAGATGCCCCTCGTCGATCAGCATTTCATAGCCGCGACTTGCCGCGTCTGTCCAGGCTCGCGAGCGGTGAAAAACGACTGCGCGATCTTTGACATCGGGCGTCGTCATCCAGAGCGCGATCGAAAACGGATGCCAACGGTCAAAGTTACCAACGCCTAAATCGAGCCCATCGTCACCTTCAAACAACGCCGCTCGTTCACCCAGTTTGCCTTGCGTCGTCTTGATCGTGCTCGATTCGAAATCCTCAAAGTCCCTGACGTGCACGGGCGGAGTCGGGCCCTCAGGAGTGATCGCGTCATTGCTTACTTGGGTCTTCAGCCAGTCATCAAACACATCGCGACGTGAATTGATGGTTTGCGAGAGCACGCTTTCCGCCTTTGCGACTTCGGCTGTCGCCACTTCAATCGCCGCGGCTTGTTCATCGCTGGGAAGATCAAGCGTCGGCGTGGGACATGAATCGGTGAAGTACGAATACAATCCGGCTTCGTCGATGTTGTCGAAGAAACTGCTTAGCGCGTAGTAATCTCTCTGTAACAACGGATCGTATTTGTGGTCATGGCACCGGCAACATTCCATCGTCAAACCAAGCATCGCGGTCGCGACGGTTTGAGTCCGGTCAGCAACGTACTCGATACGAAATTCTTCCGGCACACTTCCGCCCTCCGCTTCCTGTGGATGCAATCGATTGAAGGTGGTTGCCAAGATTTGATCGCGAGTCGCTCCGGGCAATAAGTCACCCGCGATTTGTTCGGTGATGAATTGGTCGTAAGACATGCCGCGATTGAAGGCGCGAATGACCCAGTCTCGATAAGGAAAAACTCGGCGGTCTTTGTCGACCTGCATCCCGTAGCTGTCACTGTATCGAGCGACGTCGAGCCAATCCGCGGTCATCCGTTCACCGAACCGGGGTGAGGCGAGCAGACGATCGACTCTCTGTTCATAGGCATGAGGCGATGCATCCTTTTCAAACGCATCAAGCTCTGCGATTGTCGGTGGCAGTCCCGTCAAATCAAACGTGACACGTCGAAGCCAAGTCGCGCGGTCGGTTTCCGGCGCAGGCGATAACTCGAACGTCTTCATCTTGTCGAGCACAAAGTTATCGATCGGTTGCCGCGACCAACGAGCCGGATCGGCGGCATCGGCGGCATCGGCGGCAGCGGCGGCAGCGGCGGGAACGGCGGCATCGGCGGGAACGCTTGGTCGATGCGGAGCGATGAAGGACCAATGCGATTCGTACGCCGCGCCGTCGTTGATCCACTGCTTCAGCGTCGCGATCTGCTCGGGTGTAATCTCGCGACCGGAATCGGGCGGCGGCATGCGGACATCAGGATCCGTCGAAGTAATCCTCTCGATCAGTTCACTCGCCTTAACATCACCGGCAACGATCCCCGATTCCTTGGCCGCGTCTTCCTCGTCGAGTCGCAAGCCGGCTTCGCGTTTCGCCGAGTCGGGACCGTGGCAAAAGAAACAATTCTCGGACAATATCGGTCGGATGTCGCGATTGAAACGGACATCATCCGCATGAACCGAATCACAAACGCCAAAAGCGAAAGAGATTGAAAGGGAGAGGAGTCGAATGCGATTCAGCATCGTGAGCTTTGAAGGCGGGAGGGATGGTAAGTCCACCGCCCTATGTTAATCGTTTTTCAATCTGCCTGCGTCCAAGAATGCTCTCGCAACAAGTTTAAGAATTTCAAACAATCACATCATGATGGTCCAAGCTGCGAATCCGCCAGCCAGGTAAGAAGTCACCAACACGAGTGGCTTTATTCGCTGGCGCAGCGGTTGACGCACGCGAACCCAACCACTGGGCAACTCAATGCGAAGCGAATCGGAGTGATCAGCGGTGACGGCATACCCTCGCGACAATAATGGTGACGCAGCATTCGGCCAAGTGATTCGAAAAGCCATCCAAGCGAGCAACCCGGCCGCCAATGCAGCAGCCACAGCGGGAAATCCGACAACCGGAACTCGCTCCGACGCCACCGGAACCGGTGTTACAACCTGGGAAATGGCCTGTGAATTTGCCGGGGACTTGGCTGTCACCAAAGGTTCCGGCTGCGAATTAACTTTGGAATGTGATGCCGGCATCACACTGGCGTCTTGCTCGCTGCGACTTTCCGTTTCATCGGTCAACGACGCCGTCACCACTGCCGGAGACTCTTTGGTCCTCTCGGGCGAATGCACTGGATGAGCGGCATAGAAATCGTTCGCGATCTGTCGCCACTTCGCTGCGTAGAATGCCGGATCGTTCGGCACGTTGGAAAAGACGGAGGATGGAGGAAGCACGCTGCAAAAAGCCGGCAACGGATCACTCTCCGCCGCTTCGCGAATGCTTGCCGGTCGTCCATGTGCTAGCAACGCCAGCATCACCAACGTGACGGCGGTGCCAACGAGAACGCTTTCTTGGTTACGATGGAGCAAACTCCACACGGTTTTGTTACTCGTGAGGGGAACGAATGGCAAAGACACGCCATCCTTGTTTTCGGAAGATCGCAGGTCCGAGGATGAGGATAGTTATTCCGGTTCTGCGGACGAAAGACCGAACAACCGGTCATCAAATTCATGTTTCGAGTCAAGATTTGCGGCGTTCGACGTCGAGCCGACGTGATTGCCGCCGATGAAGCAGGCGCTGACGCGGTCGGTCTCAATTTTTACCGGCCAAGCATTCGCTTTGTTGAGACCGAAGCCGCGAAAGAATTATCGCTCGAGGCCGAAGAGCGAGATTTACTTCGCGTCGGCGTCTTCGTGGATGAGCCGTTCGCGTCCATTTTGCAAACTTCCAATCTTGTCGGCCTCGATTTTGTTCAATTGCATGGACGCGAATCGCCGGATGACGCTAAACGACTGATCGCCGCCGGAGAACGAGTCATCCGCGCGGTGCGGTTGCCGGTTGGTCGCCTTGAATCGATCGAAATTGAAGAACGTGTCGCGCCGTGGCGTGAAACCGGCTGCGACTTGTTGCTAGACGCTGATGCCGGAGCCCAGGGCGGTGGTGCGGGGTTACGATTAGACTGGACGGCCGTCGGTCGTTGGAAAACAGAATTCGGGACGAATGATTCCTGGGCACTCGCCGGAGGTCTCACGCCTCAAACCGTCGCCAAGGCAATTGCCGCCTCTCGGGCGACGGGCGTTGATGTGGCAAGCGGTGTTGAGCAGCCGCGGGGCGTGAAATCACCATCCTTGATCGACGCCTTTATCGAAAGCAGCGGTCTGGGGCGCCGCTGACTCACAGCGGACCGGTCGCATTGGAAACGAAATAACCCGAGGCCTTCGCGAGTACCGTATTTTGCACTCGCTCAAGCTTCGGGTTATAAATTTGTCGAATTGACGAAAGATCCGTTCGCTCGCATCGATTTCATATCCGCGGCGATAACCCACCGCGAAGCTTTCGGATCTCAATTACTCAAACGAAGGCTTCTGGCTCTTCTTCTTGATTCGATCGTTCTTGCCGACGAATTCAAGAATCGCTCGCTCACCTGCATCGCCCAGTCGTGGCGTGGCAAGCTTAAGAATACGGGTGTATCCACCTGGACGATCGACAAAGCGAGGAGCAACCTTGTCAAATAGGATCGCTGCTGCTTGCTTATCACCGATCAACTGGATCACGCGACGGCGGGCGGTCACGACTGGAGCACGCGCTGCGGCCCACTTCTGCCACTGGTCACTCTTACGCCATTCGCGGTAGCCATCCGAACCACGCTTTTCCGTTGTCGCAAACTCATTTGCGGCATCGGACGATGCAATCGTTTTCTTGGCGATCGTGATGCACTTTTCGATCAAAGAGCGAACTTCCTTCGCCTTTGGAAGTGTCGTGATGATTCGGCCAGGAACCTTTGGTGCGTTGGCTTCGCCTTCCGCATCTCGTTCGGTCAAGAAAATGGCGCTGGCAAGGTTCTTTAACAATGCTTTGCGGTGTGATGGGCTTCGTCCGAGAACTCGGCCTTTGCGTCGGTGTCGCATGATTCGATTCGCTGTCTATCGCGGCTGGATAATGAATGGGGGCTGAAGTGTACAACGATTTCGGGAATCGTTTCTCCGTCAGAGCAGCTTGAATCACTGCTCCACACTTTTCTATTTCGAGGACCATTGTGACAATGGTCCTCCGTTTATCTTCCATGGGAGCGGTTGGAGGCAACCACTCGAATGTGTCAGATACTACCGTGGTTGTGCGTTGGGCACTCGCATGCCCAAGTGCAAACCGTACTGGGCAAGCTTTTCGCGAACTTCGTTGAGTGTTGTGTCACCAAAATTGCGAACTTCAAGCAACTGGTCTTCGTTCCGCTGCACAAGGTCGCGAACGGTTTGGATGTTTTCGCTTTCGAGGCAATTGTTGGCCCGAACCGAAAGACGCAGGTCGCCGAGCTTCATGTTCAGCTTCGTTTCAAGCTGAGCTTCCGCGGAACCTGATCCACCACGACCGGCCGAGAAGATGCTTGGGCCAAGCTCTCGGTACTGGACGAACGGATTAAGGTGCTTGCGAAGGATCTTCGAACCCTCGGTCAACGCCATTTCTGGGTTGATGGAGCCGTCAGTCCAAATCTCAAGAATCAAGCGATCGTAATTCGTCTTTTGCCCCACACGGGTCTCTTCGACAAGATAACGTACGCGGGTCACTGGACTAAAAACAGCATCGATCGGAATGATGCCGATTTCATGATCGCCCACGCTATGTTCCGTGCTGGGAACATAACCACGACCGTTCTCGACAACCATTTCCATCATGAAAGGAACGTCTTTGGTCAACGTGACCAAGGCGTGATCCTTGTTGATGATTTCAACGTCGGCATCGGTGTTGATATCGCCACCGGTAAGAACGCCGGCTTTATTGCTTTCCAACGTAATCACGCGAGTCGCTTCGCTGTGGTTACAAACGATCAAGCTCTTTACATTGAGAACGATGTCGGTGACATCTTCCATCACGCCTTCGATCGAGCTGAATTCGTGCTGTGCGCCACGAACTTTGACCTGCGTGACTGCGCTTCCCTGCAAACTGCTGAGCAAAACGCGTCGCAAGCTGTTACCGATACTTGCCCCAAAGCCACGCTCGAACGGTTCAGCGTGAAACCGACCGTAGGTGCCGGTCAGCGTATCGCGATCGACTTCCAGCGTGCTGGGCAATTCCATTCCGCGCCATCGAATGTGCATCGGAGGATGACCTTACTTATGTGGTGTTATTTGGTGAAAACGACAACCGCATCGCGTGCGATACGGTGATAGGAACCGAACCGACTACACGCGTCGCTTTTTGCGAGGGCGGCAACCGTTGTGCGGGATTGGCGTTACGTCTTCGATCAACTTGACGTTCAAGCCAGCAGCTTGCAGCGAAGTGATCGCGCTTTCACGACCTGAGCCAGGTCCCTTCACGCGGACTTCAACGTCACGCATGCCAAACTTCGTTGCCTTTTCAGCAGCTTGCTGAGCAGCGCACTGTCCAGCAAACGGAGTGCTTTTACGGCTTCCCTTGAAACCCGACGTTCCGGACGTTGCCCAACAGAGCGTATCGCCCTTCGGGTCAGTCACGGTGACGGTCGTATTATTGAAAGTCGAATGGATGTGAACGATGCCGCTGCTAACGTTGCGACGGATGCGTTTCTTCTTGTTGGTCTTTGCCACCGCGAAGCCCTCATTTAAAAAATGTATGCGAACGGAAGGTATATCAAATTAGATTGAGTCAATCAGCCAGACCGGTAACACGGTTCGCCTAAAGCGAACCGGTACGATCATGAAAAACTAGCGAGAATCTTGACCAGAACCACCTGAGCAGCTCTGTCCAAACAATCTATCGCAAGTCCTTAACGCCCTTCTTACCGGCGACCGTCTTACGTGGTCCCTTACGGGTTCTGGCATTCGTCTTGGTGCGCTGGCCACGAACTGGCAAACCAACACGGTGTCGAACGCCGCGGTAGCATTTGATTTCGCGAAGGCGGCCAATGTTCTGCGTGACCTGGCGACGAAGAGGGCCTTCCACCGTGTAGTCACGCTCAAGCATGACCGTCACGCGGCTTAGTTCTTCTTCCGTCAAATCGCTTGCTTTACGCGATGGGTCAATGCCCAGCTTTTGGCAAACTTCACGTGCAACGTACAACCCAACGCCGTACAGGTACGTCATTGAGTACTGAATCTGTTTGTCGTTGGGAACGTCAACGCCCATCATACGGGGCATAAGGCGGCCTCCATGAGAACCGACCAGTGATGGAAAATCTCAGATTATCGGGCAAATGCGAAGTGCACGCCACGACGACCTGAATCGGCCACCACTGAATTTGTGAATGTAATGTGGGACCGAGGAATATAGTGACTAAAGCCCGATTCACTCAATGGGGACTATTCGATTTTTGGCACGGAAATTTTTCGTCGCCACTTCTGGAATTCCGTCGGCACACTATCACGGTCGGTTTGCGGGTGCCGAGACTGCTCAAATACGGAGAATTCCGCAGACGGAAGCTCGATTCGCGTGTCGCCTTCCACATTTGACCAAACTCGCGTCAGCCAAATTTCTTCACAAAAAGGAATAAATATTTTGTAAATTTCTGCACCACCGACGATGAAGATCGGTTTTTTGAAGCCATTAGCTAGCTTGAAGACGGTTTCAACCGAATTCGCCCAGTGCAAATGGTCGACTTGGTCCGTTTTGTTAGCGGAGCGGCTGAGGACAATTGTCTCGCGTCCCGGCAGCGGCTTACCAATGGAATCGTACGTCTTCCGGCCCATAACCAAAGCCCCCCCCATGGTCATCGACTTGAATCGCCGCAGGTCGCTGCCCAGTTTCCAGGGCATCGCACCATCAAGTCCAATCACACCCGTAGGCGTGCAAGCGACGATCGCGATCAGAGGGGTTTCGATTTTCAGGTGTCTGGCTTCTTGTTAAATGCTGGGCATTCGCAATGTCGGTTTTCTCAGGCCGCGAAATGCTTCATGACAAGCCCTTGCATGCCGACTTAAGTATAAAAGAATCGTGTCAAGTGATAAAACACCGGCGCCGCAAAACAGACGTTATCTATTTGGTCGAGGACGCCGGCGTGACCTTGTACCAAAGTCCCCGTATCGGTCACACCTCGATCGCGTTTGATGGCGCTCATCGTCAGTGTTCCCGCAATGGCCATCACGGTGACAACCGCGCCTAACACGCCAGCTTCCCAGGGATAGAATGGCGTCGCCCAGTAGAGTGCTGACGCGATCATTCCGGTTGTCACCATCGCGCCAAACAAGCCCTCCCAGGTGCGGCTTGCGTTGATCTTTTCGGCAAGCAGATGCTTGCCCGCCAAGCGACTCCACGCTCGTTCAAGTACCGAGGCCAGTTGGGCGATCAGCAGCAGAAACACGAGCAGACTCAAATTGCCGCCTTTCCATTTTTCGCCTCCGGTCCGAACCAGATCAAGATCCAGAAGCGCCGGTGCATACGACAAGGAGTAAACACAGATCAACAATCCGGCTTGAATGATGGCGCTGCGTTCCAGAAACCGCTTGGAGTCGCCTGAGAGCGCGATCCGGGCTGGAATAAATAAGCTCGCGTAAACCGGGATAAAGATGCTGTACAACCCGTAAAAATCAAATTCTCGCGGCCCGAAAAGCCACCGCGGCGGGCTGCTTCCAAAGAGAACGAGTGTGTACTGAAGCGGCAGGAACACAAAAAAGACCCAAAACAGCGTCCGGTGGTCGCCGCGACGTGTGGGCGTCATCGTGACAAATTCCCGTAGCGCCCAAAACGAAACCAAGCCGAATAGCATCACCGTTCCGACCCAGTGCAGCAAAAAGCCGAAGACGAGGATCGCGGTCATCATCCACCACACTCGCAGCTTGTGGTTGAACCGCTTCAGCATCGCCGCTTCGATCGAAAAGTTCTCTCGGCGGCCAAGCAGCAGACTGACGATGGTTGCGATCCCAAGAGCCGCTAAGATCACGGCCAGAAGAACGAAGGTGCCCGTATCAAACCACGCCGATTCGTTGGCGTTTTCCATCAACGCGCCAGCACCGGGCGCCGTCACTTGCTCGGGCAGTACCTGGGCGATCAATCGGAACGGTTTGATGGTGAAGTCAATCACGGGTTAAACGATCCGTGTGAGGACGGCATCCAGCATTTGAGCCGTATTGAGACTGGGTTTCCCAAGCGCGATGTCAGCGGTTCGCAAGCCATCGGCAAGGACGCTTCGCACCGCCGCCTCAATCTTTTCCGCGGCGTTGTCAAGCTTCAGCGAATGACGCAGCATCATGGCGGCGGCGAGGATCGTTGCCAACGGATTAGCGATGCCTTTGCCCGCAATGTCCGGTGCTGAACCATGAATCGGCTCAAACAAACCTGGGCCTCCATCACCAATCGATGCACTGGGCAACATGCCGAGCGAGCCCGGCAGAACCGACGCTTCGTCGGTCAAAATATCGCCAAACAGGTTAGCCGTCACGACGACGTCGAAATCCCTCGGCCTCTGGAGCAGGAACATCGCCATCGCGTCGACCAAAACCACGTCGTACTGCACGTCTGGAAATTCTTCCTTCATCACGCGAGCGGCTGTTTGTCGCCACAAGCGACTCGGTTCCAAGACATTTGCCTTGTCGACGCTGGTCAAATGGTTTCGCCGATCACGGGCGGCTAGCGCGGCCAAGCGAATCACTCGCTCCACTTCGCCAACGCTGTAAATCATCTGTTGAAACGCAGTTTCTTCTTTACCTTCGCCATATCGGCCGGATTCACCGAAGTAAACGTCGCCGGTCAGCTCGCGAACGAACAAAATATCGGTGCCTTGGACGATTTCTCGCTTCAGCGGCGAGGCGTCGAGCAGCTCTTCAAACGGCTGAATCGGGCGCAAATTTGCGAACAACGACAAAGCCTTGCGGATACCAAGCAACCCTTGCTCGGGTCGCACTTTCGCAGACGGATCATCCCATTTTGGTCCGCCGACGGCGCCCAGCAGAATCGCGTCGCTGGCTCGACATGCCGCAATCGTTTCTTCAGGAAGTGGGTTGCCTGTTTTGTCGATCGCGATGCCACCGATCAAGTGTTCGCTGAACTCAAATGTATGGCCGCATACATCGCCCACCTTCTCGAGTACGCGAGCAGCAGCAGAAACAATTTCAGGACCAATCCCGTCGCCGGGAAGCAAGATGATTTTGAAGGACATGAGGAATAGAAGGGTGAAGTTTTGAGTGCGAAGTTTAAAAGGCGAAAAGGTTAAAGCGTGGAAAGATAAATCTCAGGATCGCGGCGGCATTAGACTACGCGACTGGCGGGGAAACGCTAGCGGTGCTTTCCCGAGACGGGGTTGCGACGCGAGCCAGCGAATTCGTAAAGAGAACGTGGAGTCTCGCGGGAAATTGCTTCGCGTGGATTGAAATGCCCGCGACATAGACGATGAACGAAAAATGAGGATGGACCTTCCAATGACGACGCGATTGTATTTCATGATTGTCGCTCTCGCTTGCTCGTCTGCGATGGCGACGAACTGCCAAGCTCAATTGACCGATCCAGGAGCCTCCTCGGCGCTGGGGACGCGCGTCGCGACGCTCGAAGAACAGTTGATCAATCGCTTGCGGGCGACGACCGAAGAGAGAAGAGCTTACATTCGGCTGATCGGCGTCCTGGTCGCGGATGGTAGGCTTGAGCAGCGAATGGTGGTCGGGATCGAGAGATACGCAATCCGCAAAAACCCGCAGTTTCCATTTCCGTATTTTGAACGCGCGATGCGATTTGAAGCGGAAAAACGTGGCATCGAGTTGCCGCCTGTGCAATTGCTCGCCGGTTCCGCATCGACCTACCAATAGGGCTCTTCCGCAAAATCTGTGGGTACAAACCCGCTCAAAACCGAGTTTGCATCAGCAAATGACGGCATTTTTGAGCGAAAACATCAAGGCTGGAAGTCACTTTCAGTTTAGAGATGGATTTTTCAGGCATGAACTCCTGC
>Ga0105050_10007032_pt1 | contig 13665 bp, 11 predicted proteins | sample FRY01_FD_78088 | JGI IMG/M metagenome (GOLD analysis project Ga0105050, IMG submission 78088) | Freshwater microbial communities from Lake Fryxell liftoff mats and glacier meltwater in Antarctica - FRY-01 | ecosystem: Environmental > Aquatic > Freshwater > Ice > Glacier meltwater ... | reverse complement strand
CGCAGATTGCAATTATGGTAGACCGCTTCGCTGCACGGAGGTCACTTTTCTTTCAAAAAAAGCAAGAGAGCTCTACGAGTGGGCAAAATTTGAAATCCAACTTGAAAAAATCCCAAGTGGATCCAAAGTAAGATTAAGGGATCACCTTCAGCAGGTATGGAAAACAATAGGGAAGAAGCCCAAGCAACTAGCAGACCAGCCCAAATTCCCTGAAGAGTTACGATATATTTGGGACTGGTATTTAGAGATTAAATCGGCAGAAGCTTTAACATTTAATGAAATAAAAAGTTGGTCGAACCTAACTAGGCGATCCTTAACACCGAGTGAAGTTGACGTACTACGAACATTAGATAGACTTTACTGGAGGATTATACGTGACTGACATTGCTAAGCTTCAAATTCGCGTAGAGTCGATGGAAGTTCAGCTTGCTGACAAGCGTTTAGACGACTATAAAAAAGCGGCCCTTGATGCTGAGAAGGCTACTAAAAGATTGACAGACGGATCCAACAAAGCTACCCGCGGGTTCGGCAATTTAAAAAATCAAATCGCAGGCGCTTTCGCCGCACTGGGTGGTATCGTACTACTCAAAAAAGCGTTGGCTACTATTGCAGAATTTGAAACGGGGCTCATTGGTGTAGGTAAGACCACTGGCATCCTAGGGGATGAGCTCCAATCGTTGGGTGACGACATACGGGGCATCTCCTCTCGGGTTCCTTTGGCCACAAGAGACTTGCTGGCGCTGGCACAGACCGCTGGTCAATTAGGTATTAAGGGCAATGCTAACATTGCCAGGTTCACTGAAACGGTTGGTAAGCTTAGCATTTCGACTAACCTAATTGGCGAAGATGCAGCTACGGCTTTCGCCCGGATCTTAACTATCACGGGCACGGCAGTCAGTGAAGTTGATCAACTGGGCTCTGCCATTGTGCGCTTGGGTAACAACTTCGCGGCAACAGAATCCGAAATCGCAGGGTCTGCAACTAGAGTTGCACAAGGAACCGCGCAATTTGACGTGAGCGCGGCGGCGGTCCTGTCCATTGGTACGGCATTGTCTGCGGTGGGAGTGGAAGCCGAGGCGGGTGGTACTCAAGTCGGCTTAGCTTTCCAAAAGATTAATACAGCCCTCCGCAACGGCGGGAAACAAATGAAACTGCTGGAGGAAATTACTGGAGAGTCTGGGGATGCTCTCCGCGAAAAATTCTTCAACGGTAGATCTGCCGAAGTATTCGAAAGCTTTATTACTGGCATAGGAAGAATTGGCGAGAGCGGTGGCGACGTTACAAAAACCCTCACGGGCTTGGGGCTTCAGGGAGTTCGCGCCGTCGCCGTGCTAGGCACTCTAGCCAAACGCGCGGACGTTCTTTCGGATACCCTTCGCCAAGGTCAAGCAGGTTACGAAGAAAATATCGCGCTGAACGAAGAGGCTGCTGTAGCCACTGAAGCATTCTCCGCTCAAATACAACTCCTAAGGAACGACTTGGATGCTATTGTTAGTCAGGGTGATATTGAACAGCTGACAGGTGGTATCACTGAATTGAGGGAGGTGTTACAGGATCCTAATGTTGCGAAAGGCATTCAAACCTTAATTACAGGTGGCATCAAGTTGGCTGAAGTGTTTGTTCGGGCATCGGCTGAAATTGCTAATACTGCATCCTTGTTAGGCGAAGATTTTGCTAGGGCAACAACCAAGGCAGGCGACGAACTGTCAACTGTGCTCGAAGAAATTGAAAGGTTGAAAGCTTTAGAAGGTAGTTCATTTTTAAGCAGGACATTCTTGATTCCTGGACGCCTAGGTTTTCAAATTGACGACAGTGAAATCGAAAGTGAATTAAATTCTTTGCGGGATCGTGCCAATGCTTTGGCATCTGCGGAAAAGCTTTCAATACCCTTTCCAATTGAAGTTGAAACCCGTAAAAAAGCAACCGCTCAGTTGGATGAAATTAATGTGACTACCAAACGTCGAAAAGTTATCGACCCTATTGCTGAGGAAAAAGCAAAACTGACCGCAGGTGAAAAATTAATAAAGCAGCTAGAAGAAGAACTAGCTCTTTATGGTGACTTGACGCTGGCTCAAAAGACTCGCATCTCTTTAGAGAAAGGTTATATTAAAACAGCTACACAAGGTGAAGCCACCCGGATCCAATCCCTTGCAAACGAAATCACCGCGCGCGAGCAAGCAAAAGAAGCTGCAAGCGAAGCCTCAAACCTTAGCGAAACCAATAGCATGGCGTTAGAGTCTTTGCGGGAAGGGCTACGCACCGAAGAGGAAGCAATACAGGAAAGCTATAGCAAGCGCCTGCAAATTATCCTCGATAATACTTTGGAAGGATCCACCCAACAAAACGATTTGAAGACAAGGCTGGACGAGCAATTCGCAACTCAAGCTCTTGGTAATTTAGATATCGTAGACACTTACGAAGAGCAGTTACAGGAAGTTGAAGATTACTACACTCGCCGGCGGGATTTGATCCTTGCCAATACCCAACTCACCGAAGAACAACGGACTGCCCTGGAAGAAGAATTAACCCTGCAACGTAACCAACGGCTTGAGCAATTAGAAGCTCAGCGAACGTCTGTTATATTAGGTAATAGCGCCTCATTATTTGGTGAGCTGGCAGGGCTCAGCAAGACGTTCGCAGGCGAGCAGAGTACGACTTATAAAGCGATGTTCGCATTGAGCAAGGCGTTCGCGGTTGCGGATGCCGTGGTTAAAATTCAGCAAGGTATTGCCGCGGCTTCTGCTGCGCCTTGGCCTACTAACTTGGCGGCTATCGCGTCAACTGTGGCAGCAACGTCGAGCGTCATTAGTACAATCAGCGGAACAGAATTTTCGGGTGCTTACGATAAAGGTGGCACAATTCCACGCGGTAAGATTGGTCTTGTTGGTGAGTTTGGACCCGAGCTTATTCAAGGGCCCACCAATGTAACCAGTCGTAAAGAAACTGCGAAAATGTTTAAGGGTGGTGGCGACAAAGCTGGACCAGCCGCAGCACCACAAATCAACGTCAAGAATATTAACGTGCTTGATCCGACCGTTGTTGGGGACTACCTTGCAACAGACGCGGGCGAACAACTGATTATGAATGTGGTTCAACGCAATCAAAGAGCAATAGGATTCTAGGAGTTTGGAATGGCCAGTTTAGTAGGAACCGCAACAGATTTGGAAGACTTGGTTAGTGATATAATTACTTTCCTTACAACGGATACTGACTTGGTTGCTGATAGTGAAGAGTGGACAGTATTGCGGCAACGTCGAGATAAGCTTGCGGGAGTAACCACAAACCTGACTGAGCAAGCTTCGCAGTCCGCACGAAAGGTCATTCATTCTTTCCGTTATGACACCCGTTCAATTAATACGGATTCAACTTCAAACAATCAGGGGTATACTGATTGCTCAGGGTGGTCTGTGGGGGTCAGCTTTATTCGGATGCAGTTAAGAACAGCTACTGAAATTGACAATGTTCAAATTCGGAGTTGCGCCAGCGATGCTTCCGCTCTGGCACTTAGCGAGCAATTAGGGAACTTTAAACTTCAGTGGAGTGATGATGATAGTGCATGGACTACTGCTCTAACAGTTGCTTCGAACCCTACTTATACCTATAACGAAATAAAAGAATTCGCAGTTCCAGGAACTCCCGGCGCCCATGTTTACTGGCGTATTATTATTGACTCTATAAATGCGGGTTCGACTTCAGGGTCAAGCGTAACGTGGCGAAGTATATTGCTTAGGGAATCTGACGGAACTATTGCTAATCATTTTGGCAGCGAAGTTTATTTTCAAGCGCCCGGACTCTCAGGCACCGACGAAATCTATACAGGTATCCGCAGTGAGTACGATGCTGCCAGTGGTTGGTATAATTTATTTCTGAACGGTTACACCGGCTTCGATAGCGGTGAGCTTGATTTTTTTGAACAGGCTGGTGGACTTCCTGGGCATGGTAGCGCGGTGAGTATGGAAACGCCAATGATCCCTTGTTGGAATAGTTCCATGCCTTATTGGTTTGCCGCTTCAGGTCGTTCATTTAGAATGGCGGTTAAAGTATCAACTAGCTTTGAATCAGGTTACTTGGGATTCTTGCTCCCGTATGCTACACCAGTTCAGTATCCATACCCGCTAGTGATTGCTGGCTCACTGCTGCCAGTAGTGAGTGCTAGAACAACTGAGTGGCGCTATTCATACAACAGTTATCGACACAGTTCGATGTCATGCCCCGCCAATGATGGGACAGGAAACTTGCAAGATGGCGGCACATTGTACATCCGAACCCCTGATTCGACATGGAGGCAGGTGGGGCAACGCGCTACCAGTAGTGACCCGAATACTATTACAAGAACAACAATTACAGACACTTTCCCCTATACAGTATCAGGTGCTTATTTAGCAGTGTGGCCGTCCTGTGTGCATAGTACAACTGAAGCACAGGCATCACTAGCGTATCGAGAAGCGTTGGGTGGTGGGTACGTGATGCGCCCGCTAATTATTATTCAGCGTTTTCCGTCAAGTGCGGTTTGGGGTGAGCTTGAAGGAGTGTATAGTATTTCTGGCTTTAGTAATGCTTCTGAAAATACTACTACGCTCGGCGGTATCACTCACGTCATTTTGCAAAATATAGCGCGCACTGAAGTCCATGAATACTGGGCTCTTGCTTTAACTTAAAGGAACTACAATGTCTTATAGTACGGGAACCTCAACTGGAGTTAATGACCTACTTGACAAGCTTAGGTTATTTGCAATCGCTGAAGGGTGGACAGCGAATCGGAATGCTGCTGTCACTGGCGGTACTGAAGTCTGCTTAGAAAAAGGCACAAGTTTCTTCAACCTTCTCTCAGGGCAAAACACTACCTTGCGAGTCGACGGTATAGCAACCGCCAGTAAATATGGAATTTCAATCAACGGTTCGGACGGGTATTCCGGCGGGGATAATTGGGATAGGCAATCCGGTTATCCACAAAGAACAGTTACACCTTCAGTCACCGACCAGTTCGTCGGATTCCTTCCTATTGTGACTAACTTTGGTTCGTTCCCCGCTTACCATTTTTTCAGTTATAACAGCGGGGATTCCATACACGTTGAACTTGAAATCAGCACTGGCATATTTCTTAGATTGGGTTTTGGTAAGCTTGATTTATTTGCGGCGAGTGTCACAGGGGACGGTCGTTATTTCTATGCCACTTGTGGGCGGCACGTTACCAACAGTATAAGCAGCAACCAATGGCTCGGTGAACCAATTGGAAACACTGCAACCATGGAAGAGGTCCCTTTTAGAGCGGCGGAATGGGGCCTTTCCTCCGGAAAAAGCGGTTCAGCCGTTCGTTGTCAAGTAGGTGCCACCAATGCTTGGGCGGGTTCCGGATCAAACATTGGCAATACCTCGCTCCCCCTCGCAGCACAAGGTGGCTGCTGCCACGATCGAGTAATCATGCAACTAAGCCCCAACCCGCTTAACGGCGTGGGCGTTTTAACCCCTGTAACGGTTGCAGTGAATAACGCTGGGCAATACCTACAACCGATTGGCACAATGCCAGGAATACGCTATATGGATATGACGAATTACCTTCCAGGAGATGAGTTTACATTAGGTTCGGACACTTGGAAGGTCTTTCCTTGGTATAACAAAGGGGGCCGAAGTGATGAATTCGGTATCGCCCACTTGAAGATAGTATAATGGCGGTTGTCACTACCCATGCTCTAATTGATTACAGTCTCCGAAATAAAAAGGATCCTGAATATTTAGCTCCGGATATTGATGTCATTGGTAAGCAGGGGGACGACCGTGAACACTATGTTCATTCTAATTTATTTGATGCAACACTTACCGATAACTTACCGATCGCGCTTGAACCCGCGGACGACGTTGGTACTTCCAAAAAACAAGTTTCTTTTCTAGATGACTATTATTACCGCGTTCACATTATTCCAAGCGAACTAAACCTTGGAAACTTGTTGTCAGCACAGACACGTGAGGTGGAAGTGTGGTCAGCGTATTTCACGGACCAGTTGTTAAGCTCGATTAGTGAAGAAGGTGGTGAGGGGATAACGCTTATTGAGCCCGAAGCAACCCCAACAACATTTGACCCACTTGAATCCCGAATATATGTATTTAATATCAGCACAAACGGTCCGCCATCAATTAATGCGAGTTTTGTTTTTAATTTTGCTTTAGAGGATCCTGAATTAATTGTTATTGGGCGCCGTGTTGTGGTTTGGCCGTTTGTCCCTCAGACTGAACATAAAGAAGAAATGGAATGGAAGACTGATATTATTTCTAGTTTCCGAGGTGAACAGCGGTTAGCACTTAGGGAAGCACCCCGTCAATCATTTAGTTATGACTTTCTTTTAAATGAGTACCAGTTCAGCAAAGCGAAAGCAATAACCACACAATGGGCTCACCGTGTTTACGGCATTCCCGTTTGGTCTGAATCAACTTTTGTGGGTGCTGTTGCTTCAGGTACTTCTTCAATTCTTTTGGATACTACTAATTCTGATTATCGCGAAAATGATATTGTTATTCTTTGGGAATCCGACACTAAATTTGAAGCGATTCAAACTTTGGATATTCCCGCTGACAGGGTTAACCTTAAACTTGCTACTGAAAACACATATTCAAACGCATACATTATCCCGCTCAGGTTTGCTAGAACTTTGCAGGGTATGTCCTACCGCAGAAGCTCAACCAACTATATTGAAACTACAGGAACCTTTTTAGTCACTGACAATAAAGACATTGCTGCGGGTATTGGTTATGACGTATATCTTGGCGAAGATGTTATACCACAACAAACAATAATTTTAGGTTCACTGTCTGAAAAGATTTCCCGAGCGGTTGACTTGTTTGATAATGGCTCAGGCCCCATTGAGGTTGACATTCGCAATGCTTGGGTCAACTCAATACTGAGTATTACTTTTGACACCTTAACACGTGAAGAAAGATGGGAAGCAAGAAAGTGGATTCACTCCCGCCGCGGCAAGCAAAAATCTTTCTGGCTACCTAGTTGGAACCCTGATCTTACTGTGCTTGAAGATGTGGGTACAGCGTCGAGCTCTATCACGTGCCTTCCTATAGGTTATGCTTTATACTACAGTTTGAAAGATATCATGTTCCAATTAAACAACGGTGACAGATATTACAATAGGATTTTAAGTGCTTCGACCGATATTGACGGGAATGAAGTGCTTTCCCTTTCCAGTAATTTAGGATTCGATTTAGTGGTTGCTGAAGTTGACTTTATATGCTTTATGAGCCACGTTAGATTTAACTCAGATAACATTAGTATTTCACACGGGAACGCGGGTAGAGCTTCACTTATTATTCCAGTCATAGAGACTCCTGAATAATGTATAATGATTATGAAGATTCGATGCAGCTTGGAACTCCAATTGAGCTCTATGAATTTGTTCAGGGTTTAGAACGCTGGTACTATGTAAGCGGGGTGAATGAAATTGTTCGCTTGGGCCAAACTTATATACCCTTCCCAATCGAACGTGATAGGGTTAAACAAACAAGTGATATCTTTAAAAACGGAATGAAATTAACTTTTCCGCGTGACAATAGCTTTGCCAGGCAGTACTTAGGGTTCGCTCCAGAAGAAGTCACAACCGTTACAGTATATCGAGGTCACTACGGTGATGCGGATGAAGAGTTTATTGTGTATTGGAAAGGTCGAATTGTTGGTGCTAAAGCGTCTGAGAATACTGTTGATATAGATTGCGAATCAATCTTCACTTCAATTAAAAGACCAGGGCTTCGCGCTCGTTTTGAATTAACTTGTAGGCACACCCTATATTTATCTGGCTGCAATATAAATCGAGAAACTTACAAGCATGAAGGACCCGTTTTATCATTGGGTAACAGGTTGGCAATAACTGTTAGTAATGCTTCACTCCAGGACGACGGTTTTTATACAGGGGGGATGATGGTGCTTCCGAACGGAACATCACGTTTTCTAACTGATCATGTTGGGGATGTGGTTACACTTTCACGCCCGATTGAAACGCTTGTAGGTGGAATGACGGTTGCAATTTATCCTGGCTGCGACCATTTAAAAACAACGTGTATTGATAAATATGATAACCTTCTAAACTTTGGGGGGTTCCCTTATATCCCTTCAAGGAACCCTTTTAATGGAAGTTCAATTGCATAGGTGACGTATGGCGTGGATTGCTGCGATAATATTTGTTGTTGCGTTGGTGGTTTCTTACACCATGCAACCCAAACCCGAAACAAGGCCACCGGCGGGGTTCGATGAAATACAAGCACCGACCGCTGAAATAGGTCGTGAAATTCCTGTTTTGTTTGGTCGTAGAAAATTGGAAGGGCCTAACGTGGTTTGGTATGGCGACCTTCGAACAGTACCCATTAAAAAGAAAGGGGGTAAAAAGTGAGCGGAACTATTGTTCGAATGAAACATTGTCGTTCACTTGGTTACTGCGCACGAGGGGTCAGATCTTTGTTTGCGCGCTATGAGCTTGACTATGCTGACTTCCTTACCAATGGAATCTCAGCAAATAACCTTTTAAAAGCAACTAATGATGATGGAATGGTTGTTGCGGTAGTGGAGGTGGCAAGTGGGGTCAAGCAGTAAAGAAGTCACCGTCGGTTATAAATATCTTTTAGGGCTTCACATGGTGTTATGCCATGGCCCAATTGATAAACTTGTTGCAATTGATGTTGACGAAAAACGAGCTTGGACAGGGCCCAGCACTGGCGGAACCTTTGTAGTTGATGCTGAAGAATTGTTTGGTGGTGAAGAGCGCGAGGGTGGTGTTTCCGGCGAGGTGACTTTACTAATGGGTGACCAAGCACAAGTCGAAAACGCTTATTTGCAATCACAGCTAGGTGATGACATTCCTGCTTATAGAGGCGTTGTGAGTGCTGTTTTAAATGGTGTTTATATAGGTCTAAGTCCCTACCTTAAACGCTGGGCCTTTTGGGCTGAACGAATTCATGTTCGTTATAACGGTTCCGAGCAATGGTATGACACCAAAGCCGCAATCGGTAATGACATGAACCCCGCGCACATTATTCGGGAATGTTTAACCGACCCTGAGTGGGGTATGGGATACCCTGAAGCTGATGTTGATGATACGGCGTTCACTATTGCTGCTGACCAATTGTTTGACGAAACAATGGGGATTTCTTTGCTATGGGATAAGTCAGTAGTTCTTGAAGAGTTTCTTCAACTAATTCTTAAGCACGTTGACGGCTCATTGTATGTTGATCGGACTTCTGGCAAGTTTGTTTTGAAACTTGCAAGGGGTGGCTATGATATTGACGACTTACTGGTGCTTGACGAAAACAATGTTGAGAGAATCACAGACTATAAGAGGAACACGATAGGGGAACTGGTCAATTCTGTCACTGTTATTTATTGGGATGCTGAACGTGGTCAAAATAATTCTATCACTGTGCAAGACATTGCACTGGCAGCACAACAACAAGCAACGATTGGAACCACAAAACAGTTTCCGGGATTTACGAATGGGACTATTGCGAGCAGGGTTGCAAGTCGGGCACTTAAAGCACTTTCGGTTCCCCTTGCTAGTGCTACCATCTATGCCAACCGTGTTGCTGCGGGTCTTAACGTGGGTGACGTATTTGTTTTAAGTTGGCCCCGTTATGGGTTGACGCAAACCGTTATGAGGGTAGCAAGTATTGAGCTCGGTTCACTGTCAAGCAACCTAGTTAAAATCGCTTGCGTCGAAGATGTCTTTGCGATTAGCTCAGCCATATACGCTCCGCCACCCCCTACCGAGTGGACAGACCCAAACAACCCGCCAGCGCCTTCGCCGTTTCATAATGTTATCGAAGCTCCTTACTGGGAAGTCGTCCAGCGACGCGGTGAAACTCAAGCACAAGCATTGACCAGTGACGCTGGGTTTGTTTTGGTTACAGGGGTGAGGCCAACCTCTGACGCAACTAACGCAAAGATCTGGACAAACCCCACAAACTCACTCTATGAAGAAGCCGGTACAGTTGATTTCTGTCCGACTGCTTTAGCGACAAGTGATGTGACTCGGACTGATACTGTTATTACAATTGACACGGGGGTTGACATTGATATTGTCAGACCAAATACTTATGGAGTATGGGGAAATGAAATTGTATTGGTGACCGCTATTAGTTCAAGTTCAATGACTATTAAAAGAGGTTGCTTAGATACAATTCCAATCACCCATGCTGATAATAGTAGAATCTATTTTTCTGACACGGTATTTGAAAGCGATAATATTGAATACGTTGACAGTGAAATAGCTCGAATTAAATTGCTACCAATAACGGGGAAAGGAACATTACTTATTGGCAGCGCAACCGAGCAAACGGTTACAATGACATCCCGTCAAACTCGACCTTATGCGCCAGGAAGCTTGAAACTTAATGGCGCAATATACCCTGATTCAATTGCGTCGACTGTTGATTTAGTTGTTAACTGGAAGCACAGAGACCGCTTGCAGCAAACCGCAACACTCATTGACAGCTTTACCAATACTGATATCGGGCCTGAAGTTGGCACAACATACACAGTTGAGCTTCGAACCCAAGCGGGAGCATTAATTTCAACCGCAACGGGGCTGACAGGAACTACCCATACATTCACGGTGGCTACTGTGGCCGCTAACTATGGAAGGCTGAGGGTGATATTGTGGTCACTTAGGGATGGCTATACCAGTCACTCCAGTTTCGATTTTGAATTTACTAGGTCCGGTTATGGCACTGGATATGGCTACTCTTATGGAGGAATATAATGGCCGCATTAACTGAAGTAAGAAGTGGAATGAGTTACGGTTGGGCGCTCGGTGAGAACAATTGGAATACGGGTATGGATGCCAATCTGTTGTTTCTTGGCCGAGTGGGTATTCATTTATCGGTGCTTGACAGGGGCCTTAATACGCCGCCTGGAAGCCCGAGTGCTGGTGACAGCTATATTGTAGCGGCTGCGCCTACAGGGGCTTGGTCAGCTAATGCTGCGAGCGTAGCAGTATGGAATGGCAGTGCTTGGGTATTTGGTGTACCCCGAATAGGGTGGATCGCATACATCGAGGACGAACAAGTACTTTCAGCTTATAAGGCCGGTGGCTGGTCAGCTGGAGTCGCTATTTAATACAGTCTAAATTATACCGGCGGTCAAAGTCAGGCCACCCGTTTTCACCGTTTGATTTTTTATACAGCTCAACCATTTTGCAATAGTGGGTCGGTTGATTTTTGGCGTCGGTGATAACACCTTCAACCAAAAAATACAGCCAGAATATGGTCCCGACAATTGCAAGCACTACAAAAACGTCACCCCTGAGGAGTGACGTGCTATAGTTATTTTTGTTGTTAGAAACTTTCATTTTAATACTCCGATTTAAAATAGGTTAAAGCCAAGAAATCGCTTCAGAACCGTTGCGAAAATAAATAATACCCATACCAGTATCGGTACTGATAGCAGTACCGATACTGGTACGCTCATTACTTTGAACTCGCTTTGCCAGCTTTGTAGGCTGCGTCTAACAATTCTTTAAGTTCCCAGACGGCCAGCTTATGAAAGTCCAGTGAATCGCTGTTCTGGGTTTCGAGGGTAATACCGTGACCGTCAATGATGGCAGCTACTTCTTTTCCGTACTTATCGTTGGGGTGTGACATTATATAATTCCTTTCCGTTTAATTAGTTGATAACTAATAATAACAGATGTTTCTAAATATGCAAGCAAAATATTAATTATTTTAGAACTATATTTCAATTCCTATTGATTTCAACACTTTATAGGCTTCTTTCACATACCTATCATAATCAATATTATCCGGAAATGTACGGGGTAATTCCATAATAGGAATAGATCCCTCGGATTTTGGAACCTTGTTACCGTTCTTGGCATAAACAATTTCACCTGGAATGTTGGTGCCATAATACCAGCGAATCGCTTTGCCTAAGTAGAGCCCGGGCGTGTCTTTTTCATATAGCTTAACCGCTCCCCCGCGCACCGTTCTAATATTAAGAAATTTGGTAATGTCTTTGCAATCCTTAATAGTTTTTTCGATTGGTATGTTGTGAATCAAATATTTCTTAATTCCATCGATGCAAACTTCATTTTGAGGGTTCTTTGATAATCCAGGCTTTGCAAAAATTCCTTTCACCTTAACTTTGTCATCCACTGTGTCATTTTCTTTCCACGTTGAAGGGTCTTTAATAGCAACATAATTGTTCACGTCTCTACTAAAAATTGCTTTATAAAAAGTTTCTTCGATATTAAACCCTGTATCTTTTTCCCAACCGCTAATAACTTCCGAAAGTATTTTATCTTTATGTTTTGGGCATTTAATTACAAGCCCATCCGTATTAGCACTGACCACGGGTATCCCAGCCAATTCAATTCTTTCTATAAGCATCAGCAATGAAAGTTGACCGGTCACCGTTACCTGAATTAAAAGGTCGGGGCTATATAAAACCGAATATTTATTACCTAGTTTTCCAAACGAACCATTGACCACAATTTTCAAACTATCCGCCACCGTTTTGTTACCGGCGTTCTTAGCTGCAACCCGTCGCTCAACTATTTGTTTAAATATAATAAGAAAGTTCGGGCCCAGGTGTTGCGGGTATAAGCCCAGCAAGAGAATGATATAAGGGTAGAATGAGGTAACGTCAACATCTTTTAAAATAGTATTTGGGCCCGCGTAGTGGTAAGCGGTTTTCTCGCTACTGTGCAATCCGCCAATCCCCATTTTATAGATGGCATTACCCATGCTAATTGGAAACTCTTTAATTTGTTCGGGAAGACCAATATTGCCATGCTCAGACACGACAAAGGGGGTTTGCTGTATTGTCTGAAGTACCTGCTGCATCATTGGGGTTTGGTAGCGTATGAAATGCGGGGTTTTGTAATGGTATAAAGTTCCAGGCTCAATAGCGGGTGCAAAAGAACGGGACTGGTTCATGCGTTCCATTTCACTTCTTATAACTGCTTCAGCTATTTGAGCGTCTGACTTTGAACGCAAGTCTATTCCGTATTCATTACTCATTTCACAACGAAGGTCAATTTCCTTTTTAATTGACCAGTATAGTTCAGCGGTAGTGGTGAGGTCATTGACACAGTACCAGCGAACAATCTGTCTTTGTGCTTTGTTTAATACCGAGTCGGGGTCAAACGGTAGGTCTTGCATTTTTTGCGAGTGCATACGACCCCCATAGATTTTGAGGCTCCCAAACAGGGGAGCAACTTCAATGAGGTCAATGTGGTCAACCTGCAACCGTTTCACCTTGTAATGTCGCAGCAAATCGCGACCCCGCTCATTATGAATAATTATGGCACTGGTAGCAGCTTTCATCATTGCGGTTGAACAGCCATGAGCAGCCATCGACGCTATCCAAAGGTCATAATTATTTGAGTTAAAACCAATGAGGCAAAACTTGTCAAAAATCCATTCAAGTTTTTGACAGTCCAACGCGGTTTCTTCACTAAGCTCAAGCCACGCTACTTTTTTCGTTTCCAAGCTCAGGAAAGCAATTAGAAAAAAGTTTCCATAGCATTCAATGTCAAAGACAAGTTTATGCTTTTCACCCTTTAAAAATACATCCAAGCTCGCTTCAATTAATTCGTTATCCGTCATTATACCTATGTTGAATTCTTCAGCTTCCAAAAGTCCTGGTAAGTAATCAGGGGACAGCCAAACTGGTTCAGGAGG
>Ga0105050_10007029_pt1 | contig 13671 bp, 11 predicted proteins | sample FRY01_FD_78088 | JGI IMG/M metagenome (GOLD analysis project Ga0105050, IMG submission 78088) | Freshwater microbial communities from Lake Fryxell liftoff mats and glacier meltwater in Antarctica - FRY-01 | ecosystem: Environmental > Aquatic > Freshwater > Ice > Glacier meltwater ... | reverse complement strand
TGCTGGTGGTGGGGGTTTGGTGGGGGCGGGCGGAGCGGCGGGGACGCTGAATGTCGGCGAGCATGTGATACGACAATTGCACCCCGGGGGGGTTCATGGGGCCGATGCTGACCGTCTGGTGGCGGTTATTTCGTACAACCGCGGCACCGCGGGGTCATTTTCGCCGACATTCGCACAGGAGGCCGACAGTGCCGATCAAGCAGGTGGTGCGCTACAAAGGCGGGGCACGCGACGAGATGATCCGCCTCGCCGCAATCGGGAAGCGATGCAACGAACGGCATGGCGCCAGCTCGTTTGTGCTGACCCAGGTGTACACGGGCGAGCATGCAGGGCACTGGCAAGCCGAGATGGTCTTCGCGGATTGGGCGACGTTCGGACATGTGCAGGCGGCACTGGCGAAGGACCCCGAGTTCCTGGGCGCCGCGGGCCAGGTGGCGGCGATTGCCGTGTTCCAGGAACGGACGATGCTGACCGTGTTCGACGTCTGACCTGCGCTGGCTGCGACGATAGTGCGGTACGACGGTGCAGACGATGGCCGCGGCGGTGAGGATGGGCGCTACCCTTTCGCGGCGGCGATTTCGGCTGACAGGGCGGCGCGCAGGAGGCCGACGTCGGTGCTGAGGCAGAGGGCGCGGAAGCCGCGGGCGATGCCGGCTTTTGCGGCGGGGCCGTCGTTGGCGAGCCAGCCGATGGGTTTGCCGGTTTCGCGGCCGGCGGCGAGGATGTCGGCTTCGGCTTCGGTGAAGCGCGGGTGGTCGTATTGGCCGACGATGCCGAGGCTGTCGGAGAGGTCGGAGTGGCCGAGCCAGCCGATGTCGATGCCGGGGGTGGCAAGGATGCGGCGGACGTTCTGCAGGCCGGTGGTGGTTTCGATCATGGCGATGGTGAGGATGGCTTCGTTGGCGGCGTCCATGGTGGCGCGGGCGGGGTTGGGGCGGTAGTCGTCGTGGCCCAGGCCGAAGGCTAATCCACGTCGGCCGAGGGGGCGGTAGCGGCACCACTGGACCATGGCTTCGGCCAGTTCGGGGGTTTCGACCATGGGGACCATGATGCCGAGCGCGCCGGCGTCGAGCACCGGGCAGATCAGGTCTTTCTCGCAGGCAGGGACGCGGACCAGCGGGACGATGCCGGCGCCGCGGGCGAAGCCGACCTGCGCCTTGATGGTGTCGATGCCGGCGCCGGAATGCTCCTGGTCGAGGATGACGTATTCGGCGCCGGCGCTGGCCAGGATGCGGGCGAGGCCGGGGGTGAAGAACTCGAAGGCCATGGTGCCGAAGGTGGTGCCGCCGGCTAGGAGTTTCTGGCGGACGGGGTTGGTGATCATGGTGGTTTGTCCTTGGGGAGGAGGGAAGGAAGATTCTTCGTTTTTTAAAAAAAGAAACAAAAAGACTTTTATACTTTAGGGTTGAGCGGTTTGGTGCAATGCGAAAGTGCATTGCACCCTACGGTATGGTTCCACCCGAACGAATAGAAGTTTTTTGGTTCTTTTTTTCAAAAAAGAACGTGCTTTCTTTCTAAAGGATCAATCCCGGCGTGGTTTCCGCGTCGAGCGGCCAGATCGGGCGGTTGATGCGGGTGTAGGGGATTTTGCGGTAGTCGCGGGGGATGGGTCCGTCGGCGTCGATGTAGAGGACTTTCTTGGCGATGGGGCCGTAGGCGGCCATGAAGTGGTTGGTGGATTTGACGATCACCAGTTTTCGCTCGGTGGGCTCGATGCCGACGTTGCGGAAGAGTTCGAGGCCGAGGGCCTGGGTGCGTTTGGTTACCAGGACGATTTCGACGCCGCCGATGCGGATGGCGGCGCAGTCGCCGAGTTCGGCCTGGGCGGGGCCGAAGGTCTGGTAGCAATCACGTTGGAGGCCGATGACGGTGACTTCGGCGTCGACGGGGGTGTTGGAGGTGGGGGCGATCTTGCCGCCGAAGCGCAGGGCGAAGGTCGTACCGAGGCCGGCGTCGAAGCAGAGGCGGACGGCGATGGGGTCCCAGATCGGGCCGAGGGCGGCATCCTGCACGTTGCGTTCGATGAGGCGCTTGAGGATGGTGGTGTTGTCCGACGGGGCGCCGCCGCCGGCGTTGTCGGCGGGGTCGGCCATGACGACGGGGAAGGCGTTGGAGGCCAGGCCGGTGGTGATGGCTTCGTCGACTTCGAGGTAGTCGGGGGCGGTGCGGCCGCGCATGGAGACGAATTCCTCGCCGATTTCGGTGGCGAGGTGGTCGGCAAGCGGCTTGTTGTTGTCGGTGATGACGAGGATGCGGCCGCCCATTTCGGGGACGTCGGCGTAGGGGAAGCAGTGGCCGATGGAGATGGAGAGGATGCCGTTCGTGCCTTCCATCGCGGACATGCGGTCGACGAAGGCGCGCATGAGGGGGAGCGTGGTGGGGTAGGAGCCGATCTGGCGGGCGTCGTAGAGGGCCTGGGTGGGTTTTACCTGTTTGCGGATAGTTTTGAGGACGAGGGTGAGGAGGTCTTCGGCGCGGTCGACGACGTCGGTGTGGGGGAATTCCTTGTAGAGGATGGTGATGTCCGCGGTTTTGATGCGCTTGACGGTGAGGTGGCAGTGGGGGTCGAGCTCCACGCCGATGATGCAGGTGGGGCCGACGATGGCGCGGGTGCGCTCGATGATGTCGCCTTCGACGTCGTCGTAGCCGTGGGCGACCATGGCGCCGTGGAGGCCGAGGAGGACGCCTTCGAGGGGGAGGGCTTTTTTCAGCTGGTCGAGGATTTCGTCGCGCATTGTTTCGTAGTCGGCTTTGTTGGTGGTGCCGGCGGGGGAGGCTGCGAAGCAGGAGCCTTCGATGAGAGTGAAGTTGTCGGCTTTTGCGCGGTTCCTGGCGACGAAGAGGGTGGCGGTGCACATGCGCGGGGCGTCATCCGGGTGCTCGCCGGGGCGGAGCCAGACGCCTTCCTTATAGCCCTCGATGGAGGTTGGGAGGGGGGAGAAGGTGTTGGTTTCGGTGGCGAGGGTGGCGGCGAAGATGCGCATTGGGTGGGGGTCCTGGTGGCTGGTGGCACTTGGCAGTTTGGGGCTTTTTGTGAGGAAGGGAAGCAAGAAAGGGGACACAGAGGCACAGAGACACAGAGAAGCAAGGCAAGGGAGAAGGAAGTTTTGCTTAGGCGGTGCGTGGGTGGAGGAGGTCAGGACACGATTCGTTTAATGCCGTCCTTCAGGACGGCATTGTTGAAGTTCAGCAGCAAGCCTGTGGTGAGGCCGCTCAGGCGGAGATAGGTCAGAAGCTGCGCTTCATGGACCGCAAGCACGCGCTCTACCGCCTTGATCTCCAGGATCAGGCGATCTTCCACGACAATGTCTAGCCGATATCCGCCCGGCACCGTCATGCCCTTGTAGGAAAGCGGTAGTTCAACCTGGCGCACATGCGCGATTCCGGCGTGGGATAGTTCGAGGCACAGACACGCCTCATAGGCGGCTTCGAGCAGCCCGGGACCGAGGTGACGATGCACCTCGATCGCACACCCGATCACGCGCTGCGACAACGCCGTACCATCCATCCCGCCTTCTCCCTTGCCTTGCTTCTCTGTGCCTCTGTGCCTCTGTGTCCGCTTTCTTTCTGGCTTGCTTCCTTGATCTCTCGCATCGGCAATCAGAAGAACGTGCGTACCGCGCCGACCACGTTGTAGTCGTTGTCTACGACGGGGAGGACTTGCCATTTGTCGAAGGTGAGGCAGGGGTGGCCGATGCCGAGGGTGAGCATGTCGCCGACCTGGAGGGGGGAGTCTTCGGGGATCGTCATGTGGGTGTGCTGGTCGTTGTGGCCGGTGACGAGATGGCCGGGGGGGATGGGTTCCGGTTTGGTCATGTTGGTGTTGGGGCGGAACCAGGTTTCGGCGATGGGGCGGTCGTCGGTGCCGAGGTCGCGGGCGCCGACGGTGAGGAGGATTTTGCCGGGTTCGGGGCGGGACTGGACGTAGGCCCAGACCTCGATGGCGGAGAGGAGGCCGCCGCCCTGGTTCGCGCTGGGAGTGCGGTCGGCGATTTCGGTGAAGAAGCGGCGGTAGCGGACGGAGTCGTGGGTGATGTAGCAGCCGCTGCGGGTGATGATGCGGGTGGGGGATTTGAGGCCGGCGTGGGCGAAGCGGGCGAGGACCATGTCGTAGAACGCGCTGCCACCGGCGGTGAGGATGACTTCGCCCCCTGATTCAGGATGGGGGGCGAAAAGGTTTTCCTGTTCGCAGGCCTGGGCGAGCTGGACGAGCATGTCGAGGAAGGTGCGGACCTGGGTTTCGGCGGCGGTACGGTCGGCGGGGGTGAGGCCTTCGAAGCCTTCGACGCCGCGCAGGGCGAGATAGGGGGCGGCGGCGTGAACGGCGCGGGCGACGCGAAGGCCGGTTTCGATGGTCCGCACGCCGGTGCGCCCGCCGTGCCAGCCGCCTTCGAGGAAGACCTGGAGGGGGCGGCCGATATTGGCTTCGCGGGTGGCGGCGGCGAGTTGGGCGACGTTGGCTTCGGAATCGACGATGCAATAGAAGTCGAGATCGGGATCACGCCGGAGTTCGTCCAGCACGTAGCGGATCATCTGCTTGCCGACGAGTTGGTTGGCCAGGATGATGCGCTGGAACCCGAAGTCGCGGGCGACGGCGAGTTGGTGGGCGGTGGCGACGGTGATGGCCCAGGCGCCGTCGGCCATCTGTTGGCCGAAAAGCTGGGGGGCCATGGTGGTCTTGCCGTGGGGGGCGATGACGGCGCCGGAGCGGGCGACGAAATCGCGCATCCAGGCGGAGTTGTGGTCCATGGCGGATTTCTTGAGGACGGCGAGGGGGAGGGGGAGGTCTTCGCGCAGGACGTTCCAGCCCTTGGCGGCGATCTCGGACATGGGGAAGGGTTGGATGCCGCCGGGCATGCCCTTGGTCTTGTGGTCGAGCATGTAGGTGGCAACCGGCTGCATGAACCCGTCCATTGCTGTTCCTCCCTGGCGCTATCGTGCGTGTGGCAGCTTAGGTCAGATTCACAAAGAGGCAGAGAGGCAGAGAGAAGGCGGCGCTCTCTGTTTCTCCGCGTCTTTGTGAACCGTGCTTCCTATCGGCCCGCGAGGCGGCGGCCGATTTCGTCGGCGTGGGCGTCGGTAAGGGCGACGGGGTTGAAGGTGAGGATCCCCTCGTCGCGGCGGCCGAGGCCGCAGTGGATGGCGGGGGTGCCGGTGGCGAGGGTGCGGGCGAGGGCCATGGCGGAGTCGAGGTCGGGAGTTTTGAGGGTGAGGATGGGGATGGCGTGGCCTTCGATGACGAGGCCTTCGCCGCCGGCGATCCCGGTGATGCGCTGGAGGCGGGCGAGCCAGGCGTTGCGGCGGGAGGCCTCGTCGGTGGCGGTAAAGCGCTTGAGGGCCACGCAGAGGCCGGCGATCTCCTCCTTGCCGATCTTGCAGGAGCGGCCGATGCCGTGGTGGGGGAGGCCGCGCATCTGGCGCAGGGGGCCGAACTCGGCGGGGGGGGACCAGGCGTCTTCGAAAATGTCGAGGTCGAGCATCTGCAGCAGGGCGGACGAGACGAGGTCCATGCGGCCGGCGAGGATGCCGCTGGATTGCGGTCCGCCGATGGCCTTGCCGCCGGAGAAGGCGACGAGGTCGGCACCTTCGTCGAGGTAGCGGTGCAGGTTGGCGGTGGGCGGAAGCTGGCCGGCGGCGTCGACCAGGATGGGGAGGCGGTGTTCCTTCGCGACGGTGGCGATTTCGCGCAGGCTGGGTTTGGATTGCTGGCCTGCGAGGTAATAGATGCCGGCGGTGTTCCTGGTGATGGCGGCTTCGAGTTCCCAGGGGGCGGCGTCGCGCACGCCGGGGCCGGAGTAGCGGTCGGGGATGCCGATTTCGATGATGCGGGCGCCGGCGACGACGAGGGCCTTATCGTACATGTTGCGCTGGCTGCGGACCATGAGGAATTCACGTCGGCCGTCCGGGGTTTCGGGAAGGGCATTCATTTTTGCCGGGTCGAGGCCGGCGAGGATGGCGGCGGTGCCGAGCAGGACGGCGGCGGAGGCGCCCGAGGTGACGATGCCGGCTTCCGCGCCCGTGGCTTCGCGGATGATGCGGCTGGCGGCGGCCTGGAGCTGGGCCATGTCGACGCAGGCGAGGCTGGCCTGGCGCATGGCCTCGGCGACCTCCGGGGCCATGAGGCCGCCGGACAGGCGAGTGACAGTGCCGCAGGCGTTGATGATCTCGGGGACGCCGAGGGTGGCGTAGATGGTCATCTTGGGTTCCTGTGGCTGGTGGATTGGCTTGGGCAGTTCAAGGAAGAAAGGGGACACAGAGGCACAGAGGCACAGAGAAGCAAGACAAGGCGAGAGCCATCAAGTTCAGATCGCATAAACTTTCTTCTCCCTTGCCTTGTTCCTCTGTGCCTCTGTGCCTCTGCGTCCACTTTTTTTCGCTGGCTCGTCTTATGCCGCGCGCGCGAGTTGCTTACCCCGGACGAGGTCGGCGCATTTTTCGCCGATCATGATGCAGGCGGCGTTGGTGTTGCCGCTGACCATGCTGGGCATGACCGCGGCGTCGGCGACGCGCAGGGCGTCGATGCCGTGGACGCGGAGCTGGTCGTCGACGACGGCCATGGCGTCGCGGCCCATCTTGGCGGTGCCGATCGGGTGGAAGATGGTGCCGCCGTAGTTGCGGGCGTATTCAAGGAGTTCCGAGTCGGTCTGGATGTGTTCGCCGGGGAGGTGTTCGCTGGCGATGAAGGCGCGGATCGGGGCCTGGTTGGCGATCTGGCGGCCGAGCTTGAGGCCGTCGATGAGGACGGTGCGGTCGAGTTCCGCCGAGAGGTAATTGGGGTGGATGGCGGGGGCGGCCAGCGGGTCGGAGGATTTGAGCAGGATCTCGCCGCGGCTTTCGGGGCGGAGCTGGCAGATGTTCTGGCTGAATCCGGAAAATTTGTGCAGGCCCTCGCCGGGGCGGTCGGCGGAGAAGCCGATGAAGTGGAACTGGATGTCCGGCGCATCCAGCTCGGGGCGGGACTTGGTGAAGATGCCGACCTGGCCGGCGCTGGCGGTCAGCGGGCCGGTGCGGAACAGGGCGTATTGCAGGCCCATCAGCGCCATGCGGGCGGGCGACATCATGATGTCGTTGACGGTGATCGCCTCGGTGCATTTGTAGACGAAGCGGACCTGGTAGTGGTCCTGGAGGTTCTGGCCCACGCCGGGGAGGTCGTGGACCGGCTCGATGCCGCGCTCGGCGAGGTGGGTGGCGGGGCCGATGCCGCTGAGCATCAGAAGCTGCGGGGAGTTGATGGCGCCGCCACAGAGGATGACTTCGCGGGTGGCGCGGACGGTGTGGCTTTCGTTGCCCTGGCGGTAGGACACCCCGACGGCGCGGCGGCCGGCCATGAGAACGCGCTCGGCCTGGGCGTGGGTGATGACGCGCAGGTTGGGGCGCTTCATGGCGGGTTGGAGGAAGGCGCGGTGGGCGGACCAGCGGCGGCCGTTCTTCATGGTGTTCTGGTAGTAGCCGACGCCTTCCTGGGTGGCGCCGTTGTAGTCGTCGTTGTTGGGGATGCCGACCTGCATGGCGGAGGCGCGGTAGGCTTCGGACAGCCGGGAGCGGGCGGCGAAGTCGATGACGCTGAGCGGGCCGTCGCGGCCGCGCAGGGCGTCGTCCCCTGCCCCGACGCGGCCTTCGCTGCGCTTGAAGTAGGGCAGCACGTCGTCCCACGCCCAGCCCTGGTTGCCGAGCTGGCGCCAGTGGTCGTAGTCGGCGGGTTGGCCGCGGACGTAGAGCAGGCCATTGATGCTGGACGAGCCGCCGAGGACTTTTCCCCTGGGCCAGAACAGTTTTCGCCCGTTCGCGCCGGGGTCTGGTTCGGTTTCGTACATCCAGTTCACGCTGGGGTCGACGATGGTCTTGCCGTAGCCGATCGGGACGTGGATCCAGATGTTGCTGTCCTTGCCGCCGGCTTCGAGCACGACGACCCGTACGGAGGGGTCCTCGGATAGGCGGGCGGCGACGACGCAGCCGGCGGAGCCTGCGCCCACGACGACGTAGTCGGCTTCGATCGTTTCCATGCAGTCCCCGTTGCCTAGCGTGTCGACGGGGCACAGGATGCCTGGATGATCGAGATTGCGCCACCACCCGACCTTCTGGCAGCCCTCGGGCGCATGGGGCTGGCTGTGCCCGAGGGCGTGCGGGGGGAGCAGCTGACCGGGGGCGTGTCGTCGGACATCTGGCGGATCGACCTGCCGGGCGGGCCGGTGTGCGTGAAACGGGCGCTGGGAAAGCTGAAGGTGGCGGCGGATTGGCGGGCGCCGGTGGCGCGCAACCGGTTCGAGGCGGAGTGGATGCGGGTGGCCGGCGCGGCGGTGCCGGGGGCGGTGCCGGCGCTGCTCGGGCAGGATGAGGCGGAGGGCGCGCTGGCGATGGCGTTCCTGCCGGCCGGGACGTATCCGCTGTGGAAGGTGCAGTTGCGGGATGGCATCGCGGATGCCGGATTCGCCGCATTGGTGGGGGCGCGGATCGGGCGTATCCATGCGGCGACAGCGGTCGATCCTTCGATTCCTGGAAGATTCCCGACGGATTCGATCTTCTACGACATTCGGCTGGAGCCGTACCTCGTGGCGACGGCGGCGCGGCATCCCGACATGGCGGGGGTGCTGCACGGGCTGGTGGCGGCAACGCAGGCGAACAAGCGGGCGCTGGTTCATGGCGATGTGAGCCCGAAGAACATCCTGGCGGGGCCCGGCGGGCCGGTGTTCCTGGATGCGGAATGTGCGTGGTGGGGGGACCCGGCGTTCGACCTGGCGTTCTGCCTGAACCATTTGTTGCTGAAGTGCTTGTGGACGCCCTCGGCAACGGCCGGGTTCCTGGCGTGCTTCGACGCACTGGCGGGGGCATATCTCGCGGAGGTGGACTGGGAGGCTGCCGGGGTGCTGGAGGGGCGGGCGGCGCGGCTGTTGCCGGGGTTGTTCCTGGCACGGGTGGATGGCAAGTCTCCGGTCGAGTACATCACGACGGATGCCGCGCGCGAGCGGGTGCGGCGGGTGGCGCGGGGGTTGCTCGCGCGGCCCGTGGACCGGTTGGCCGAGGTGCGGCGGACCTGGCAGGAGGAACTCGCGCGATGAGCGAGACCGAGATCGTCTATGTGCACGGCCGGCGGGTGTGGGACAGCCGGGGGCGGCCCACGGTGGAGGCCGAGGTGATGCTGGCGGGTGGGGCCGTCGGGCGGGCGATCGCGCCGGCGGGGGCCTCGACCGGCAGCGGCGAGGCCTTGGACAAGCGCGATGGCGGGGCGGCGTTCGGCGGGTACGACGTGACGCAGGCGGTGGCGGCGGTGACCGGAGAGATCGCCGAGGAGGTGCTGGGGCGCGATGCCTCCGACCAGGCAGGGCTGGACCAGGCGATGATCCGGCTCGACGGGACGGCGGCGAAGACGCGGCTGGGGGGGAATGCGATCCTGGCGGTGTCGATGGCCAATGCGCATGCGGTGGCGGCCGAGGCGGGCAAGCCGTTGTACCGGTATCTCGGCGGTGAGAATGCCGATCTGTTGCCGTTGCCGCAGATACAGATCTTCGGCGGCGGGGCGCATGCAGGGCGGCGGGTGGATATCCAGGATTTTCTGGTGGTGTGCCCCGGGGCGAAGAGTTTTGCGCAAGCGCTTGATTGGACAGCGGAAGTGTACCGGCATGCCGGGCTGCTGATGAAAGAGGCTGGGCTGCTCCAGGGGGTCGCCGACGAGGGCGGGTGGTGGCCCGCCTTCTCGGCCAACGAGCAGGCGCTGGAGATGCTGGTGCGGGCGATCGAGCGGGCGGGGTTCGTGCCGCGGGAGCAGGTGGCGATCGCGTTGGATATTGCGGCGAGCGAGTTCGGGCGCGAGGGACGGTACACGCTCGGGCTGGAGGGGCGGGAGCTCGATAGCGACGGCATGATCGAGATGCTGGGGCGCTGGATCGAACGGTATCCGATCGTATCGATCGAGGACCCGCTGGCCGAGGATGACGTCGATGGGTTCGTGGCGTTCACCAAGGCCTACGGCGGGCGGATCCAGATCGTGGGGGATGATTTCCTGGTGACGGAGGCGGCTCGGGTGCGCGATGCGGCGGGGCGGGGGGCGGCGAACACGGTGCTGATCAAGCCGAACCAGCGCGGGACGCTGACCGAGACGAAGGAGGCGTGGGAGGCCGCAAAATCCGTGGGGTATGCGGGGATCGTGTCGGCGCGGTCGGGGGAGACGGAGGATGTGACAATCGTGCACCTGGCGGTGGGCTGGGGCTGCGGGCAGCTGAAGGTGGGCAGCTTCGCGCGCAGCGAGCGGATGGCGAAGTGGAACGAGGCGCTGCGGATCGAGGAGGCGCTGGGACCGCTGGCACGGTTCGCGGGCGCGGGGATGATGGGGCGCTCGCGAGCATGAACGTGCTGCTGCACTACGATGCCGGGCCGGCGTTGAAGGCGCGGCTGGGTGCCCTGCCCGGCCTGTCGGTGCGGTTCGTGGCGGAGGGGGATGACGATGCGCTGTTTGCCGCGCTGCCGGACGTGGATGTGCTGTGGCATGTGTTGCAGGGGTGCACGTCGGAGGTGATTGCGGCGGCGCCTCGGTTGCGGCTGATCCAGAAGATCGGGGTCGGGGTGAACACCATTGATCTGGCGGCCGCGGCAGCGCGGGGCATTGCCGTGTGCAACTTGCCGGGCGTGAATGCGCGGGCGGTGGCGGAGATGGCGCTGTTGCTGATGCTGGCCTGCCTGCGGCGGTTGCCGGCGTTCGATGCCGGGCTGCGGGCGGGGCGCTGGGCGACGCCGCCTTCGGTGCAGGACCGGCTGGGGGAGCTGGGCGGACGCACGGTCGGGCTGGTGGGGTTCGGGGCGGTGCCGCAGGTGCTGGCGCCGGTGCTGGATGCGATGGGGTGCCGGGTGATCTACACGGCACGGGCGGCGAAGCCTGAGGTTCCGTATGAATACCGGGATCTCAACGGGTTGCTGGCGGAGGCGGATGTCGTGTCGCTGCATGTGCCTGCGACCGTGGCGACGGCGGGGATGATCGACGCGGCGGCGCTGGGGCGGATGAAGCGTGGGGCCGTGCTGGTCAATACGGCCCGGGGCGGGCTGGTGGACGAGGGCGCGCTGGTGGCGGCGTTGCGCTCCGGGCAGTTGGCGGCGGCGGGGCTGGATGTGTTCGCGCAGGAGCCGGTTGCGGCGGGCAACCCCCTGCTGGCGCTGGAGAATGTTGTGGTGGCGCCGCATATCGCCTGGGTGACGACGGGGACGTTCGAGCGGGCGTTTGCGGTGGCGGCGGAAAATGTGCGGCGGCTGGCGGCGGGCGAGGATTTGCTGCACCGGGTCGCCTGACACGAAACAGACGGAGGATACATCGATGCGCGTGATGGCAACTGGGCTGCGCTTTCCCGAGGGGCCGGTGTGGCTGAAGGACGGCTCGGTCGCGCTGGTGGAGATCGCGCGCGGGACGGTAACGGTGGTGTCGCCGGGCGGAGAGGCGCGGGTGCTGGCGACGCCAGGGGGCGGGCCGAACGGCATGGCAGTGGGGCCGGATGGCGCCTTCTACGTGTGCAACAACGGCGGATTCCAGTGGAACGAAGACGGCGGCGTGCTGCGGCCGGGGTTCCAGCCCGACGACTACGAAACCGGGCGGATCGAACGGATCGATCCGGTTTCGGGGACGGTGACGCGGTTGTACGACCGGTGCGGGGAGCATCGGCTGCGCGGGCCGAACGACATCGTGTTCGATGCGGCGGGCGGGTTCTATTTCACCGATTTGGGCAAGACGCGGGCGCGGGATCGTGACTGGGGCGGGGTGTACTACGCCACGCCCGACGGGTCCTCGATCGTGGAGGTGGCGTATCGGCTGCTGACGCCGAACGGGATCGGGATGTCGCCGGACGGGAAGACCGTCTACGTGGCCGAGACCGAGTCGGCACGGCTATGGGCGTTCGACCTGGAGGCGCCGGGGGTGGCCAAGAAGCACGCGACGGCGCCGCATGGCGGGCGGTTCGTGTGCGGGCTGGGCGGGTTCCAGCGCTTCGACAGTCTGAAGGTGGATGCGGCGGGGAATATCTGCGTGGCCACGCTGGTGTCGGGCTGCGTGACGGTGATCGCGCCGGATGGGCGGGTGCTGCGGGTGGTCAGGTTCAGCGACCCGATCACGACCAATATCTGCTTTGGCGGTGCGGCGTTGGATAGGGCGTACGTGACGTTGTCGGGCATCGGGCAACTGGTGGAGCTGGATTGGACAGGGGCGGAGTGGGACGTGGCGGGGCTGGCGTTGGCGTTCAACCGATAGGGCATCCTGGCACTGTCCGCGCTGGCCTGCGCGCGGACAGTGCTCCTGTTGGGTGATCCGGTGCAGCGCTTGAGCCGACGCGGAGTTCAGCAGGGATTGCCGAAGATGCCACAGCGCCTCGCCGGCGCCGGCGCTGGGGCCGGCATTGGCCGCGGCGGTGGGGGGGCGGCCATCATCGGTGGCGAGGAAGGACGAGGGGCGGCGAAAGCCGGAGGGGCGGCAAAGGATGGGCGGCCGGCGGCGGGGGGAGCGGCGGACGGGCGGCCCCAGAAATCCGGCCGGGGCGGCGGGGGGCTTGCCTGAGGCGGCGGCGCGGATTGGGGAATGGTGACAATGGGCGGCGTGCCGGGAGGCGACTCAGGGCGGCCACCGCGATAGGCGGGGGTGGCGGCAGGTGGTGCGGCGGGGATGGCCGCGCGCTCTGGTCCGCGCGGTGGAGGGCCGCCCCAGAAGGGCGACGGGCGGTTCGGCTGTGCCACCGCCGGGGGCGGGCGGCCATAGTCATGCGGCAGCGGCGGCGGGCGTTGGCCGCGGGCGTAGTAGGGGTAGTAGTGGCGCGGCGGGGGTCGCCAGCCCCAGCGGGGACCGATCGAGATCCAGGAGCCGTAGTGCCAGGGGGCATAACCCCAGGTCGTGCGTTCGCCCCAGGGATCAGAGTAGGGGCTCCAGCTGGGGGCCACCGGGGGATACCAGACGGGGCCGTAGTTGGGGGTTGCAACCCAGTTGCCGTCGCGCAGCAGGGCGTCGCCGCCCGGGAGCTGGACGATTTCCGGGGGCGCGGCGTAGCCGGCGTTGCCCGGGGATGGGGCGGGCATGGCGGGGCGAACGACCTGGGGCAGGGGCGGCATGTCCGGGTCGTCGGCGAGGAAGCCCTCGGCGACGCCGGCGCGCAGGCTGGCGGGGCGGGTTTCGGGCCCGCCGATCACGCCGGTCTGGCCGGCGGAGACCATCAGCGAGATGCCGGCGCCGACCGCCTGGGCCATGCCGCGAGTGACGCCGATAGTGAGGGGGCGGCCGTCGGCGCCGGCATCGACCACATAGAGGCCGGGCTGAATGAGGGCGATGGTGGCGTTCGGGGTGGTGATGCGGGCTTCCTGGCCGGGCCGGAGGCTGCGCAGGAGGAACATGGCGCGGCCCTGGTTCAGCGCGAAGGCCGGCGCGGCGGGATGGGCGCTGTCGATGCGCAACACGGTGTCGGGGTCGAGGCCGATGCGGTTGGGGCCGAGGTCGAGTTCGGCCTGGCTGCGCGGGAGGGTCCGCAGGGACTGGCCCTCGCGCAGGGCGGAGCCACGCGGGAGGGCGGACCAGGCGCGGGCGTCGTCCCGGGCCTGGACAGGGCCGGTGGCCTCGGAGAGGCGGCCGATCGGCGCCTGGGCCGCGGCGGGGGCGGTGAGGAGCGTTGCGGCGAGCAGGGCGGCGAGGCAGGCGAGGCGAGGATGCATGGGCGG
>Ga0105050_10007028_pt1 | contig 13672 bp, 9 predicted proteins | sample FRY01_FD_78088 | JGI IMG/M metagenome (GOLD analysis project Ga0105050, IMG submission 78088) | Freshwater microbial communities from Lake Fryxell liftoff mats and glacier meltwater in Antarctica - FRY-01 | ecosystem: Environmental > Aquatic > Freshwater > Ice > Glacier meltwater ... | reverse complement strand
GCCTCCTTTGAACTGGGCGAACACCTCGCGGCGTACCCAGCTCGAAGAGCGACAGTCAGGAAAGGAAGCGATCCTTTCATCTCTTAGACCGGCTGATGAAGCCGATTTTACCGAGACCTGTCCACTCCATCATCGAACGTCAGCATGTTGCCCTTAGCCGATGCGTATTCGCATTCGGTTTGCCGGGCAACGGCATCTTGCCAGAGCTTGACGACCGGCAAATCTCAACGATTTGCCTACAGAACCCTTTGTGCCACAGCGGGCGAAGAAAGTCACGCGGCGATGTCCGACCCTGGACACTATTTCTGACCCAACCTCTGGACAATGGATGCAATACCGTGATATGTAGCCGGTAATTGAAAACCATGAAAGGAGTCAACAATGGACGAAACAAAGAAGAAACCCACAACCGCCCCAGTAAAAACCATCCGCCACGGAGCCATCGCCGCATCAATTTGGAAGCGCCAGGCCACCAGCGGCTTTGAGTACTTCGACTTCACCGTCAGTCGCTCGTGGAAAACGTCATCCACCGGGAAAGAAGGCTATTCGAGCAGCTTCTTCGTCCGGAACGCTGACGAATTGCAGGTCGTGATTCAGGAAGCTGCCGACTGGATTGAAAGCCAGCAAGCCAGCCTGCAGGAAAGCAATGAGTTCAAAGCTCAGGCCAATCTGCAAAAAGCGGCATAGACCGGAACTGGCCGTGATCACTTCCGGTCGCGGCCTGGCGTCTGGCGAACAGCGGCGAGATACGGCCCCCGCCCGCCCGCCCGCAAAAATCCATCAAGATTAGCGTGCTGTTCGATGCTTCCGTGTGGGCCACCGACGCAGCCAAAGGACAAACCGAACTGCATTCGGTGTGTCGGACCGGAGTAACAAAGCGAAGTCGCAGTCGAGGCTCCGGTCGATATGGCGTAAGCAGTGAGAGGCTGGGCGCAGACTCGCTGCTGTCGGTCTCACCCGAGGGCGTTCCCGCGTCGCGTTGAGGAATCTATTGGCTGAGCGGACCAGAGCTGGGAAGCGGAGTTGAAACACGGGTAGAGCTGCTGGCGGAAGACGCCTGCTCCGTCATCGACGCAAAGATCGATGTCGTCAACATTGGAAAGCAACCCTATGGGGTCCAAACGACAAATTGCGTTATCGTTACCTATGCAACTAGCGCTCTGAAATTGGCGGCGTGGCGTTCTTCCTCGTGTTCTAGTTCCGGGTGGCTGGCTCTCCGGGTTTCCGAGTTCGGATTGCACTGACCGACTTGCCGACAGATTCAGAATTCGTGGCGCGAACCTGGCGGCGTTGCGATGCCGAATTCGGAGATTCTCCCAACTCAAACAACCATTGCACCGCGTGGCTGTGGCGAGTTGCTAAGACCGACTCCGGAAGATTCCAGACGAATGTGTGAATTTTCAACACATGGGTTGACAGGAGGGGCCTAAATGTGTGGAATTGTCACACATCCATGAGAACGTCCCGGAGATCTGTCTGAGAAAGTTATGTCCGATCTGAATAAGAATGAACTGGAAGTCCTGCGAATTCTTTGGGAATGCGGTGAACTCAAGCCGGCAGGGATTCAGGCTCAGTTTGGATGGGTTATCGAAAACCCGACACTGCGTTCCGTTCTGGTCGGCCTGGTGGACAAAGAACTTGCGACTCGGCGGAAGCAGGGCAAAGCATTCCTTTATAAAGCGAAGGCTCGACGTCGCAGCCAATTCCAGCAATGGATGAGACGAATGGCCGATGTTTTCGCCAGCGGGTCCACGGCAGATCTGATTCTTCAGTTACTGAGACAGGAAAAGCTGTCCACAGACGAAATCGCAGAACTGAAGCGTCTGGCTGGCGAAAATGCTGCCAACCCGGATCAGAAGAATCCTTAATTAACTGACACCAATCATCAGGAGTAACCGATGTCCTCGTTCATCCATGAGTTGAGTGTCGCTTCCATGTCTGTGTGGGTGGTCAAAGCAACATTTTTGCTGGCTGTAGCGTGGGGGCTTCATGTGCTGTTGCGTTCCGCAAATCCTCGCTGGCATGTATGTCTTTGGCGCACGACTCTCGTTGGTCTCGTCGGACTGCCTGTGCTGGCTCTGGTAGTGCCGAACTTGCATATCGATGTTACGGTCGAGCCCCTCGTTAACAGCAGTGATGATGAACCGGCAGACAGTGCTGCGGGAGAGCAGTTGGCTGCTCTCCGGTTGCTGACTTTTGCGGAAGAGAAAGGAATGAGACGGCTGGACGCCAACTCGACCGATGCCCTGCGTGCGACTGAGTTTTCTGACTTACAAACAGTGGAATCGACTGCTGATCAATCCATTTTCGGCACTGTGGACGGGAAGCTGGTTGCCATTTCGAACTGGCTAACTGTTGCCGGACTGCTGTTGCTGAGGCTTATTCTGGGTTCGATCAGGATCAGAAGGTTGATTCGAAATTCTGTCCCTGGAGAATCACGCCTGATCGATCTTGCTGCGGGCGTGATGGAGGACAGCGGCCTTCGGCAGCTTCCGGATATTCGAACGTCAACATCCGTGAGCGTGCCATTTGTTGCGGGATTGATTCGTCCGGTTGTTGTGTTGCCGGCGGGAGCCGAACACACAGTAGACACCTCTGAATTGAAGTTGATTCTGACTCACGAGCTCGGCCATGTGGCCGGGCGGGATGTTCCGTGGGCTATGTTGGCGTGCATAGTTCGCAGTCTGATGTGGTTTCACCCGCTTGTCTGGCGATTGCCATCCGCTCATCAGGTGGCGTGCGAGACAGTCTGTGACGCTCTGGCTACGCGGAATGATTCAACACGAGTCACTTACCGATCGCTGCTGGCAAAACTGGCGCTGCTGGTCAATTGTCCTTACGCAGCCGGCAACGCTGTTTCCATGTCGGCGACCGCCGAAATCACCCGTCGACTACGACGACTAGAACATCACATTCCCAGTCAGCCGCTGTCTCGGCGTCGCCGACTCGTGGCGATGACTGTGGGTCTCGTCAGCCTGACAACCATCGCTGCGATCACGCAGGTTCCTCGTGTCAATGCAGACGAGACACCAGCCGCAAAACAACCCGACGGCGACACCGCGACGACTCAGAGCAAAGCCGACGGCACGGCTTGGGTGATTCGACTGAAGGCCATTGATGCGGACACCGGAACGCCGATCGCAAACCCCGAATTCACGGTGCAGCTTGGGGAGGAGTCTACGCATTATGCGAGGAACGACGAGGGGGCATTCTCCGCCGCGATCCCGTCGCGAAATCCCCGTTACTGCTACCTCAAGGTCAGAGCCTCCGGTTATACGCCAATGCGAGGATTCTGGGCCAACCGCACGAATCTTGTGGATGAGTTGCCGGAAGAACTCACGTTTCGCATGACACGCGGCATTACCGTCGGCGGCACGGTGCTCAACGAAGAAGCCCAGCCTGTTCCGGGAGCCACGGTGTGGTTGTCCGCGGGCACTCACGTGCCGGAGGAACGCATCGAGCAGTCGTTCCATAAAGAAGAGCTCACCACTGATCAGCACGGACAATGGCGATGCTCCATTGCGCCGCGGGAAATGAATAGCGCGTCCATTAAGGTAGATCATCCTGAATACGCCTTCATAGCGACCCGCTTCAGTATCGACCAGCAGATTGACAAATTGAAAGCACTGAGTCATTCCTGGACTCTGAAAGAAGGGTTTGTTATTCGCGGCATCGTGACCGGACCGGATGGCTCACCCGTTGAAGGTGCCCATTTGGCTGTTGGCACTTTGAACAACTACCACGACAACGGGCCGTTTGCTGTGACAGACGCAGGCGGGCGCTACGAATTTCGCCGCGTTTGTGCGAGCATCCAGAGCGGGAATTCGCAGCGGTCTTATTCAGATGTCTGTGACCGTTCTTCGAGAGGGATTGGCTCCTCAACTGGCTGTCGTCCCCGGCACGGCAGATGTTGCACTTGAGCCATCGACGAAGAACGAACGGACGATGGATTTTCAACTGGATGAAGGGCAGCCGCTCATAGTTCGAGTCACTGACAACGAGGGCAAGCCTGTCGAAAAAGTCTGGATCTTTCCATCAGAATGGCGCGACGGGACGGACGGACTGAGAGTCCTGCGTCAACACGGAATTCCTGAGTACACCAACGAAGATGGCATCTGGCGATGGGATCATGCTCCAGCGGGCGAAGAGATCAAATACGATATTCTTGGCCAAGGCTACATGGACGTCCGCGACAGGACGCTGGTCGCCGGCGATGACATCACAATCAATATCGACCTCGCTCGCCCTCAGATTCTGACCGGGCATGTGATTGATGCTGACACCAGAGAACCGATTGACGAGTTCGTCATTCAGCAGGGCTTTGAGGGTATGAACAGGTCGGAATATCCCGATGGAGTCTGGTGGACAAACAATTCTCAGGGGCGAGGTGGCCGGTATCGCCGCATCGTCCCGACGCCGAAGTCCTCATATCGCTGGAAGTTTGTGGCGAAGGAGTACGAACCGTTCGCAAGCGATTCGATTCCCGTCAGCGAGGGCGAAGTCACTCTTAATGTTGAGCTGAAGAAGATCAACCGCCAAGAGGAAAAGTCGGCTCGAAAAGACGAGGCCACCGTTCTTAAACAGATCCTGGCGCTCGGAGGAACCACGTCCAACAAACTCGACACTTATGATCAGCAGTTGACAGGAAGTCCCGTCGTGCGAATTTCGTTCGCAAAGAACAAAAACGTCACCGATGAATTCCTGACGTCGCTCGCCAGCTTCGATCACCTGGAACAACTGGACCTCAGCGATACGCGAATCACAAATGCCGGGTTGGCCAACCTGTCGCAACTGACGGGACTGAAGTGGTTGGGCCTTTCCGGAACGCAGGTCACCGACGCCGGACTTACAGAACTCCGCAACCTTCGAGACCTTACCTGGCTTGCGATTCAGTCGAGCCAGATCACAGACGTCGGTTTGGAGACGATCGCAACGTACGAAAATCTAAGGCAGCTGTACCTGTTCAACACGAAAATTACGGATAGCGGAATGAAAGAGCTGAAGAAGATCAAACAATTAACTCACCTCAGCATCGCGCGAACTCCGGTGACCGACGAAGGTCTTGAAGAGCTGTTGAGCTTGCAGGAACTCCAGATGCTGTTGTTAAGCCAGACTCTGGTTACGGATGTGGGTGTCCAGCGACTGACAGCATTGCCGAAACTCAAGACGCTGAACCTAAACGCGACGCCGATCACCGATGCCGGATTGACTTACCTCGTTGAACTCAAGCAGCTGGAGACTGTCTACCTTCACAAGGTTCCCGGCATATCGGAAGCAGGCGTCGAGCAACTGAAACAGTCACGACCAGAGTTGCACGTTGGTCAATGAAAGATGGATTCCCTCAGATCCTTTGTGCGACACCTTTGCGCCAGCCATCAATTGAGCGATGTCGTCGGGAACTGCGTGCAGCCCAAAGTCTCTTGCACGCTCAGGACAGTCTGCTCATGAGTTGGACGGGAGAGGTTTCATACCGACGTCGGATCGCGCCGCGTTCAGCGAACTTCAATCTGTATTCGAATTGACCGCAATACTCGACGGAGTACCGCCGACGGGGCGAATCAAATCGATGTCGCTTCAGTGTGTCGGACGTGTGTCGGACCGACGCGCGCTACAAATTCGGTTTTTCACTCCAATGGCGACCACGGGACCAGCTACGGCATTTCGCAGTTAACGCCGACGGATGAGACTGGTGGAGTGAAACTTACAGCTCTTCAATTCGGGTCCTGCAGAATATGGATCGGTAGTGGCAGAGACCGACGCGCGCCAAAGCACAAACCGAACTGCATTCGGCGTGTCGGACCGGAGCAGTGAAATGAACTCCGGTTTCTCGCTCTGGTCGTGACCACCGGAGTGTTGATGAAGACCAGTCTGCATGGGATATATGTGGCGGGGGGGTAAGGTGCCTTTCTTTTGATTATTCGAAAGTTCAAATCCCGCTTTCCCGACTTGATGAGGCTCGTTGACTATAGATGTCAGCGAGCGTTTTTTGTTGACTGGCAAACCACTTCCGGCAATAGGCTGAGGAACGTCCGGGGTCAAGTTGGTAAGCTTCAAGGTGACGGGAGATGCCTCGGATTACCCGCCGTTGGTGCAAGCGACACAGACACAGAGTCATAAGTCCCCGTTGCCTTAAACAAATCTGGGCCCGGACCGGTGAGCGATAGCGAGCGCAGGGCGTCCATAGGTGCCAACGAAGGAGCGGTGAGCATGTTCGCCACGTTCGTTGGCCTCGCGATGGCTGGCGGGGTTGCCCTGTTGTGTGGATCAGTGGATTGTCTGCCATACCGCGTTAGAACGACGAAAAGGTCGGAATCCCCGTCCATCCTTCTACGTCCCTGTAGAGGTCCAACAACTTCGAAATATGCTGTCCTGACGGAGCGTGCGTTGTGGATACCGCAATCTTGTCCCAGAAGATGAATTGAGCAGACAATACCGGACGGCTCCCGAATGGGACCGCACGAAAAGAGGTTTCCCAAGGGGCAAGGGAGTCGACTGGAAGGATTCCGGGCAGACAACGGAAAGGAATCGTTTTCGGACCATCAGCTGTCTGGTATTCCACCCATGAGCATATGCTACTCGGCTTGGGGAACTGAGAAGCAGCTCCCATCCTCAGACGCTTGTCGGACCTGTTTTCGAAGAAAAAGACCGGGATCTCTTGCCCTGGTCGCGTGTCAGACGGTTGCTGGACCTCCGGCTGTTGACAAGGTACGCAACATTGCCGCCTTGAACGGCGAGAACCTGCAAAAACGCTTGCGCCGCCGATGGCAAGCTGTCCTGACAACAGCGTAAGTACATTCCTGCGACTCAGCGGTCGTTCGTCTGTCATGCTGCGAGATTCCTGGTTGGAGTGATGAAACTCACTTGTTCTGAGCTTCGACAAGCTTTCGCGCGACGTTGTAAGCGCCCGCAGCCCTTCTTCCGCATCGTCGCTGCTGGTGCCGCCGAATGCGATCTGTAGGTTGGTCTCGAACTAGGCTGATCAATGGTTGTGAAGCTGTTCTACGATGATGCGGGGCATATGGAACTCCAGTGATCACTTGATACAACTCCCTCAGTATAGTGAACTGGATCGTAGTCCAGCAAGGGTGGCGATAGTCGCTCGCCGGCGATCTCCAATAGCTTCATCGCCATACCGCGGCCATCGCGGACAAAATCAGGCTGCGGGTGGCTGACAGAATTGGAGAACCGCACTGCGGCGGAGAAAGAGCGTTCCTCGGCGAAGAGTCCTTGGGCTAATTCGGCTGGCAAGTTGGGGAGCACGCGAAATTCCCCCGTCGAACAACCGTGGACTTTTACATGCACATCGCCCTGAAACTTCCCTCTCTTCTCACGGCTTTGCTTGAGACGACCGCTGATTTCCTCGATATAGAGCGAGACAAGGATCGGCTCGATACGATCCAAACTGACGCCACGGTCGTGACACCAATCGAAGAACATCCACGCCGCTCGTGCGTAGGCTGCTCGTGTGTTTCGGTTCCGGATCGTGACCGTAAAGAATTCCAGGAATCGTCGCGTCGCGTTTTCACCGGCTTCGGTGACAACAACAGGAAGTCGAGCATTGGTCAATGACGACAGTTGACGGGAAGTGCCAAAGATGTCGGGAAGTGGGTCCGTCATGGTCGCGAAGAAGGGACGGAAATAACTATAGCATAAAGGACATTATGACATACATTGACGGCGAACGGAGAACTTTGTCCCGGAGTCATCGTGGGGGCACATTCCAACGAACCGTCAAGCGTTACTTGACAGTTCGCTTGGATTCCCAGCATCAGTGGGGTGATGGCTGAATACCGTTCCAACGGCTCGCGAGACTTCACTGTGTGGTGCGAAAACGGGAGTGGTGTGACGAACAAACGGTCCCGAAGCACGACCGTTTTGTGAGACACTCGCTGACGAGGAGCTGCCGCCAATTATAAGTACCATTCAACAGACACCGTGCTGTCTTTCGGCCAGAGCGAATAGTCAACGCGACGAATAACTTCGCTGGTGATTTTGAGCGATTTCTTACTTGAACTGGCCAGAACGAAGCCTGCACAGTCGATCCACTCAATCCGGCTGTTTAGCTCGATGGGCATAACACGAATGTTTCCGTCGAATCCCGATAGGGAAGAATCCGCCATGTCCACCTGAATGTCTTTCGGAAGCCCGATCTGTTCTGAAACGCCGACGGGAAAACGTGCCTCGGTCCAATCACGAATCGCTCTGGGATCGAGCGGATCAGACGCTTCGCCTGCAAATGAAGAAGTGTAGTACTCCACAGCAAGCGTCTCCGCTTCGTTACGTGTTCGAGCCAGCGATCGCGCCATCAGGAATGCTGCAACGGGTTCAAGAGTTCCCCAAGTAACAAGCTCCTTCAACCAGAATACGCTCCAAGGAAGTTCCGTCTGGTTCCATTGTTCAAGTGTTGCCGGTAGCAACTGACCACCGTGTACGATGTCGAACGCAACTCCAATAACGCTACCAAGCCCCCAGCAATATCGGTACACAAACCATGTATTTGCGTCGGCGTGCCATTTTGCAACCTCGGAATCACCTGGCACTTGAGCACCGGGCGCCCGAACCCACCATTTCAACGTCGGCTCCCAGTCGGACTCGGGGCGAAATCGCTTTATTTCTCCAATCACGCTGACAGTACTTGCCAAGTACTCAAACCGTTCGCCGGCACCACTCCCCGAATACGCGTCCCCGGTCTTCAACACCGGCAGAATCGAATCCATACGGAGAAGTAGCTCTGTTGCAGTGGATGGTGGCAACCCAGTCTTGTAAAGACGCCGTCGTGAACTGCGATCTGGGTATATGGCTGGAATTGCCCGACCTCGTGAGAGAAAAGCCTGTAAATAAAATGGGCTTGCGGCCACAGATGCAAACACACCACGCCACAGATCTTGGATTGACGCTTCCCAATCCGTAAGCGATCGAATTTCTTCGTGCTCTACCATGCCCGCTAGCAGAAAGCCGTCAAGACTATCGAGAGATCCCAAGTCTGAATCCGATGCCTGAGGACCGACGGACTCCAGCCATTGGAAAAAGCGAGCGACATCAGATGTTCCTGTTAGCTGACACCACTGCTCCCAGACATCGAAGATGGCGTTCAACGTCGGACTGTTTGGGCTGGCTGGCTGAACGGTCTGAATCAAGGCTCTTCTCAATTCGTTGTATCGCTTCGATGGTGTTTCGCTGGGGTCCGGCCGAACGAGCACAAGCACTTTACCCTCGGTCGAGACTCCTGGACGACCCGCTCTGCCAGCGAGATTGCGGAATTCCGATACATTCATCGCATGGCCACCTCTAAGCAGCGACGGGATGAGCACGGTTTCAACCGGAATATTCACTCCTTCGGAAAGAGTCGAAGTCGCGACTACCACGTTGGCAAGTCCAGATTGCACAACATCTATGAATAAACGGCCCAACGGCCGAGGCAGGCTTGAGTGGTGTAATACGATTCCGAAAGTTAGAAGCCTGTATTCGTAACTACTGCGTCCATAATAGTCTTCACATACCGCAAGTGCGGATTCCCAAAGTGCCTGTTCTTCTACGGTACGGGCTTCTCGTTTTACCGACGGAATTGCTTGTGCTCTCCACCGCTTTTCGAGCAACTGCAAGAAGTCCTTCGCGATACCTGCGATCTTTTGTGTGATCGAAATCAATACCGCATGGTGTTCGCCTCGATCATCTTCCGCCGCCAGATTAAGTGCGGCCCATAACAGTGGGGGACGCAGAGACTTCTCTGGCCCCGTCCATACAGGCTGTGATGGACATTGAGCGATAGCCGACGGAACGTACGGAGTAGCGTCCGTATCTGCCGAAAATGCGAGTGGTGCTCCATCAAGGAAATCGTAGAAAATCGAGAAGCGGCCTTGGTTCGTTACCTCCAAACGACCGATGAGCTGTCGAGTGCTTCGATACAGCGTCTTAACTGGACGAGTGTCGGCCGATGCGCCGACCCATGCGTGTAAAGCATCTTCAAGGCATGCCGCAACCGCTGAGAGCGCGATTACTCGGCAATTCTCAGGGGGCACCAAGTGCCTGATGCGAGCAGCCAATGATTCTAGTCGAAACGACCGGCTTTCCGCTCGTCTGAGATCCGCTACGTAGCCATTGAATTGAACCGTATGTGCCTCATCGAAAACCACGAGAGTCATTCGCCCCAAGAATAGCGGCCCGAGGAAGCGAACGAGCGCTTCTCCTTTCTCATAAGTGCAGATAAGAACTGTTGGGTCGTCGGACGTCAGCCATGCGTCGGTCGGTCCCCAATCAGTGCCACCGTAGAGACCTGTTACAACGACGCGACGGCTTGTCATGCGTCGCAACACTCGCGTCATCTTCCCTTCAACCTCTGCGGCCAACGCACGACTTGGCACTAAGTATAAGCAAAGTGGGGAACTGCTCGTTGAGCCGAAAAGAGCTTGAAGAATCGCGACTTCGGCAACACTCGTCTTCCCTGAACCCGTAGGAGTGCATAAAGCAAAACAACCAGGGGAAGCCAACCGTCGAATGCCGTCTTCCTGCGAGGGCCAAGCAGTAGCTCGTCGATACAAACAGTTGAGACGAGAGTAGCGATCAATCGCCGATTGACCATCAGGAGGCATGTTGGACGATAGGTCTGAGAGAACTCTCCGCCATGTGTGTGCCATTGTCTCTTTGGCACATTCAGTGGTGAGTCTCGCAATCAGCCACGAAAATGCATCGCGTTCGATCGTGAGCAACGATGAAAGTGCATCCAGCTTTGTGAGTGCTGCCATTGCGCGTTGGTCATCACCCCATCGAATATCAGCAGCTAGCAGTCCCAAACACCGGATTACTTCTTCGAGAATCCACTGAGATTCAGACGCAACCCGTGGCTGAGACTGACCAGCAAGGTGCTGCTCCCAGAACTTGCGAATCAATTCCAATGTTGCATGAAAGTCGCCTTTCAAATAGTGCCGCAAGATCTCGGATTCTTCATCGTTCTCAGTGTGTTCAAGCATGGAGCCGGATCGTGCGGGGTATCCGGCGAGCCAATATGCAGCGCCGGCTAGCAAACGAACGGGAACAGTTCGTGGCGCGACAGACGGATATGACAGCCACTCCAAGATTTCTCCGGCCCTGCGTATGCAGGCGGTCCATTCAGAATGGCCCTCCTGCCGCAGTAGCAGTCCTGAGTGTATCAACTGGGCGGCATCTTGAATCCGATCAACCGCCTCAGTCGGCTTCCAACTTGGCAGACCGGGTTGGCCACTTCGTAATCTGCTCTGGTGGCTGTAAAGCCGAGCATCGACCGGACGCAGTCCGGAATTGGCGGCTTTGTTGAGCCACTCGACGGCAATCCGTAATGCGTCGGCTTTGCTCATGTCCAGACCTGTGGGCAGTAAATTGACCGAACACGAACCAGCACGTCAGTAAGATGGACTTCGACAGCATGTAGGCGTCGTGATGCGTTGTACTCCGGAATTGGTTTGTCACAGTCAATCCAGGTCAGGCGTTGGACCGGTGCTTGACCGTGGACGTAGTAAACTGCATCGGTCCGATCAATCGCAGTGGGGGGAGGCGAGTGAAGTTGTCCGTAAAAGACGCGCAGAGAGTCTACCCACTGATCAGCATCTTGTGAGTTTCGAGACGCAAGGGCTTCGATGAGTTGAAGAATATCAACAATTCCGCTTGTTGCAGCCTTAGAGTGTGCTTCTTGCACGAGTGCAATATTATGTGTAGCCGTGCATTTCGCCTCACAGTAAAGGACGGAAACTATCTCAGATGTATTAGGGTCACGGCGAAACGCTAGGCAATCGTCACCCGTTCTCCCAAAGAGCGTCGTTGCCGTGGTACCGCTTTGAGATTGTTGTTCCAATTGCTGAAAGGCAATGATTTGTGTGTGGAATAGATGAGCCGGGACTTCCCAATCATCAAATCCTGCTGCTCCACATGTCTCGGCGAGAAGTCCCGCGAGAACCTCACCGAACAGCCCCTGGGCAGCGATATCAGGAAAACCGAACGGGTATTGATCGTACGGAGTGGGAAGCTGCTGCCTCTTTCCGGACGGATGTAACGAAATACCCGCGACTCTCCGGAATCTCTGGATTGCATCGTCATGGGCATATCGGAAATAATCAGCCACCGAACCGGACACTGCCCCCCAGCCACTCACCGATTCCGAATACCGTGTGTGGAAGTAATTCTTCTTCTTCGTGGGTGAGTGAGCTTCGTTAAGCCAATTGAGGACACTGGCCTTTGCCAGGCCGTTGCTGCGCCGATTTGAGGTGGATGAAGACATTGATACGGACCTTGATCAAACCACTAGAAGCGGGCTTCATGCCCCTTCCTTGTACGTCAGTCAAGGCAACAGTTTATGCGATTTTCTGCGAGAAACCCAGCCGAGCGGGGAGAATCCTCACAAGCGATGCCACCTCAAGGCATGGCTTTCCCGGCGGAAGGTGGCGAATCACGAGGGCTTCTTCGGTGTTCGCTTTTTTGACGGGCGAACTGACTCTGGTTGAGGGGAGCCGTCCACCGCCACGACATTCAATCCAAGAGATGAAAAGCGATCCCGTAACGATCGTTCAGGACAATAGATGAAGAGTTCCGATTTGGCCCGACTCAATGCAACGTAAGTGATGCGGTGCTCTTCCTCGCCCGCTTTCGGATTGAGGATGTGCTCTGCCTCTCCGTCATCCAGCACCACGAACACTGCACCGGCCTCTGCTCCTTTGGCCTGATGAATGGTTCGGGTCAGCCTAGTCTCGTCTGAGGTTTTGATGCCGTGAATAAGGTCAGCATATGCGGCTGAAGTCATCTGGTCGCAAAACTTACCTCGCGTGGCTTTCGTCAGTGTCAGTCCATCAAGGCAATTGCCCATGCTATCCGTGAGCGCGCGATATACCTCAAGAGTCGATCGCTGAAGCATAGCTGCATGGTTCACAACCGCATGCTCCAAAACAGACAGCGCGACGGCACGCCGTTTCTCGATCGTGACTTCGCCGTTGTACTTCATGGGAGGACGGAATCTCTTCCTCGAAGAAATGCCTTGAACGAGTCGCTGAACTGCCAAGTCAAAAAGTCCTCGCAAAGCCAAATCGGTTGCCGAAGCGACGGCAAACAAAAAGCGATGACGGTCGACATCAGCTTCTTCGACGTTTTCCCACGTCGCCGCATCGCTTGCAGCGTCTGGTCGGCGTGCTCGCAGAACATTTTTGTGGCTTCGAGCCAGCACTAGCATTGTCGAAGCGAAACGAGCATTCGAGCGGGCATGTGCCAATGCATCCCCCAGACCGCCGAAGTAGATGGTTGCCGGCGTTCCGTTCTCAGTTTCGATGGGCTGCTGTACCAACCCATCGGTACGGATGCCATTGAGAAAAGAAACGATCGATTGTGTGCTGCGGCGATTGCCATCGATCGAATAAGCTTTGAATCCGGAAAGCTGAAACCCGTTGAAGTGCGCCGGACTGGCATCCAGAAAGCTGTAAATCGCTTGTTCGGGGTCGCCGATGACGCCAACAATTGTGCCTGCGTCAGCAAGCCAGCGAACGACTGCGGCCTGTACCGGCAATGTGTCCTGGAACTCGTCAATGTAAAGATACCAGCAGTTCCCGGTCTGGTCGATTTTGTGGAAAATTGTTGGTATTTTGAACTTCTGTTTCGTAAAGGCAGCGGTCATGATGCCTGCCTGAACTTCCCAGTTTATATCTCAGGCAAAAGGATT
>Ga0105050_10007025_pt1 | contig 13676 bp, 9 predicted proteins | sample FRY01_FD_78088 | JGI IMG/M metagenome (GOLD analysis project Ga0105050, IMG submission 78088) | Freshwater microbial communities from Lake Fryxell liftoff mats and glacier meltwater in Antarctica - FRY-01 | ecosystem: Environmental > Aquatic > Freshwater > Ice > Glacier meltwater ... | reverse complement strand
TCCCCCCCCCCCCCCCCTCTCATTCGAAGTGAACTCTCGGCTTTGTCGTCCTGCTTCCAATGGTCTGATCAATTTGGCTCATATTTCTGGCTCCGATCAGGACTGAGGTGATCCCGGGTTGATTAAGAACCCAGGATAACGCTAACTGAACGTGCGACTTTCCGGTGGCCTGAGATTCTGCAGCCAGATTTTCCAGCACCTGATAACCGTGTTCTGTGAAATAGATATTCTGGTGCCCAGGGATCACGTCGAATCTTGTGCCGGATGGAATCGTCGCACCCTGGCGATATTTTCCCGTCAGGAATCCTGCGGCGAGCGGGCTATAGCTGATCACCCCGATATTCTCAGCAGCACACAGCGGCAGTAAATCTGCTTCGATATCGCGCTGGACAAGATTGTATGGTGGCTGTACGGAGACCATACGGCTGAACCCTGCGGTGTTGCTCAACACAAGAGCAGCCTTCAGCTGCGAAGCAGCATAGTTGCTGCAGCCGATATGTCGCACTTTGCCCTGCTGTACCAGCGTTGTCAGGGCTTCGAGACTTTCTTCCAGCGGAGTGGATTCATCCCAAACATGAGTCTGCAATAGATCGATGCGGTCCGTTTGCAGGCGTTTCAAACTCGCCTCGGCGGACGCCACAATGCGATGTCGCGTCAGCAGACCACTGATCTTTGTTGCGAGCACAACTTTGTCACGCGATTGTCGAGTTTTCATCCATTCTCCGACGACTCGTTCAGATGCCCCCTGTGCATAAGCTTCGGCCGTGTCGAACAGTGTGATTCCCTGTTCGAGCGCATGATCCATGATCAGCAGTGATGATTGCGGATCCACTTCACGTCCGAAAGTAACGCACCCCATCCCAATGGAGCTGACAGAAAGATCAGATTGGCCGAGGCTTCTATATTCCATGGCTTTTATTCTACGCACGGTTTGACTTGAGGTCGGTTGATGGCGGGAGACCTTTAGAGGATAGCCTCAATCATGGCCGCGCACAGATTAATCTCAAACGGCAACCGGTATGGCACCTGTTTGCACGTGCTTACCGGTTTCTGCAGCTTCATAGATTCCAAACACCGTTCGTAACGCGTTCAAAGACTCCTGTGTCGTGATGGGCGGCGCCGTGTTGTGGGAAATAGCGGTGACGACCTGAGCGACGAATGGAGAATAACCGCGAGGTTCAGTTGGACTTTCTAAGATCTGCAGCTGTTTCGCCTTTGGTCCGGTGTTTTCATACCACGTCATCTTCACTGTCCCGGTTGAATCGACATTCATCCAACCCTTTGAGCCCCAGATCCGAATCTGAGTGTGATAGCCAGTATCCAGATAATATCCGGAGTTCAATGTGCCCAGCATCCCGTTGCTGAAGTGCAATGTCGCAACTGCAGAATCTTCCACTGAGATGGGTTGCCCGCCCACGTTGGCAATTGCACCTGAGGCCCTGATAATTGCAGTGTCGGTGAGAAACATGGTAAGATCGAGCCAATGAATGCCGAGCCAGATCAGGTGCCCGCCACCGGCTCGTGTTTTATCGGCGTACCAGGTGCCACGATAATCGGGATTCGTGAGACGCGTCTGATCGGCGACGATGTGCATGTCGATGCTGTAAACTTTGCCGATGCATCCTTGCTGAATCATCTTCCGCGCGACGAGAGACTCAGGATTCGCGCGATTCGCAAATGCCAACATCAGGTGCAGATGTTTTGATTCCGCGAGTGTCGCAAGTTTTTCAAACTGCTGCAGAGTGACACAGCCGGGCTTCTCCGCGAACACATGGGAGCCGGATTCCAATGCGGCTTCAATCACCGGCGGTGCAAGCCCGGCCTCCATCGTCACCATGCACAATTCGGGCGATTCCTTTTCCAGCAACTCTGCGTATTTGGTGTAACTGCGACTCAGCTTTTCGCCGAGCAACTTCCCGGCTTCGTCCGCCCATTGGTTATCCGCATCTGCGATCACAACTTCGTCGCAGTCTTTCGATTCAGCCAGCGCCGAGAAATACGCACTCAAATGAGCGCCACCGGCGTGCGTGAGAACGGCAACTTTCATCCTTTTGGTACTCCATGGAAAGTTTGGAATTCACCTCAAGTAACTCAACGCCTGTGACCGTGAAGTCAGAGTTGAAATGAATGATGAGCGTTGCCGAAATTGTACTGCCCAGGGGACTTGATAACCTGCGGGCCACCGGCGAAAACCAATGATCCAGACTTTGAGCACGGGACCAATGTGGATCGGCTCGAATCAAAGTTCTATCACGATTCCCATGCTGTTTGGCCAGAATTCGTTAAGTTGACTCGGTGAGCCAGGAATTCTGAAACTCTTTCCTCGACAACAGTTTCCAGCAGCAGCCAGAATGTTCAAAGGTCAAATCCAGCTTACTTACCCGACAGGATGTTGAGCAGGAGGCAATCGCATGTTGCCAAAGATCAGGAACGGCATGGGGCAATGTCTGGCAGCATTGGAGCATGTCCAGTGTCAACAACTCTACAAAACGCAGTTGCGTTGTACGCGCGAGCTCGGAATCTTTCACGCGGCTCTCGCGATGAGTACGCAGCTACGATGAAAACTGGATCACATGGGGCCACCGCATTCCGATTGAGCAACTTTCACGAAAGGATATCAGAGAATTTCTCGACTGGGTTCATGAGCAAGCCGTCGCAGAAAAGGGGTCGAATCCCGGACGGACGGTAAACAAGGCCAGTGAAAATTTGCGTGCATTCTTATCGTAGGCCTGGTAGCAGGATTTGCTTGAAACACTTCCCCGCTTTCCTCCGCCGAGGGAGCAGCGAGACGTGGCTGGCCGTCACTACCTGAACAAATCAGAGATCCATGCCCTTTACTTCGCAACGTATCAGTTGAAACGACCCAGAAGCTGGACCGATAATTTTCCCATTGGACGATATTGGCGAAGTGCTTTAGCTCTGTTCTTCAACTACGGACTGGACACAGGGACGATCTGGAAATCAAAACCAGTTCACGAGCCCATACTCTGGCGACACATCACATGGGATCGGCACGCCCCTGATGGTCGTCAGAAGGACTCATGCCGATGGGGATGGATTTACTTTCGCAGAGTCAAGACTGGCAAGTCTTTCTATCGTCCGATGAACCGGGTCGTTCATCAACACCTTCGCAATATCATGCCGCAATCCCCGGAACCCAATGATCCGGTATTTCGTGGGGGCAGCTCCCGCCCCAATGCAACGTTTGTTTTGCTTTGTCAGCTGGCTGGTATCCGACCCAAGCTGGACATTGAGACTGGTCAGCAGGTCCCATGGCATTTGAGGGATCTCCGCAAGACCTGTGCGACCTACTATGACGAACACATTCCTGAATCTTCGATCGAGATCCTCGGCCATGCGGTCGGCGGAATCACGTATCGTCACTACGCTCATCGCGATCCCCTCGCATTTCGAGCCATCATGACCATCCCGCAACCCTCGGCGTTTCTCGCTTTTGTCAAAGGCCACGATGGGGAATGTCCGTGCTGCAGAAGACCATTCAAGACCGCAGACTGAAATCTAAAGTGGCCTTGGACTTCAACCCGTCTCAAAGTACGAGTTTGCTGCGTCCGGCGTGTCGGACCGGAGCAGGGAATTGAGCTCATATTCGCAACATCGGTTGCAAGCGACGTAACAGCGAATCAATTTGCGGTTACTGGTTCGGGGGCCGCGGCGATCGAAGCCGAGCAAGCGATAACATGATTCGGCGGAGGCATTCGAGCCCTGCGGCTTGCGAGACCCGCAGGGTGCGATCTGCTGAGCGCGCTGTGAGGGCAATGAAATCACGAGGCTTGTTCAAGGCTTAGGATACTGACGGCGGGAGATGTTGCTAAAACTATCCTAAAAGTCGCATCCCAGGTTTGACTCAGAAGAATGGACGCAGAGTCAAGATCTGCTGGGCTCCCGCGTGAGACCAGCGCATGCCGGACAGCTTCAGGCGTTCAGTCACGATCTGCTTTCACGCCGATTCCACAATGCCGCTGCCGATTGGGCTGCCATGGCTGCGGTATTCGGAATAGTTCTTAAATCTTCGATAACGATGCAGGTAACGTTTCGCCGTCTGCACATTCTTCCAATACGCCGTTTCGATTTTCCCGGTATCACTGACGTACACAATGCGGCTCAGTTTTGAGCCGCGACTGCGAATGATCTACGTCAGCAACGACGTGAAGTTCCGGCTGAGTGTTTCTTGATTGTCTTCCGGAGCACAGGCCAGATAAATCGTCCCCAGTCGCTGGCCATCGCAGTAAACACTCAGAGTCGCAACGGACGCCATTTCGAAGTTTCCAAACGGTGCGATTCCCAGGCTAACTCCGTCGCGACTGACCGCGAGTGTTACATTTTTACTGTGCTTTACTGCGTCATCAATCCATTCTTTCAGTTGCTTCACCTGACACGCTTCACGTTGCGGCTCCATGATCTCCGCCAGGTAATAGCTCAGATTCCGAAGTTTTTCAGGGCCAATCCTGGCTCCCGTCCGTTCGGCAATGACTTCGATGCAGCGACTCTGCGACGATCCCGCTGCAGCGATCTGACGGCCCACAAGATCCTGAACGCAGGGAGTGGCACCGAATTCAATCCCCGGAATCTTCTCCAGTGGCGAGATTGTGCGACCGCGGCTTCCCTGACGCCAGGTGGCTGTGAAAAGCATGATGTTCCCGAATCGCGTGAGCGCTCTGGCGTGGCGTGTCTTGAGATTAAGTCGCCGATACTTCTTCTCGAGATATTCCACATCCCTGGGCATCGCGTCCACTTTCGATGGTTCCAGGGAATTGAAACACCATTCGACAAACGACCGTGCCTGTTCACGCACGATCATTTTCACGCTATGCTCCAAATGATCAGCATGGTCAGGCTCCATGCCAAGCTTCAGCACTGTGGTCGTTTCGATGGGTTAACGCCGCAGTTCCACGAATCGTTTCAAAAGCCAGACGTTGACAATTTCCTTCGCAATTGCACAAACCAACACTTCTACTGTACCTTGAGCGTCCATGAGAGGAGCTTCTTTGTGACCTGCTAGTGTGAGACCAAATATTCTGAGGCAGGACAACTCTTTATAGGTAGACCTTTTTCTCCCAATGGCACAGAGTATTATGCAGATCGCACCCCGAGCTGATGCTTCGCCGACACAACTGTGCTGAAAGCAACAGTTACGCGTGTGAGATATTCAATGTCCATGAATCTGTCTGAACAATTCAGAAACCTTTGGGAACAAGGCAAATTGGTGCCTGATGTCTTCGGTTTTCTTGCCGAAGTCAGGCCGGCAGATGAAGAGCAGATTCTTTCCATATTGCTGGTCGATCAGCAACAACGCTGGCGGACGAATTCGATTCTGAGTGTTGAAGAATATCTAGAGCGACTTCCTTCGATCGAACTCAATCCTGAAATCAAGCTGCAACTTGCCGTTAATGAGTTCTTCCTGTGTCAAAAATCTGATCGTTGGCCAAGTGTTCAGGAATTCCTGACACGGTTTTCGGATATCAGCAAAGAACTCAAACTCAAGCTGCTGGATTCGGCCACCGTCACTCGAGGCACTGAAGCTGGTGAATATGACGAATCAATGTCTTTCACGGTGACGGAACCATCAATTAATCTGGATATTGGTCGATATCGTGCTTTGCGAGTTCTTGGGGAAGGAGCATTTGGCCGCGTCTATCTGGGTTTTGACGACGAACTCCGAAGACCGGTTGCGATCAAGGTGCCAAATCAGGAAAGGCTCACGGAAAAGAGTGACGCCGATGCGTTTCTGGAAGAAGCAAGAACTGTCGCAAGTCTGGATCATCCGAACATCGTTCCTGTCTACGACGTCGGTCGAACCGATGACGGCCAGATTTACATCGTCTCCAGGTTTATTGAAGGACCAACGCTGCTTGAAAAGCTCCGGGACAACAAGTCAGGCTTCGCAGAAACAGCCCTGTTGCTGGGCAGAATCGCAGATGCTTTGCATTACGCGCATCAGAATCGAATCATCCATCGTGACGTCAAGCCCGGCAACATCCTGATCGAGGAACGGACCGGCATTCCGTACATCGCTGATTTCGGACTGGCTCTGCGCGAGCGTGAGATTTCATCTGACGGACAAATTGTCGGAACACCGGCCTATATGAGTCCCGAACAAGCGCGGGGAGAAGGGCATCGACTCGATGGACGCAGCGACGTTTTTGCCCTTGGTGCTGTTCTGTACCTCATGCTCACCGGACGCAAAGCCTTTCAGGGAAGCACGGTGAACGAAACGCTGCACTGTGTGATTTCGATCGAGCCGGAAGCACCGAGACAAATTGACGAAACGATTCCACCGGAACTTGATCGAATCTGCCGAAAAGCGATGGCAAAACGAGTGACTGATCGTCATGCATCGGGCCGGGAACTGGCAAGCGACCTGCTCAGTTGGGACTCGGAAGTCGCCGTGGAGTTGCAGGGGCAACAATTGGTTCCGCGAGGACTGCGTTCATTTGAAGCTTCAGATGCGAATGCATTCGTTGATCTGCTTCCGGGGTCAAGAAATCGTGATGGGCTCCCGGAAAGTATCCAGTTCTGGAAAACACGTCTCGAAGAGCGAGATGGAGAAAAGACCTTCGCTGTGGGTCTATTATACGGACCATCAGGGTGCGGAAAGTCGTCGCTGGTCAAAGCCGGACTCATGCCACGACTGTCAAATCAGGTCCATATTGTTTACCTGGAAGCAACTCCGGTTGAAACAGAATCAAGAATACTGAAAGGACTGCGAAAGTGTCGGCCTGAAATACCTGTGGATGCAAGTCTGGTGCAGGCCATGCAGATGTTGAGACACCAGTCAGGCTCGAAAACTGTCCTCATCATTGATCAGTTTGAACAATGGCTGCATTCCAATCCGCAGGATCCGGAAACATCGCTGGTGGCAGCGTTGCGTCAGTGTGACGGAGCAGCGTTGCAGGCGATTGTCATGGTCCGTGATGACTTTGCCATGGCAGCAGCGCGATTTATGGATGCCGTCGATATCCCAATTTTGCAAGGACACAACTTCTCAACGGTAGATCTTTTTCCTGAGCAGCATGCTGCCAAAGTACTGGCAAGTTTCGGACAGGCTTTTGGACAACTTCCGGCCAAAATTGATGAATTCACTACCGAACAAAATGAATTCCTCACGGCTGTAGTCCGTGGACTGGCAACAGAAGGAAAAGTTGTTCCCGTCCAGCTGGCATTATGTGCGGAAATGATCAAAGCCAGAAAGTGGGAACATGCGACTTTGAATCATGTGGGTGGCACCGCAGGAATCGGAGTCAGTTTTCTCGAAGAGACTTTCGGAGGCCGAAGTGCGAATCCCAAGCACTTGCAGCATCAACATGCCGCCAGAGAAATTCTCAAGGCCCTGCTGCCTCACGTGGGCAGTGATATCAAAGGCCACATGCGTTTGCAGGGTGAACTTCAGCAGATTTCCGGATATGAACATGACTCGCGAAAGTTCAACGAGCTGTTGAGAATCCTGGATGGCGAATTGCGACTGATCACGCCGACAGATCCGGAAGGTTTCCGCTCCGATTCCAGGAGCAATGCGATCTACAAGCACTACCAACTGACGCACGATTATCTGGTGACATCGTTGCGAGTATGGCTCACGCAAAAACAGGCGGAAACAAAGCGCGGACGAATGGAACTGCGGTTAGAGGAAAGAACATTGCTTTGGACAGACCGGCAGGAAAAGAAGCAGCTTCCCTCGTTCATTGAATGGCAGGGAATCCTTCGCCATACACTTCGTTCGTCATGGTCTGCCGCAAGTATCGCGATGATGGCTGCAGCGACGCGACTGCATCTCACCCGAATGATCGTGGCTGCGACGTTAGTTATGGCGATTCTGGTAGCGGGCTTCTACATTCGACATACTCTCAACCTGCGCACGCGATCTCGTGAAATCGCAAATCATCTCGACAGTCTGTGGAATGCGAGAATTGAACTGGTACCTGGAATTCTGGCGACACTTGAACCCGACCGGAAACAGTGGATACCGGATGCTCGCAGGGTTGCCAGTGATTCGGCCACACCGAAAACGGCGAGACTCCGTGTATTACTGGCATTGACGCCAACCGAAGACAGTGACCTGGCGGAATTGATTGATCACATGCTGATCTGCGCCCCCGATGAACAGGCAGTCCTGCGAACTCTCCTGAAAACTCAGGGGGCACGGATTGCATCTGATGTGTGGAGAAGAATTGAGACTTCTTCACTCGATTCCAGTCAGACAATACGAGCCGCAGCATTGCTGGCCGAGTTTTCCGCAGATGACAATCACTGGAATTCTTTCAGCGACTTCGTCGTTGAAGCGTTGGTTCGAAGCGATCCGTTTTCCGTCAATCTGTGGGTCGATGCACTGAAGGAATCCCGGTTTTATTTGTTGCCGCACCTGAAGAAACACTGCCTCAATCAGGAAGGCCCTGAGAATCTTCGCATCGTCTCCGCGGGGCTGATTGTACAGTTCAGCAAATTGGACAAATCGTTTCCCGAAACAACAGATCTACTGGAACTATCACTCGCCGCCGACCCCGCGGTACGACGTTCGATGGTGAGCCTGGCAACCATTCATCGTGACGTACTTCTGTCTTTGCTGCTCCAGGAAATTGGTGTCGAATTGAATCCTCCTGGAAGTTCAGAAACGTCTTCCCGCGCTCACCGAAAAGCGGCCGCCATCGAACTCGCGCAGCAACTTGGCAACGACGATTCCTATTGGGTGAATATGAATGCTGATCGTGATCCTCGCATCCGCTCACTGCTTATCAATGATTTTGCCCGTGTCAACCTGAACTGGAAGCAGATTCAAAACAGGCTGCATACTCAGCCTGCCAGAATTCGTCAGGCCATCGTACTGGGACTACCGCTTCGACTCTATGCGTTCAGTCCCGCTGAAGTTGAAGAAGCGAAAGCGTTTCTTCTCAATCTGTATTCCGTCGATCCGGATGCGGGAGTTCATTCTTCGATCGATCTGACGTTGCGTATTCTGGGAGCCGAAGAATCTGTTTTGAAAGCTCGCAAGCAACTTGCCGAGCAACGTGCAAAGGTTGGTAACTGGAACGTGCTGTCGAACGGCCTCTGCATGGTCAGGATCGAAAGGCCGGGGTTTATCGTCCTTGGACCCAGACCTGACGGCAAAAACGCATCGCCGGACGCTGTTCCAGGGCGACATGCGGTCATCGACTATTCTTTTGAGATCAGCACGACGGAAATTACGGTACAACAATTCCAGGAGTTCAACGCGGAAGTGAATCCAGCCTTCGCAGTCACGTCCTCTCCAGAGTGCGCGATGAACAATCTGGATGTGTTTCAGATGATGAGATTTTGCCGATGGCTGAGTGAGCGGCAGCCAGACTTCAACGCGGAGCGGTGCGTTTATCCGCCGGTTGATGCCCTCGGTCCCGGACTGCTGCTGGCAGAAGACTATCAGACCTGGGAAGGTTTTCGTCTTCCGACGGAAGATGAATGGGAATATGCAATCCGCGCTGGTTCCGAAACAATACGTTTTTTTGGAGACACAGAGGAACACATGAATCAACACGGCTGGTGGGTCATGAATTCATCAGAACATATCTGGCCGGCGGGATTGAAGCGGCCCAATCCGTTCGGACTTTTTGATGTCTACGGAAACGTTGAAGAATGCTGCCATTTCGTCGGGCGTCCTTTTGATTCAAAAAATATTGCAACTCGCGGGGGCGAATACCGTTCGACTCAGCGATTTCTGGGATCCGCCAACAGTGAACAGTTGGCGACATCGTCTGTTCTCAGCACGACCGGATTCAGAGTCGTACGAATTCGAAAATGACACGATTGAAATCCTCTTCATAAGTCAGAACAATGAGTTCACAACAAAGGGGGGAAATGTATATGCACGTTATTACACAGACGGTTGTCAGCTTGTCTTCAATCACCGTGGCTGCCGCACTGGTGTTGATGTTGCGGGAAATGCAGCAAATCCGATTGCAATTGAAGAGTCAGCGCTTACGACAACTTCAACCCGGTGAATACCGTACAAGTTTGCCCGTTTCAAGCAAGCTGCATGCCGCAGCAAGTAGTGGATTTGCGATTTACGTTTATCGCAATGGAGTCTGGCACCTCGAAGCGGATCTCAGCGCGCCGGGATGTGAAGCGGTTCAGCCCACATTGAAAGGAAGTTTCGAAGGGCATGTTATCAAGAAAGAATCCTCCGGCAGAAAGTAGAGCGATGATTCGCACGCCGGAAACCTGCATCGATCGCGAGACAACAATCGACCCGTCGATCGCGGTGTGTCATTTATTGGCTCGCTTTACCGGAATCAGTGATCCTGCCGTTTGTACTGTTCGTCGCGACGCCTGTGACGCCTGTTGTGCGAGTCTGAGAAGTCCCGATCAGATGAATCCGGTGATCGCCTCGCTGATGTTTAATGTCGCAACTGGAATCGCACGCAATGGCGGGCATTCAGACTGCAGCGCCGAACGTGCCAGATCACTCTTGGCGCTGGCGACCGATCAGTTGAGTGTTCTGGTGAAAGAACAACCGGAGCAGAGTTTTCCGCCGTCGTTTCGCTGCTCGCTCGAATCAAAGTCTGCTGACGAAAACGCAACGACTACTCACGCAGGTCGAACACAGCAATTTCAGTGGGCAACAGCAATGCTCACCGCGCCGCGTCGTGATCCGAGGATCGAATCGACAATCGAGAGCCTCATTCATGCGGGGTTTGAAAATATCCACATCTTTGCAGAACCCGGTGCATGGATTCCTGAGAAAGGTCAATCACTCAGAATCACGCATCGACCCCGAAGATTCGGCAATTTTCTGAATTTCTATTCGTGCCTCTGCACGCTTCTCGAAGAATCTCCCAACGCCGACGCATACGCTGTTTTTCAGGACGACATTCAACTGGCCGCTGGTCTTCGCAGTTGGTGTGAAGAACAACTGTGGCCACTGGACACCGGCATCGTCTCATTGTTCACGCCGCGCCTGCATTCCGAACGGACAAAGGGCTGGCACCTGAAAACGCCGGGATTTCAAAGAGTTTGCGGCGCTCAGGCTCTGATCTTTCGCCGCGACCGATTGCAGGAGTTTTTGTCTGACGCTCAGGTCATTAACAGTATCCGGTTGCGAGAACGAGCGGACGATGCCGTGTTGGGCGGCTGGATTGCGCGCGAAGGACTTCGCATCGCGTATCACACGCCGTCGCTCGTGCAGCATGTCGGCGCAGTTTCAGCGATGTTTCCAGGCCATCCAGACCAAAGGAATCTCGCCAATTTTGTTGATTCTGTTTCAGCCGTCGAAACCTGGACGCCGCCTCAGATGCAAACAGGGCGTTTGGGAATCGTTGGCTGGAATACACCGACTGGACTTGGCAGCATCAATCGCGACCTGGCTCGCCATCTGATGTCTGATCGATGGCTTGCACCGCCGCATCCGACTCTTGGCGGCTCTGATGAAGAATCAATTCACAATGTAAAGGTCACAACCTCTCTCCCAACTCGCGCTGAGCAGGATCAGTGGTTTTCTGAAATCGACTGGCTGATTTTTGCAGAGCGGCCGTATGTCGGATTTGTTCCTGAAATAGCGGCCCATGCAGGCAACGGAATCGCCTGCATTCCGATGTGGGAGTGGATTCGTCCGGATCTGCGCTGGTTGCAGTTTGTCGATGTGATGATCTGTCCAACACTGCACACGTTTCGGCTGATGGAGGACTGGACGCAGCGTTATGGCTTTGGCTGGAAATCAGTTTACGTGCCATGGCCAATAGATTCAGATCGGTTTGAATTTCGACAGCGCCATATTTGCCGCGAGTTTCTGTTCATCAATGGCTGGGGCGGAGGCCACGCGACTCGTGTCGATGGGCAACCTGTCGGCTATGATCGCAAGGGCCTGGAACTGATCGTCGCGGCGGCTTGTTTAGCGCCGGATTTACGGTTCGTCGTTCGATCTCTGAATCAGCTTCCACCGCGCCTTCCGAAAAACATCCAGGCGGCTCCTGCCCTTGTCGACAACGATCAGTTGTACGATGAAGGAGATGTCTGCGTTCAACCAAGCCACTACGAAGGCCTGGGTCTCCAGCTCCTTGAATGCCAGGCTGCTGGCATGCCGCTGATCACAACGGATGCGGCTCCGATGAACGAGGCAAATCCTTTTCGTACGATACCGACATGCGGTCAGGAAGTTGTGAATGTTGGCGGCAACTTCATTTCATCGGAACGATTAACAGCCGAAGCCTTAGTGGCAACACTTCGGCCTTTAGTCGGAATGGATATTCGCGATGCCAGCCGAAAGGCTCGTCATTACATTGAATCCTGTCGCAACTGGAATTCTGCACGACAAATAATTTTGGCTGAACTGGCAAGGCGATGATATGAACAATGGTGGCTCAGCAGCGATCGATTGTCACTGGCGGCGATGCGGGGGTGAAGAATCTCAGGCAACCTGTGGACTGCTACACAAGCTATGCGGATTGATGGAGCCAGACCTGTGCTCAGTGAGTGAAGCTGCGTGCTCACAATGCATGAAGTGGTTTCCTCCTTCTGAAGAACACTTGAATCCAGTAGTCGCATCGTTCTTGTATACGCTCTGCTCCGGAATCGTTCAGTCGTCAGGCATGCCCGGTTGCACATATGACCGAGCGATTCAGCTTCGCGATTATGCTCTCGCATCAATCCCACATGACTTCGATGCTGTTCCTGTTGCAAACGTCGTGGATTCACAACGAAATACGCAGATCGCCGATGTCAGCGCGATCATACCGCGCCCGGATCGTCGATATGGTGCTCGCGTCAGAGAATGGGCCGTTGCCGTTACGACAGCGCCTCGGAAGCAATCGACACTGGACCAGTGTTTGCAGAGTCTGCAGATCGCTGGATGGGAGGCACCTCGCATTATCGTTGATGGCGAAGTCGCGATCTCGTCAGAATGGGAGCACCTTCCGACAACACACAGGTTGCCTCAAATCGGAGCATGGCCGAGTTGGTATCTGACGCTGATCGAGTTGCTGATGCGACAACCAAATGCGCAGGCATTTATGATTGTTCAGGACGACGTCGTGTTGTTCCAACACCCCGGTTTGCGCATGTACCTGGAGTCGGTGCTTTGGCCCGCATCGACGCCCGGAATCGTTTCGCTGTTCTGTTCACGGGCTTACGATCAGTCGAAACCCGGTTGGTATCATCTCGAAAAGAATCTGGTCTGGGGCGGTCAAGCTCTGGTCTTTTCACACGAGGCTGCGACAAATCTGGTATCTGATCCCGAGATCGTCCGCCATCGATTTTCCGGCTCTGATGGATTGGCAAATATTGACGGCGTTGTCGGAAAATGGGCCTGGGAAACTGAGACACCGGTTCATGTCACGTCGCCGAGCCTTGCACAGCACATTGGACACATCAGCGCCATCTGGCAGGCGCCTCGAGCGTTTGTAAACCGCAGCTCATCGAATTTTGCTGGTCTGAAGCCACATGATATCCAGGAATACTGAATGAGATTGCATATTGGTGCTTCACGAATTCAATTGGCGAAATCGGAACTGCGATTACTGCGTAAGCGCACGGTGAACCGCAGGGTCGGTTTTAGCCGCCTAGGTTTTTTCGCGTGGAGGATTTTTGGAGGCGGGAGCGTTTTCTTTCTACTTGTCGGATGTCGTCGATCTGCCAGCGGTGTTTCGGGTTGTTCTTGAGCCAGGCGTCGGGCAAGAGGTCACTCAGGTCGGGTGGTA
>Ga0105050_10007023_pt1 | contig 13677 bp, 6 predicted proteins | sample FRY01_FD_78088 | JGI IMG/M metagenome (GOLD analysis project Ga0105050, IMG submission 78088) | Freshwater microbial communities from Lake Fryxell liftoff mats and glacier meltwater in Antarctica - FRY-01 | ecosystem: Environmental > Aquatic > Freshwater > Ice > Glacier meltwater ... | reverse complement strand
CTCAATTGGCTGAAAATCGCGAATTACGCCGTCGCAACAAGGTCCTAGAGCAAGAGGTTGAGATTCTGCGAAGAGCAACGGTTTACTTTGCTAAAGACCATTCCCCAAAATGATCTACCCGCTGGTTCGTGAATTGGCCGATGACGGATTTTCCGTCAGGTTGACTTGTCGGGTTCTCAAGTTCTCTACCCAGGGTTATTACAGATGGGCAAGGCGCCCAATCTCGTATCGTGACTATGAGAACGCCTACTTAACTAACGCCCTAGTTGGCGCTCATCGCAAGGATCCGGCCTTTGGTTATCGCTTCTTAGCAGATGAGTTAGAGCGCAATGGGATGGCCACTGGTGAGCGACGAGTCTGGCGCTTTTGTTCACAAGCCGGCCTCTGGGCAAGCTTTGTGAAGAAGCCACGCTCAAGTAAGAAGCCAGGGCCGCCAGTTCACGATGATCTCGTGCTTCGAAAGTTCAGCGCCAATAGAGCTAATCAACTCTGGTTCACCGATATTACTGAGCATCCAACGAAGAGCGGAAAGCTCTATATGGCCTCACTAGAAGATGCCTTCTCTGGGCGAATTGTTGGTTACTCGATTGGCTCAAGGATGACTTCAGGCCTTGCGCTCTCGGCGCTGGCAAACGCCATTACCTTGAGAAAGCCAACTGGAACAATTTGTCATAGTGATCGCGGCAGCCAATTTCGATCTGGGGCCTTTCTTCGCATACTAAAGAACAACGGCCTTCGTGGTTCTATGGGAAGAGTTGCTGCAGCTGGCGACAACGCACGAATAGAATCATTTCACTCACTTCTGCAAAACAACGTTCTGGATTCCAAGAAATGGGAATCTCAGGAAGAACTTCGAATAGCAATCGTGCATTGGATTGAAAGAACCTACCACCGAAGAAGACGCAAGCGAAGTTTAGGCAAGATGACACCGGTTGAATATGAAAGCGCAGCAGAAGTCCTTGACAAGGAATTACTTGTTGCGTGAAACTACACACACCTGTCAACTAAACCGACAGCACCGCCGTCCGATGTCGAAAGTGATCGGGATGCTGTTTTAGATAACAGTTATCAATATATGCGAAGCCAGACACATGAGCGACTTCGCATTCTCAATCTAGTTCAAGATAATGATCGTATTTATGTAACTGGACCAGCTGGCTCTGGCAAAACTTGGCTTGCATTTGAACAAGCCAAGCGTTGGACTGCTCAAGATTTACGTGTTGGTGTTGTCACTTTTAACCGTGGGCTTTCTACCTATCTTGTAAATAAGAATTTAGAACTTGATGAATCTAATAGAGTTGCCTGGGTTGGCAATTTCCATACCTATGCCCAATCAATCGGTTCTTCTGCGGGTAACTTGGAAAATATCGAAGAGCATATGGATACGCATGAAAAGAACATGCTTGATGCTGTAGCCAAACTTTCAGGTGACCAGAAGTTTGATGCTTGGGTTGTCGACGAAGCCCAAGACTTTTTTGAGAGTTGGTGGCGTGTGCTTCTGGCAACTATGAAAGATCCAGTCAATGGAAAACTTGCGATTTTCGGAGATCCAGAACAATCCGTTTATGGGCAGCGCGGATACCCAGAAGGATTCTTTGCTAAAATTAGATTTGAAGAGAATCTACGCAACAGCCAACAAATTGCCGAGAGCGTTCAGGGTTTAGTTGATAATAAAATTATTGCTCGTGGCCCAAGTAGTTTTGGTGTCGAATTCGTTGTCGCTCCAACGATAGAAGATGTAATTGAGACAGCCGATGAGGCGGTAGCACGAATAGTTGACCAAGAATTATGGAATGTAGGTGAGGTAGCGTTGCTGACGACAAAACATCAACACCCTGTCCATAAAGAGAAAACAAAAATCCACTCTGATAAAGAGGCGTATTGGGATGAACTTTGGGCAGCAACCGATGTTTTCTACGGAACAGTCACAGGGTTTAAAGGGCTAGAGCGCAGTGTCGTTGTCCTAGCTATAGATGGTTTCCATGACGATGCCGACCGAGACGACACTTTGTATGTCGGAATGACCAGGGCTAGAGATCGTTTAGTAGTTGTTGGGATTCAATCGGAGATTTTGAGACTTCAGAACCGATAATTTTCCATGTACTGCTTTAGAGTTCGGATATAGCCTCGTGATTGGAATAGGTGGAGATAAAAATGTTTCAAGAAAGCTCAAATTCGCCTCTTCTTGCGGGAATAACAATTGGGAATAACAATTGGGAATAACAACGGAAGCCAGCGCCACATCAGTATTTAAAGATTTGAATGCCAATCAAGCGCTTGCTGTAAATTCCGTTAGCGGGCCTCTGTTAATAATTGCAGGTCCTGGATCCGGGAAGACGTTGACCCTTGTCCGTCGCACTTTAAATATTCTGATTAGCGGGTTTGCCAAGCCATCTGAAATAATTCTGTGTACTTTTACTGAAAAGGCCGCGCTTGAGCTTCGAGACCGAGTGCGTCGAGCTGCTTCAGAATTAAATTATGAAGGCGATCTTTCGAGTTTACGGATAAGAACTATTCATGGACTGTCAAATGAGTTTGTTGAACTCTATCGGCATAGAACCCCTCTCGGAAATAATTTTGAGGTTCTGGATGAATTAACTCAAAAGTTATTTTTATATGACAAATTTGATGAAATCGTTCCAGAAAAACGGAATGAAAAGTATTTTGGTGCATGGGCCTCTAAATGGAACACGATAGAACTGCTACTTCCATACTTTGACAAGATTACAGAAGAATTGATTGACCCAAAAATACTTCGCTCGTCGTCTGATATTCTCGTCCGAGAATTAGGTGAGTCATTTGAAGCGTACGAAAAAGAAATGTGGGAGAGCAATAAAGTAGATTTTGCGCACTTACAAAAATTGTTTGTACAACTCCTTGAAAATGAAGAAATCGGACACAAAGTTCGTTCTGAAGTTAAGTATGTAATGGTAGATGAATATCAGGACACGAATTTTATACAGGAGAGAATTGTCAATTTATTAAGTGAGGCGACTGGAAATCTCTGTGTGGTTGGGGATGAAGATCAGTCTCTGTATCGATTCAGAGGGGCAACAGTGCGAAATATCTTGGAATTCGAAAAACTTCATAAGAATTGTTCGAAAGTTTCTTTAGATATAAATTATCGCTCACATAAGGAAATCGTCACGGCCTGTAACCGATTTATGGAAAATCATGATTGGACAAATGCTGGGCCTGCCCCGTTTCGGTTCAATAAGTCGATTTCACCCAATGCGCCGGAAGGTCATTCCCAGTATCCCTCAGTTATTTCGGTATGGGGTAAGGATTCCGAAGACGAGGCGGGTCGCTTTGCAGATCTTGTCGCGTTCTTGAAAAAAGAGGATGTAATTCAAGATTACAGTCAGGTTGCACTTCTTCTTTATAGTGTTAAAGAAAAGAATAGTCGACCATTTATGGATGCTCTTGAACAAAGGGGCATCAAGTCCTTTTGTCCTCGTGCTAGAGCTTTCTTCTCTAACGAGGAGATCCAGTTAATAGTAGGTTCGCTCGCGATAATTCTAGATTGGACCGGTGCAAATCGGGGCGAGAATCTGTTCGGTGCGTTGGGTGAATTGGCGGACTATGTAGATGACTGTTTTTCTACATTAGCCAAGAAATACGCAATTGACCATGAACTTTTCGTCAAGATTCGAAAGTTGCGCGATCAGGTAGCGAACATTAAACCTGGGAAAACCCTTGATCGGCGTATAGCTGATTATCTTTTTCAGCTTATGGATGTGGAGCCATTCAATAAATTAGTTCTGAATGAAAACCGAGGAAGAAACCTTGCCGCTTTTTCACAATTAACTTCGATATTTCAACGTTATTATGGATATACAGTTATAAGTGAAAAGAATCTTCCATTCTTAAGATCGTACTTCTTTTCCAGTTATCTCCGATTTCTGTATGACGGGGGAATAAATGAATACGAGGATCCTAATCAACCATTTCCAAAAGATCATGTTCAGATTATGACTATTCATCAGTCCAAGGGTTTGGAATTCCCTGTTGTGGCCGTCGGCTCACTAGGTTCAAATATAAATACGCAAAAGAAAGTCGACCAAACTCTTTCACCGTTCTATTCTCGTGAACTTTTTGAACCTGAAACTAGGATTACCGGTTTCGACAGAATGCGCCTGCACTATGTTGCCTTTTCTCGTGCAGAGAAACTCCTCGTTCTTACGCACTCCGGAATGGATCAACCTAAAGACCATTTTGCACCAATTTGGGATGGACTTCCCCAATGGCCAAATGTTGAGCAAGATCTCATCGCAGCTGAGGAATGGAGCCATCAGGAACGAATCCCTGCCAAAAAATCGTATAGCTTTACAGGTGACCTTAAAGTTTACGAAACTTGTCCACGGCAGTATCAAATGTTTAAGCACTTAGAGTTTGCGCCTTCTCGAACAGTGATGCTCTTTTTCGGATTACTGGTACATCAAACAATCGAAGATATTCACAATCGTCAATTAGATGGTGAAGGCGCACTTATTAACCGAACTTGGATCGAAGAACGATTTGAATTTAACTATCGATATTTACTCCTACGTGAGACGCGTCAGATAGGCGCAGAACAAAAACAAGCTGCACTTAAGCAGGTATTGAATTATTGGAAAAACAATACTGAGGAAATTTCCCACGTCATTGAAACAGAAGTCGACGTGACTCTGGAAAAAGAAGGATACATACTTAATGGGGCCATTGACTTGGTGCGCGGCGATGATGGCACGCTGGAAGTTCTAGATTTCAAATCCCAACCCCGTCCAGCTGCTGACTCCAAAGTAATTGGGACTTATTACATGCAACTCTGTATTTATGCACATATTCTTGAGAAGAGGTCAGGCCGCCGCCCAGATCGATTGGTTATTTATTGGACTGCCGAAGAGGACAAATCCCGAGCTGTTATGGCCTTCGCTTACGATCCGAAGGATGTTGACGATGCAGTTAGCCATTTCAGCGAAGTTGTCCGAGAAATCCAGGCTCAGAACTTCCATGTCTCAGATCCACCTGATAGAAAGGTCTGTGATGAATGTGATTTTAGAACCCTTTGTGAATCCGATGGCACCATTAAACCGAAAGGCAAATCCAAATGAGTTTTGAGATTAATCGCCTGGAGCTTGTATGGCCCGGAAAGTACGACGAAGATGGAAATCTCATTATCGAACCGGAGGCAAGGCTGCCTTTTCAAATAGTCGAGCGAGTGAAACAAACACGCGCAACTCGTGAAGCAAGAGAAAAAAGAGTAGCCACGTTATTTGATATTTGGGATGGGAATAATGAACCAACCCCTACTGAAGATGATTTCAAAAATAAACTTATCTGGGGAGACAACAAACTTGTCATGGAGAGTCTCCTAGACAATTTTTCTGGCAAGATTAAGTTGATATATATTGACCCCCCTTTCGCAGTAGGTAGTGACTTTGCGCTCGAGGTGGAAATTGGAAATGACGAGATTTTAAAAGAATCTTCAATAATTGAGGAAGTGGCCTATCGAGATACTTGGGGGAAAGGAAATGACTCCTATATAAAGATGATTCACTCTCGCTTAAAATTAATTCACCAATTGCTTGCAGAAGACGGTGCACTATTTCTGCATTGCGACTACAGAACTTCTTCGCTAACGAGAATAATTCTGGATGAAATATTTGGTACCGATTCTTATAGAAATGAAATTATTTGGAGAAAGACAAATAGTCCTAAATTTCAATCGACCGGACTGGGGAATCAGTATGATTCGATTTTTGTTTATTCTAAATCTGATAAATCGAAATTCTCTAAAGTATTTCGACCGTTCGATGAAAAGTCGCTGAAGCCATATTCATATGAGGACGAAAGAGGAAAGTATCGACTCATAGAAATTGAAGCCCAGGGTGTACAGCGCTCTCCAAATCGAAAGCAATTTGAATTTAAGGGAAGAGTGGCACCGTATCTCTACAACATAAATCAACTGAATGAGTGGGATCAAAACGGAATGATCTATGAGTCAGGTGGAGGTCGGTTTTCGAAAAAGCAATACCTAGCGGATATGGAGGGTGTCTTAGTATCAGACTTGTGGGTGGACGATGGTGTTTCCCCTCTACAAGGTTCCAAACCTGAGGTCACTGGCTATCCGACCCAGAAGCCCGAATCTTTGCTAGAACGGGTTATTAAATTTGCTAGTAATGAAGGTGATTTGGTAGCAGATTTCTTCTGTGGATCAGGAACCACTCTTGCCGTCGCAGAAAGATTAGGAAGAAAATGGATTGGTACAGATTTGGGCCGTTTTGCAATACATACCTGTCGAAAACGTCTTCTACAGATTGAAAATTGCAGACCATTTGAAATTCTTAACCTAGGAAATTATGAGCGTCAGTACTGGAGCAATATCTCTTTTGGCGAAGATTTAGATGAGGATGGGAAGATTAGCCTCCTCGAATATATCGCATTCATTCTTAAGCTGTACGGAGCGACGGCAATTTCTGGAGCCATTTATTTGCATGGGAAAATGAAATCAGCATTCGTGCATGTTGGTTCTGTTTCGAGCCCAGTCACAGTCAAAGAAATTGAAATGTGCATTGATGAAACAATCGCCCTTCAAGGTAAAGAGTTACATGTGCTTGGCTGGGAATGGGAAATGGGCTTGATAGATACGCTGACAGATTTTGCAAAAGCTAAAGGTATTAAATTGATTGCATTGCAAATTCCGCGCGAGGTCATGGAGGCTGAAGCAGCAAGAAAGGGACAGATAAAGTTTTTTGAGCTATCTTACTTAGAGTCAGAAATTACTAAAGATAAGAACGGAAATTACTTTTGTACGTTGACTGACTTCATGATTCCAAACTCTGAATTGATTTCTCCGGAAGTTCGCAAGCGGGTTACGAAGTGGTCTGACTATGTGGATTATTGGGCCGTAGATTGGGATTTTAAGAATGATACTTTTATGCCTAAATGGATGGACTATAGAACAAAGCGTGATCGCACTCTTAAATTGAAAACCAGTCCAGAAAAAATAGACAAACCTGGTACCTATAAAGTCATGGTGAAGGTAGTGGATATTTTCGGCAATGACACAACTAAGGTTCTTGAATTAAAGGTGAAGTAGTGACGCCTCAAAAAAGTATCGTTGAAGAATATCTAGGCTATGAGTTACCGGATTTCGAATTCATAGATCCGACTATAAAGCCCGATTTTTTCTGGATTAAATCTGAATCCAAAGAAATAGTTAAGCAAAATGGGCGAAGAAAATCACCTGAGTTATGCGTGAATCAGATTCGCGATGTAGTAGATGAGTGGCGAACCAATGGCTATCCAGGGGCGTCCAAAACAACTTCAGATTTGTTTCATTGGTGGTTTGAGGAATCTCGGCATGTACTCGCATTTGGTTTATATAGGCCCTACTGGGTTCAACGTGAAGCAATAGAGACCATTGTCTACCTTTTGGAAATTCAGAATAGCCCCGATGCGTCCACCCTGATAAATACTTTCGGAAAGTGGGTCACCAATGATTTGCTCGAAGAAACTTTCACCATTCAAAAAAACATGGACCAAATTCCTCAGATTATTTTGCCAAATAATGGAAAACCAATTGACTTGCCTCAAGATGATTTACCTAGATATGCAATAAAGGCTGCAACTGGTTCGGGAAAGACAATGGTTATGTCTTATCTTATTTTCTGGTCGATGATGCATTCGATGCGCGAGCAAAATTCACAGATGGCGAATAATTTCTTGTTGTTATCGCCAAATGTCATAGTTTTTGAACGCTTAAAGAAGGATTTTGTAGGCGGAAAGATATTCAAGGATTTGGATATGTGTCCAGCAGGATGGGCCAACCCACTGCAAGTGATTCTCAGAGGGGAAAGCATCGAACCTTCGGGGAAAAATACTTTGGTGGTCACAAATATCCAACAACTACATGAAAACAGATCCGAGTGGGTCCCGAAAAATGCTCTGGATAAAATTCTAGGTAAGGCACCGGTTAAAGGTGCAAAAAACGAGAGGCATATTTTAGATCGTATTAGAGGTATGAAGAATCTGATGGTTCTAAATGACGAAGCCCACCACACTCACGATGATGATTTGAAATGGAATCAAATCTTGCTCGACTTGCATAGACGCGCGCCGCTTAAGGCGTGGTTGGATTTCTCTGCGACCCCTAAAATGCAAAACGGCACGACTTTCCCTTGGGTCGTCACTGACTATCCTCTAGCGCAAGCTGTTGAGCATCAAATTGTAAAATTCCCCATTATCGTTAAAAGCGAGGGGAAAAAATTTGAAAATCCAGACTCAGTAACGTCCAAGAATGCCGTTGAAAAGTATGGCTCTTGGGTTTCGTTGGGGGTCGATCGCCTGCGAGCGCATCAAGTGAAATATGAGGGTAACCCATCCAGCAAACCCGTTATGTTCATAATGTGCGAGGATGTTAAAAGCGCTGAAGCGATAGGAGCATGGCTGTCCGATAAACGATCAAAGTTTGGTTTCAAGGAAGAGGAAATCCTGGTAATTCACACTAAAGGTGATGGGGCCAAGGGTGAAACAATCAGTGAAAGTGATCTGGAAAAACTTCGAAATCAAGCAAATGTTATTGATTCGCCCGCTAGCCCTGTCAAAGTGGTCGTAAGCGTTCTTGTGCTGCGTGAAGGATGGGATGTTAGAAATGTTTCGATCGTGCTGGGACTCCGACCAGGAAATGCTAAATCTGGGATTCTGCCAGAGCAAGCAATCGGACGTGGTTTGCGATTGATGTCCTCGGTAGCCGGCACGCAAGTTTTAGAGATTTTGGGAACGCCTGCCTTTCAGGAGATTGTGCACGGACTTGAGGACGAAGGTGTGCTTGTAGGCGTAACAACAAAAGTTACCAAATCAGGGAGAATGATTTCTCCAATCCATTCGAGAAAAAAATTCGACATTTCCATACCTCGAACATCAACCACAATTATGCAAAATTACTCAAAAATTGAAGAATTTGACCCATTAACCCTTCCACCTTGTTATACGAGCGAAGAGTTCAAAGCAGGTACACAGAAGGCGCGGATCAAGTTCGAGGCTCTACATGGCCCGCAAAATTTAGGCAAGATTGACGTGATCAACTCCAATCCTCTATTGATTTCAGATTCGCTAGGATTCATTACGGGAATGATGACAGAAAAGGCACATCTCACTCAGAATTTTGCAACCTATTTTCCTATAGTGCGAAAGTACGTTCTAAATCGCTGCCACTCGGAAGTTATTAGTCCAGATTCAGTAGAACTTGCGATCTTCCTCAGCGATGTACTCCATCGCGAAAAAATCGCCAACCTTCTAGGGAAGGAATTGGCAAAGTTAATTACCACCAATATCCCAATAGAAATAAAGGGGAAGCCACTTCAGCTTTCTGAGATTAAACCATTCATGTGGAACAGGAATGTTCGTGAATGCAAGAAGACTATTTTCAATTTCGTACCTGTTTGGAATGATTTTGAAGGGGCTTTTGCAGATTTCCTAGATCATGCCAGCGACGTCTCTTCATTTTCTGCACTCGCGGAATACAACACAGAGTTCTATGTTAATTATCAGAAACCAAGTGGAGCCTTAGGCCAATATTTCCCTGATTGGGTCGTACGAACAGGAGAAGGTAAGACCGCTAAATACTGGATCATCGAAACGAAAGGTCGCGCGTGGGAGGGGACGTTGGAGAAAGATGCGGCCGTTGAGTACTGGTGCGAACAAGTTTCCCTAACTTCCGGTTCACAATGGAGCTATTTTCGAGTTAATCAGGACTTTTGGAACAAGCATTCATTTGGCACTTTGACTGCACTTGTAAAAACCGTTAACGACCATAAGCATGCAAACTTGGCACTCAATTAATGGAATGCGGAATCTGGTCGCTTGGCATAGGTCAACGATCACTGAAGTTATATCTAGTAAAGATTTAGGTTGTTTCATGACCATTGTTGGCCTTAGATTGCTTTGATTCACCGATCTTGTCTCAATTGGCGGGCAAGGATGACATGCTTAGGCTTGTTGATATTTCTAGGGAGTTCTCATGTTAAGCACTAGGGCTACTACCCTCAAAGAAGGACTAGTTGCTGCTCTAGAGCGAGAATTAGAGATTCCTAAGAAGTATTAATCCGGTTACAGAACCAATGAAGCAAAAGATGGAGTCAGAACTCGCAACAAAGGTGAATTCTACGTCTATGAGTTTGAAGAACTTTCAGAGTTTCTGCCATTTGAACGGTCCACTCAGTTGCCGTGAATAAGAATATAAGGGTCAAACCGAGTTAGGTCTATCGCCAACTTAGAATTAAAATCTCTTCTCATAATGCTATTTCGCTGCTACTTTTAATGTCACTGGAGGGGTGAAAATTGGATCAGCAAAATATCGCCCAAGACCTCCACAAGCGACTAAGTAATTATTACCTGGCTTGCCTAAGTCGCTCAGCACGACCAGAAGCCAAGTTTTTTGCCCAGAGTAAGTATTCGCCGGAATATGCAGAGCTTGAAGTTAATCCGTTTCTTCAGTCAGTTTCGATATCCGATAACACAAACGCGAGGCGTGTTGTCGACGGTGTTCGGAGCAAACAGGATAAGGAACTTTTCGTTGGTCACATTGTTTTTGCTGAATATTTGGAAAGTAGAAAGACAGACTGGAAGGGTTATTTACTTTTTCCATTATTGATAACCCCACTTGAAAGTCCTAGCGGTGCTGTTGATTGCACAGGAGCCGCACTTTTCATTAACCCAGAAGCGGTAAAGAAGATTCAAGGAATTAGTTCGGCGACTGAAACACAAGAAGCTGTTCTGGATCTGGAGGAAAATCTTGGCTTGGGTGGGGCTGATTCTACAATTCAGTCGATTGATGACATTTTGGAAAAGCTCCGCACTATGTATCCTTTTTGGAATTGGATTGAAGAAATTCCCGCAGTTCGCATAAACGAAGAGGGGACTGCACTCGCAAACCCGGCGAAATTTCCGTTGAGTGAAGTAAGTAAAGTAGGCCTTTATAACCGAAGTGTTATTTTTATGTCTGAGCGCCCTAAGTACACGATGGGCTTAGAGACAGAACTTAAGGCGATCTCAAATTTAAACTCATCCGAAATATCAGAAAGTTCCTTGTCTGCTTGGCTTGGATATACCAAAGGGATAACCCCTGAGTATAAAGAAATGACGTTGATAGAACCCATTCCGCTGAATGCTGAGCAAAGAGATGCGGTAGAAAGAGCATTGACTCAACCGCTTACTGTCATTACTGGGCCGCCTGGAACCGGCAAGTCTCAAGTAGTTTCATCAATCCTAATAAATGCGGCAATGCAAGGTACTACGGTCCTATTTTCGTCAAAGAACAATAAAGCAGTTGATGTGGTTGAAACTCGCGTAAATTCTTTAGGGCAGCGACCCATTCTTCTTCGTCTTGGCGCCCGCGATCTTCAGGAACGGCTGTCTGATTACTTAACACGTTTGGTCTCCATGAAAACTGAAGCAGTTGACATCGAGGAATTTAATCGTGCCCAAAATGAATATTCCGAACTTGCACTTTCCATAAATTCAACTAAGCGGCGAATTGACGAGTTAATGAAATTGCGAAACGAAGTTGATGATCTCGAAAGCAAAATTGACCCAATCCGTGAAAAGATCGGCGAAGATCTGAGTAAAGCTTTAGCTGAAATAAACTTGAGTGAAATTCGGTTAACTGCTTCGCAATTATCAATAGCTGTGAGGAAGAATACTCCGGGAAATGCAGGATTCTTGGCCAATATCTTTCCAAGAATCGGTCGAAAAGCGCGCCAACAGCTACTTACGGATGCATCAGTCACCGTTGGAAAAAGTTTTTCTCAATTCAACTTTTATTTGCAGACAGCTGATTCCAGTCATGATGAATGGCAGGCTCTCTTGAATAGCGTTGAAAGCATCGTGAAAGGAATTGAATCCGTTCCGAGGTATCTGGAAAAACTTACGGCGCTCACTGACTTTGAAGATCTCGGAAACCTGGCTGCTCAAGTGAATTCCTTGCAAGAAAACACGGCCTTGAGAAGCATGAATCTCTGGCAGGCGTGGTTGCGTACGGTCCCAGAGCGTTTAAGTTCGGATGATCGAAGAGACTTAACGAAGTTTCAGACCACTGTTTCAATGCTTGCAAAATCTACTGATGGCAAATCAGCTGCTTCGTTTAAGAATGAGCAGCAGAGATTATTTCCGAGCGTGAGCAAGTTCCTTCCGTGCTGGGCTGTTACCTCACTTTCGATTAGGAATCGAGTCCCATTTAGCTCCGGCTTCTTCGATTTAGTTGTGATCGATGAGGCTAGTCAATGCGATATAGCATCCGCATTGCCACTGCTAATGCGAGCAAAGAGAGCGGTCATAATCGGAGATCCTCTTCAATTACGTCATGTTTCTAATATCGACTCTTCAACAGATCGATTATTACTCGATCAAAATCGGCTGATGGATTCCCTAGAGTGGGCTTATTCAACGCAGTCACTTTTCGATCTTGCTGCAGCAATTCGTGACGAAGATTCCATGGTCACGCTAAGAGATCATCATCGTTCGGATTCACAGATAATTGAGTATTCAAATCAGCAGTTCTACGATGGGCAACTTCGAGTCGCGACCAAGCATGAGCGTCTAATAAAACCCTGGAACGATGGGCCTGCTATCCGATGGGTTGATGTAAAAGGCACTTCTATAAGACCAACTCAAGGCAGCGTTACTTGTCCGCAAGAAGCTAAAAGTGTTATCGCTGAACTAGAGAGACTTGCTAATCAGGGTTACAAAGGAACGATTGGTGTTGTTACGCCATTCGCACCGCAGGCACGGATGATTAGTGATCTCATTGCCCAGAGAGATGATCTAACTGCATTCTTGCGCGGCGCAAACAGCCTCGTAGCAACGGCTCACAGTTTTCAAGGAGATGAAAGAGACATCATCATTATGAGTATTGCACTGCAATCAGGCGCCCCCGACTCAGCTATTAAGTTCGTATCTGGTCAGGCAAATCTGTTTAACGTTGCCGTCACAAGGGCCAGAGCGGCTTTAGTTGTAGTCGGAAACCGCGATGCAAAGGAATTAAACAAAGTTCCTCACATTCAGGCATTCGTTAAATATGTCGAAGAATTAGGTAAAGAGTCAAAGAAGAAAATAACTAAAGCAAACAAAGATTATGGTCCTAAATTCCCTGAAGAACGAAGAGATAAGTACGTTTCGGATTTTGAAATTAAATTATATGAAGCACTTTATGCTGCTGGCGTAGTGACAACTCCGCAATTAACTGTTGATCAATATAGATTAGATTTAGCTTTAATCAGCGGAGAAAGGAAGCTCGATATCGAAGTAGATGGTGAGATGTACCATCGGCATTGGTCTGGAGAAAATGTCCGCAGAGACATCCTACGAAGCCAACGATTAATAGAACTTGGCTGGGATGTGCAAAGGTTCTGGGTTTACCAAATTCGTGATGATATCGATGGCTGTGTAAGTAGAGTAAAAAAATGGCTGACATAGGCAGATTGGATTACTTGTGCGTATATGAGCTTCTATTTAATTGATGACCTTGAACAAGGTAGTTCCGAATGGCTCTTATGGCGACAAGGCGTAATCGGTGCATCGGATGCTGCGACCATTATGGGAGAGAATCCTTGGGCTAGCTCCGCCCGATTGCTGGAAGAAAAACTAGGCATACACAAGCCATTTGGTGGCAATGCCGCAACGAGAGAAGGCCACTTG
>Ga0105050_10007018_pt1 | contig 13691 bp, 13 predicted proteins | sample FRY01_FD_78088 | JGI IMG/M metagenome (GOLD analysis project Ga0105050, IMG submission 78088) | Freshwater microbial communities from Lake Fryxell liftoff mats and glacier meltwater in Antarctica - FRY-01 | ecosystem: Environmental > Aquatic > Freshwater > Ice > Glacier meltwater ... | reverse complement strand
ATGCCGGTCCAGGCCGGCGCCCCCGGCGCCCCCTCCTCCCCGGTCGGCGAAAAAACCGTCTCCTACGTCCGCAAGGAATTCCGCGCCACCGCCGAGGCCCGCGGCCGCCCCCCCGAACTGGCCGAGGCCATGGTCGACGCCGACGTCGAAATCGCCGGCATCATCGAAAAGGGCAAGCTCCTCACCCTCACCACCGATGAGGCCCTCCGCCACGGCCTCGCCGACCTCCGCGCCACCGACCTGCCCGCCCTCCTCCAGGCCTTCGACATCACCAACGCCGACATCCGCACCGCCGAGCCCAACTGGGCCGAGGAGCTGGTCCGCTTCCTCACCCACCCCATCGTCAGCTCCGTCCTGATCATGGTCGGCATCGTCGGCGTGGTCACCGAAATCCGCACCCCCGGCTTCGGCGTGCCCGGTGCCGTCGGCATCGCCAGCATCGCGCTCTTCTTCTGGGGTCACTGGCTGGTCCAGCTCGCCGGCTGGGAGGAACTTCTGCTGGTCGCCTCCGGCATCGTGCTGCTGGTCCTGGAGGTCTTCGTGATCCCCGGCTTCGGCATCGCCGGCCTGCTCGGCATCCTCGCCCTGCTCAGCGGCTTCGCCCTCAGCCTCGTCGGCGGCGGCGCCACGGGCCAGGCCATCACACGCGCCGGCATCCAGGTCACCGCGTCGATGGTCCTGGCGATCATCGCCGCCTTGCTCATGCTCCGCATCGTGCCCCGCTTGCCCTTCGGCCGCCAACTCATCCTCCAGGCCGGCCTGCCCGCCAGCGAGGGCTACGCCGCCCCCCCAGACGCCGACCGCACCTGGCTCGGCGCCCACGGCATCGCCGCCACGACCCTGCGCCCCGCCGGCGTCGCCGACCTCGACGGCCAGCGCGTGGACGTCGTCTCCGATGGCGAATACATCGACCCCGGCGAGGCCATCATCGTCACCCGCGTCGACGGCAACCGGATCGTCGTGCGCCGGGTGCACCACACGGCCCCACCACCACCGGCAAGGGAATAGACCATGGACAGCCTGGCGTTCGAGCTTCTGGGCAGCACGGGGCTCCTCCTCCTGCTGGTCGGCGTACTGGCGTTCCTCATCTATCTGGCACCCATCCCGCTCTGGATCGCCGCCTGGGCCTCGGGCGCCTATGTCGGCCTGCTCACCCTGATCGCCATGCGCCTGCGCCGCGTGCCCCCCGGCACCATCGTCACCGCCCGCATCAGCGCGGTGAAGGCCGGGCTCGATATCCCGCTGAACGACCTGGAGGCGCATTACCTCGCCGGCGGCAACGTGGTGCGGGTCGTCAACGCCATGATCTCCGCCGACAAGGCCAGCATCCCGCTGACCTTCAAGCGCGCCGCCGCCATCGACCTCGCCGGCCGCGACGTGCTGGAGGCGGTGAAGATGTCGGTGATCCCCAAGGTGATCGAAACCCCCAGGATCGCCGCCGTGGCCAAGGACGGCATCCAGCTGATCGCGCTGACCCGCGTGACCGTGCGCGCCAACATCGACCGCCTTGTCGGCGGCGCCGGCGAGGAGACGATCATCGCCCGCATCGGCGAAGGCATGGTCAGCACCATCGGCTCCGCCGCCTCGCACAAGGACGTGTTGGAGAACCCCGACCACATCTCCAAGCACGTGCTCAGCAAGGGCCTTGATGCCGGCACCGCCTACGAGATCCTCTCGATCGACATCGCCGATGTCGACGTGGGCGAGAACATCGGCGCCAAGCTGCAGATCGACCAGGCCAACGCCGACAAGCAGATCGCCCAGGCCAAGGCAGAAGAACGGCGCGCCATGGCGGTGGCGCTGGAACAGGAAATGCGCGCCCGCGTCGTCGAAGCCGAGGCCGAGGTGCCGCGCGCCATGGCGGATGCCTTCCGCAACGGCCAGCTCGGCGTGATGGATTTCTACCGCATGCGCAACATCCAGGCCGACACCGCCATGCGCGACGCCATCGCCGGCTCCGGCGACAATGCCGGCCAAACGCCGCCGGACAGGCCGCGGCCATGACCGACGGCATCCTGCCGTACCTCATCGCCGCGAGCGTCTTATTCTTCGGCGTGGCCCTCCCCGCCCTCCGCCGCGCCCTGCACCGGCGGCGGCTGGCCCGCCGCGCCCGCCGCGCAGCGGCCGCGATGCAGCCGTCGGTGCCCACGCACCTCCAGCCGCAACGCCCCCCCCGCCCGCCGCGTCCGGCCGTGCCCCGGCGCAGCGCGCTGCCATCCGCCGCACCCCGGGGCCGCCGCCCGCGCTGGCCGGTGTCCGACCTGCCCGGCACGCGCCAGGCCATCGTCGCGATGGCCGTCCTCGGCCCGTGCCGCGCCCTCGACCCATGGCGCTTTGCGGAAGGCCACCCCCCGCCGGCACCGCCCACGGACATTGCGCGCCGCGGGCCCGGCGGCGCCGAGGGCGCGCGCGCCTGACGAACACCGCGCCGCCCATGTGGTCCCCGTATTGCCGAAGAACGCCCGGTCTGGCATCGCTGCGCCGCTTCTGCACAGCGATGGCAACGGCGACACCCATGCCTGCCCGACCGAATCGCCCCAGACCACCGGCCACCGCCCCGCGCGATCTCGTGGTCGGGCCACTCAGGAACTGCCTTGCCGCACGCCCTTAAGCATCCGGCGCGGCTGGTACCGCTGGCATTCCTGGTCGCGATCGTGCTGGGCACGGCACTGCTCATGCTGCCACACGCGCGGACCGGCGATGACGCGGTGCCGTTCATTGTCGCATTGTTCACCGCCACCTCCGCCATCTGCGTCACCGGCCTGGTGGTCACCGACACCGCCACCTACTGGTCGGGCTTCGGCCAGGCGATCATCCTGGCCCTCATCCAGGTCGGCGGTTTCGGCATCATGAGCGGTGCGACCCTGCTCGGCCTGCTGGTCTCCCGCCGCCTTCGCCTCAGCACACGCCTGCTCGCCCAGGCCGAAACGCGCGGCCTCGCCCTGGGCGACATCGTCGACGTGCTGCGGCTCGTCCTGGTCGTGACCATCGTCGTGCAGTCGCTCCTGGCGCTCTGGCTGGTGCTGGCCCTGCGCTTCGGCCACGCCGAGCCGTGGGCGCGCGCGCTCTGGAAGGGCGTGTTCCACGCGGTCTCCGCTTTCAACAATGCCGGCTTCAGCACCTATCCCGAGGGTGCCGCCAGGTTCGCCACCGACGCGCTGGTACTCACGCCGATCATGCTCGGGGTGGTCATCGGCGGCATCGGCATGCCGGTGCTGCATGACCTGCGCAAGGATGTGCGCCACCCCGCCCGGTGGTCGCTGCACACCAAGATGACACTGCTCGGCACGACCGTGCTGCTGGTGCTGGGTTTCGCCGCCACCCTGGCCTTCGAGTGGACCAACCCCGCCACCCTCGGCGCGTTCGATCCCGCCACCCGCCTGCTCCATGCCCTGTTCCATTCGGTCATGACCCGTTCGGGTGGCTTCAGTGCCGTGCCCACCGACGACCTGCACGACGAGACGATCATGGTCAGCTACGGGCTCATGCTGGTGGGCGGCGGCAGCGCCGGCACCGCCGGCGGCATCAAGGTCGCCACCTTCGTCGTGCTCCTTCTGATCGTCTGGGCGGAGATCCGGAGTGAGCGCGATGCCGTCGCCTTCCACCGCCGCGTGTCCGCCGACGTGCAGCGCCTGGCCGTGACGGTTGCGCTGATGGCCGCAAGCATGGTGGGCTTGGGCACGCTGGTGCTGCTGTCCCTGACCGACCTGCCGTTGCGCGACGTGCTGTTCGAGGTCATCTCCGCCTTCGCGACGGTCGGCCTGTCGACCGGCATCACCCCGGACCTGCCGCCGGCCGCGCAGACGGTGCTGGTGGCGCTGATGTTCATGGGCCGCGTCGGCCCGGTGGCCCTGGCCACCGCGCTGGCGTTGCGCAGCCGCACGAACCCCTATCGCTATCCCGAGGAGCGCCCGATCGTTGGCTAGGATCACCAAGGAGCATGGGGCCGTCGTCATCGGCCTGGGCCGGTTCGGCGGCGCGCTGGCGGAATCGCTGGTGCGGCTGGGGCACGACGTGCTCGGCATCGACGAGAACGCCGAGATCGTCCAGGAATGGGCCGACCGGCTCACCCACGTGGTGCAGGCCGACACCACCAACAGCGATGCCCTGCGGCGGCTCGGCGTGCAGGAGTTCGGCTGTGCCGTGGTCGGCATCGGCACCGACCTGGAGGCGAGCGTGCTGACCGTGCTTGCCCTGGCCGACCTGGGCGTGCCGGAGATCTGGGCCAAGGCCAGCGGCGCCAAGCACGGCCGTATCCTGGAGCGCACCGGGGCCCACCATGTCGTCTATCCGGAAGCCGCGATGGGCGAGCGGGTAGCCCACCTGGTCACCGGCAAGATGATCGACTTCATCGAGTTCGACGACGGATTCGCCATCGCCAAGACGCGGGCGCCGCGTGAGGCGATCGGCAAAACGCTGGGCGAATGCGCGCTGCGGTCCCGATACGGCGTCACCGTCGTGGGCGTGAAGCTGCCGCGCGAGGAGTTCATCACCGCGCAGGCGGACACCCTGATCACGCGTGACGCGATCCTGATCGTTTCCGGCGCCACCAACCTGGTGGAAGCCTTCGCCAGCCAGACCTGACCGCGGCGCCTCAGCCAGGGCCCACGGCCGCCGGGCGGCGGGCGAAGGCGCGGCCGAGCGAGTCGTACAGCACGTACAGGGCATCGCCCGCGATGACCCCGGCGCCGAACAATTCCATGCCGCTGCGATAGCGCTCGCCGCGGCGCAGCAGCAGCGCCCGCAGCGCCAGCCCCGCCAGCACCGCCCAGCCGACCGCCGGGCCCAGCAGCAGCAGGCCGGCCGCGAGCATCACGCCGAGCTGGCGTCGCACCCCGCCGACCAGTTGCAACAGCGCGCCGGCCAGCGCCCACACTGCCAGCTTGGCCGCCACCTCCGGGCGCAGGCCGGCGCTGATCGCCACCGCGAACACCCGCCCGGCCGGGGCGACGCGGTCGGCGGCGAAATAGGCGCCGTGGCTCAGCCAGACCACGAATGCGGCCACTCCGAACGCCAGCATGACCACCAGCGCCTGCTGCCGCAGCGCGTGCGCGCCGCCGTCGAGCGCGTGCACGACCTTCAGCGACTGCCCCATGGCGGCAAAGCCCGGGCCGGTGGCGGCGGCATAGCCGACCAGCAGGCACAGGGCGGATGAGGGGAAGCCGATCAGCATTCCGCCCGTCAGCACCACCGCCGCCGCCGCGAGGCTGGGCAGCCAGCCGGACTGCATCGCGACCAGCCCCACCGCCAGCGCATGCAGCAGCGCCGATGCGGCGGCGAAGGCGATGAACAGCGCCAGCATCCCGGCCGGCATCGCCGCATGCAGCCCGCCGCCGAGCGCCAGCAGCAGGGCGATCGCGACATGCGCCGCCGCGGCGCGGGCGAGCACCGGGCGAGCCGGGCATGGCGCCGGATCGCGCACGCCGAGGCGCAGCAGCTGGATCACCGCCACGATCGCCGCCCCCGCCAGCATCCCCTGCGGCACCTGCGCCATCATCAGGTCGCCGCCGGGGCCGAGCCAGCCGAACAGCGGCGCGCCGTAAGCCCGCAGCAGCACGCCGGCGGCAAAGACCCCCAGCGCCCAGGGGTTGCCGAGCAGCGCCACGCCGAAGGCTGCCATCGGCGCCCGGTAGGCCGCGCCGCCGATGCCGGCGACCATGCCGAGCAGCACGATCGTGCCGGGGCGGTCGCCTTCGGTGCCGGCGCGGATTGTCGCCGCCGCCGCGGCACCTTGCGGCCACGCCGCCTCGGCGGGAAAGGCCGGGCCGCCGAACAGCCGCCACATCAGCCACCCGTCGACCAGCAGCGCCAGCACCGCGCCGAGCAGCATCGGCCCGACCAGGTCCATGCGCCCGAGCACGAAGGGAATGCCGATCGGCAGCAACAGCGCCTGGCCGGCGCCGATGCTGGCGGCGGCGGCGGTGGCCTGGGCCAGCGCCTGCATCCGCGGGGCGGCGAAGGGCCGGAAGAACGCCCCCGGCAGCCGCGCCAGCACCAAGCCGGCGAGCACGCCCGCCATGCCGGGGTGGGCGACCACGCCCAGCGTGACCACCAGCTCGCTGCCGACCACCGCGGCCAGGATGCCAAGCGGCAGGAGCAGAATTATGCCCTGCAGCAAAGGCGGGCGCCCTGCCGCCTGATCCTGCTGCCGTGGTTCGCCGCTCGTCATGCCGTGGCCCGCCTCCGCCGGAACGGCTTGCACGCTAGCCTGTGCGCGGCATCGGCAGAAGGTGCCGTACGATGGCGATTCCATGCCTTCCGGCGATGCGCTATGTTGGCCCGAGAGCGCAGGAGGCGGCGATCGCAAAGAGGCTGCATTTCGGGCTGGGTTTGGGGTTGGCACTGGCGGCCCCGATGGCGCTGTGGGCGGCGCCGCTGCCAGGCGTGGTGAACCCGGCGATGCAGGGTTGGTACGACAGCCTGCGCAGCCGCGAGGGCTGGGCGTGCTGCGACATCAGCCATTGCCGGCCGGCGGCGATCGCGCCCAACGATGACGGGCGGGTGTTCGCGTTCATCGACAAGCAGAGCTTCGGGCCGAAGGCGCCGGACGCCTGGCGGGAGGTGCCGCTGCACGAGCTGCGGGTGCGGGGCAACCGGCCGCCCGGGGTGCACGGGGCGATCATCTGCTACGACGACAACCGGGTGATCTGCGCCGACCTGGAGCCGGCGACCTGAAGGTCTCCGGTCGGGGCGCGGTTGCCGGGGTAGGCAGGTGATGCCTGATCCACCCTGGACCGGGGCTGGGTGTGTTGCAGGAATGTGAAATTCGCGCGGACGCCGCAGGGGAGCAGGGTTCGCTGCTACATTCTTTCCCTCGCTTTCTGCTGTTCGTCGGCATGAACGGCGATCGACGAGTGTTGCCTGGTGCCGGTGCGGCCGGAACTACTCGCCGACATCGGCCATCCGGTAGGGACCTGACACCATGCGCATCGGGATCAACGGCATGGGCCGCATCGGCCGCCTCGCCCTGCGGGCCGCGCTGGGGGAGGCGCGGCGCGCGCCGGATGATCCGCGCGCCGGCAACCGGCTGGAGGTGGTGCATCTCAACGAGATCAAGGGCGGCGTCGGCGCCACCGCCCACCTGATCGAGTTCGACAGCGTGCAGGGGCGCTGGCGGGTGCCCATCACGGCCGAGCCGGGGGCGATCCGGATTGAGGAGCGGCGGCTTGGGTTCAGCGAACACGCCAGGCCGGCGGAGATTCCCTGGGGCGAGCTGGGCGTGGACGTGGTGCTGGAGTGCACCGGCAAGTTCCTCACCCCCGAGGTGTTGCAGGGCCATCTCGACCGCGGCGCGAAGCGGGTGATCGTGGCCGCCCCGGTGAAGGCGGACAGCGTGCTGAACGTGGTGGTTGGTGTGAACGACACGCTTTATGACCCCGCGCGCCACCCCATCGTCACCGCCGCCTCCTGCACCACCAACTGCCTCGCCCCGGTGGTGAAAGTGGTGCACGAGGCGATCGGCATCCGCCACGGCCAGATCACCACCATCCACAATCCCACCAACACCAACGTGGTGCACGACGCGCCGCACAAGGACCTGCGCCGCGCCCGCAGCGCGATGCTGAGCCTGCAGCCGACCACCACCGGCAGTGCGACCGCGATCGCGCTGATCTATCCGGAGTTGAAGGGCAAGCTGAACGGCCATGCCGTGCGCGCGCCGGTGCTGAACGCGAGCCTGACCGACTGCGTGTTCGAGCTGCGGCGCGAAACCACCGCCGAGGAGGTGAACGCGCTGTTCCGCTCGGCCGCCGCCGGGCCGCTGGCCGGCATCCTGGGCTTCGAGGCGCGGCCGCTGGTGTCGGTCGACTATGCCGGCGACACGCGCAGCGCCATCGTCGATGGGCTCAGCACCATGGTCACCGATGGCACGATGCTGAAGGTGTATGCCTGGTACGATAACGAGATGGGCTATGCCTGCCGGATGGTCGACCTGGCCTGCCACATGCGTGCCGCCGGGATCTGAAGCGATGACCCGATCTGAAACAGGCGGGGCGGGGCGGCACTACGCGATCGTCACCACGGCGTATTTCCTGTTCACGCTGACCGACGGCGCCGTGCGGATGCTGGTGCTGCTGCATTTCCACCAGCTCGGCTACACGCCGTTCATGCTGGCGAGCCTGTTCCTGCTGTACGAGGCCGCCGGCATCGTGACCAACGCCATCGGCGGCTGGCTGGCGGTGCGCTTCGGCATTCCGCGCATGCTGGCCTGCGGCATAGGGTTGCAGGTGGTTGGGCTGATGCTGCTCTCGGCGCTGGACCCCGCGTGGGGGGCGGCACTGTCGGTGACGTGGGTGGTGATGGCGCAGGGGCTGTGCGGCGTTGCCAAGGACCTCACCAAGACCGCGTCGAAGAGTGCGATCAAGGCGGTGGCGCAGGAGGGCGCGGGGCAGCTGTTCCGCTGGGTGGCGTGGTTCACCGGCAGCAAGAACGCGACCAAGGGGGTCGGCTTCTTCGCCGGCGGCGCGCTGCTGGCGGCGATCGGGTTCCGGCCTGCGCTGTGGCTGATGGTGGCGCTGTTGCTGGGCGTGTTCGTGCTGGCATGGACCACCCTGCCGCGCAGCCTGGGCAAGGCCCGCGCATCGCGCAGCGTGGGCGAGTGGTTCGCGCGCGCGCCGGCGGTGAACCTGCTGGCCGGCGCGCGGGTGTTCCTGTTCGGGGCGCGCGACGTGTGGTTCGTGGTCGGGTTGCCGGTGTTCCTGTATGGCGCCGGCTGGGGCTTCGCGGAGGTGGCGGGCTTCCTGGCGCTGTGGACGATCGGCTATGGCGGCGTGCAGGCGCTGGCCCCCGGCCTGGTGCGCCGCAGCGCCGACGGGCTGAGCCGCGAGGTGCCGGCGGCGCGGATCTGGGGCGCAATGCTGGCCGTCATCCCGGTGGGCCTGGCGGTTCTGATGAGCCACGTGCCGCTGGCGCGGCCGGACCTGGTGCTGGCGGCGGGGCTGTGCCTGTTCGGGCTGGCGTTCGCGGTGATGTCCTCGCTGCATTCCTACCTGGTGCTGGCCTATGCCGGGTCGGAGAAGGCGGCGGAGGATGTGGGCTTCTACTATGCCGCCAACGCCGCCGGGCGGCTGGGGGGCATCGTGCTGTCCGGGGCGCTGATGCAGGCGGGCGGGATCGTTGCCTGCCTGTGGGGATCGGCGGCCATGCTCGCCCTGTGCTGGGCGCTCACTTTGGCGTTGCCGACGCAGATCGCCGGGCGGGCGCGGCCGGCGGGGTAGGGCTGGCTTCTGGTTCGGTGGCGCGGCTAGAGTTTCGTGCCAGCAACCTAGGAGCAGGTGACGCGATGGAACAGGTTTTGCCGGCGGGGGCCGAGGCCCAGGCGCACCAGGCCCGGCTCGCCCGGCTGGCGGATGTTGCCGTTCATGTCGGGCTGAACCTGCAGGCCGGGCAGGAACTGGTGATGACCGCACCGGTCGAGGCGCTGCCGCTGGCGCGGCTGGTGACGGATGCGGCGTATCGGGCGGGTGCCACCGTGGTGACGACATTCCTCGCCGATGACCAGCAGGCGCTGTCGCGCTTCCGCCACGGGCACGCCGAGAGCTTCGACCATGCGGCGGGCTGGCTGTATGACGGGATGGCCGAGGCGTTCCGGCGCGGGGCGGCGCGGCTTGCGATCGTCGGCGACGATCCGAACCTGCTGGTGGGGCAGGATGCCGGTGCGATCGCGCGGGCCAATCGGGCGCGGGCGAAGGCGTATCGGCCGGCGCTCGAACTCATCACCACCTCGGCGATCAACTGGAGCCTGGTGCCCAATGCCTCCCCGGCCTGGGCGCGGGCGGTGTTCCCCGATGTGCCGGAAGCGGAGGCGGTGGCGCGGCTGTGGGATGCGGTGTTCGCCGCGACGCGGGTGGACGCGGCCGATCCGGTCGCGGCGTGGGCGGTCCATAATGCCGTGCTGATGACGCGGCGGCGGATGCTGACCGGGCGGCGCTTCGCGGCGCTGCGGTTCCGCGGGCCGGGCACGGACCTGACCGTCGGGCTGGCGGACGGGCATGCCTGGATGGGCGGCCAGTCCAGGGCGCTGAATGGCGTGACGGGCAACCCGAACATCCCGACGGAGGAGGTGTTCACCACGCCGCATGCGGCGCGGACGCAGGGGCACGTGGTGGCGACCAAGCCGCTCGCCTACCAGGGCACGTTGATCCGCGACATCCGCGTGCGCTTCGAGAATGGGGTGATCGTCGAGGCCTCGGCCAGCAGCGGCCAGGAGGTGCTGGAGCGGATGATCGATTCGGACGAGGGCGCGCGCCGGCTGGGCGAGGTGGCGCTGGTGCCGGCCTCGTCGCCGATTTCCGCCAGCGGGCTGCTGTTTCTCAACACGCTGTTCGACGAGAACGCGGCCAGCCATATCGCGCTGGGGCAAGCCTATCGGAAGTGCTTCGTCGATGGGGACACGCTGGGCGAGCAGGACTTCACGGCGCGTGGCGGCAACAGCAGCCTGATCCATGTGGACTGGATGATCGGCTCCGCGCAGGTCGATGTCGACGGCCTGGATGCGCAGGGGGCGGCCGAGCCGCTGATGCGATCGGGCGAATGGGTGTCGTGAGGACAGGCGCGGCCGCCCGCGCAATCCAGCCATTGGGTGCTGCGGGATGTGCCGGGGAACTCACCCACGCCATGGGCGTTCGGAGGGCCCTGGCTCGATGGCCGATGGTTGTGATGGGTTGCAAGATGCGGCGACGACATCCATATACCATCCATATGGATGGTGGAGCGCAACCCGATGGCCGACAACGTGCATCAGCTTCGGCCCAAGGGCGGGAGGGACAGCGAGAAGATCACCATCAACCTGGGCTATGTGGACCTCGGGCATATCGACCTGCTGGTGCAGGACGGCTTCTATTCGAACAGGACCGATTTCATCCGGACCGCGATCCGCAACCAGATTGAACGGCATGCCGATGCGGCCCGGCAGTCGGTCGCCAGGCGGAACCTGGACCTGGGCCTGCGCCATGTCGGCCGGGGCGAACTGGAAGACGCCCGTGCGGCGGGCCGAATGGTCGAGATCCGGGTGCTTGGGCTGGCCAGCATCGCCGACGACGTCTCGGCCGAGCTGGCCCGGGCGACCATCGCCTCGATCTCGGTGCTCGGTTCGCTGCAGGCCAGCGCAGCGGTGAAGGCAGCACTCGCCGACCGCATGAGCTGACGGTCGCTCTCACGGCCTGCAGTTCCACCTCCCACATCGCGCGGCTGGAGATGGCCCGAATCCGGGCCGTCCTGAGCGCACTTGCCATGAGAAGACCCCCATGCCCTTGCGCCGCTTCAACGAAATGTCCGACGCCGCACGCCTGACCCGCGAGGGTCGGCTGGCCGACGCCACGAGAGTGTTGCAACGCCTTCTGGGCGATGCCGGGAGTGGCCGCCATGGGCTGGGCGAGCGCCTTGCGCCGCGGTTCGTCGCGCCGGCCGCATCGCAGCCCGCTGTCGATGCGCCCCGGCACGACCGGCCACCCGCCGGGGCGCAATTCCAGGCACGGTCGTTCGGTGGCGCCGGTGGCAGCCGCGACTACCGGCTGTACGTGCCGGCACGGCGGCCGGGCAAGGTGCTGCCGCTCGTGGTGATGCTGCACGGGTGCACGCAGTCTCCGGACGATTTCGCCGCCGGCACGCGCATGAACGTGCTGGCGGAGTCGCATGGCTGCCTGGTCGCCTATCCCGGGCAGCCGCAATCGGCCAACGCCCAGAAGTGCTGGAACTGGTTCAAGCCCGCGGACCAGCGGCGCGACCGCGGCGAACCCGCGCTGATCGCCGGCATCACGCGCGAGGTGATGCGCGATCATCCGGTCGATCCGGGGCGCGTCTATGTGGCCGGGCTGTCGGCCGGCGGGGCGGCGGCGGCGGTGATGGGCATGGCCTATCCCGATCTCTACGCGGCTGTGGGGGTTCATTCCGGGCTGGCATGTGGCGCGGCGCGCGACATTCCATCGGCCTTCGCCGCGATGCGCGAGGGCGCGGGGCCGGCGCCGATGCGGCGGGACGGCCGGGCCGTGCCCGCGATCGTGTTCCATGCCGACAAGGACGGGACCGTGCATCCGCGCAATGCAGACCATGTCGTGGCGCAGTTCGGTGTCGAGAGCGGGTTGCAGGTGACGGTCGAGCACGGTGAGGTGCCGGGAGGGCGCGCCTATACGCGCAGCGTGCATGCCGGCGCGGATGGCCGGCCGATGCTGGAGCAATGGCTGGTGCATGGCGGCGGGCATGCGTGGTCGGGCGGCAGTGCGGCCGGGTCGTACACCGACCCGCTCGGCCCGGATGCCTCACGCGAGATGCTGCGCTTCTTCGCGGAGCATCGGCTGGCATAACGGTTCGCGCCGGCCCCCGGTCGAGGAACCTGTAACGTAGTGCGGCCCGGCGTGTCATCCCGGCACGCCCAGGAGAGTGACCGCATGGCTCATGTCGACGACATTCCCGAACCAACCCGATCGGCGATCCTGGCACTCGATGTGCCGGCGGCCGACAGCCGGCCGTTCGTGGCGGGACCGCCGCTCGCCGCGCGGCGCGTCGCCATCGTGACGTCGGCCGCGTTGCACCGCCGCGGGGAGGCGCCCTTTCCCGCCGGCAGCGCGGAGTTCCGCACGCTTCCGGCCAGCCTGCCGACGCGGGACATCGTGATGAGCCATGTCTCGATCAACTTCGATCGCACCGGCTGGTCGCGGGATGCGAACGTGGCCTATCCGATCGACCGGCTGCGTGACTTGGCGGCCGAGGGGGTCATCGGTGCGGTGGCAGACACGCATTACAGTGTCATGGGCTCCACCGATCCGCGCACCATGGTGGCGACCGCCGATGCCATGGCGCAGGCCATGCGCGCCGAGGGTGTCGACGCCGTCCTGCTCTGCCCGGTCTGACCGTTCTGCACGCGCGCCGTGTGCGCGCTGGCGCAGATGCTGGAAGACCGTGGCCTGGCCACGACGGTGATCGGCCTGGTGCGGCCGCACATGGAGCGCAGCGGCAATCCGCGCGGGCTGTTCGTCCCGTTCCCGCTGGGCCGGCCGCTGGGCGAGCCGGGCGATGCGGCGTTCCAGGGCAGCGTGCTGCGGCAGGCCATGGCGTTGCTGGCGCGAGGTGACGGGCCGGTTGTTCTTGAGGATTTCGCCGATGATGCCGCGAGCCAGCGCGAGGTCGCCGGCTGGGTGCCGGCCTTCGCGCCCCGGCTGAGTGCGCCCGCCACCCCGGCTTCGTGGGCGCGGGCGCTGGCGGAGGAAATCGCGATCGCGCGGCCGTGGTGGGAGAAGGCGACCCGGCACAGCGGGCGCAGTGGCGTCGGCGTGTCGTTCCTGCCGCCCGAGGCGTGGCCGGATTTCGCGGCGTCGTTCCTGGCCGGGGAGTTGCCGGTGCCGCCGGAGCCGCTGGGGTCGCCGGCGATCGCGCTGCGGTTCCTGGCCGACGACCTGCGGGCGTTCATGGCCGAGGCGGCGATGTGCGACGGGCCGGTGCTGCCGCCCGATCAGTGGAACACCTGGCTGTATCGGCACAGCATGGCCGGGCGGCTGCTGGTGGCGTTGCGGGCGGCCGCGCTGGACAGCCAGCATGACGGGTTCAAGACGGTGGGCAGCCGGTTCATGGTGCCGACGCCCTGGCTGCCGGGATGAAGGAGGCCCCGTCGCGTCAGGGGTTGCCCGTGCGGCGCGCGTCGGGGTGATGGCGACGTGCCGTCGCGCCGGATTGCCGCCGCCGGCAATGCGCGGCAGGAT
>Ga0105050_10007016_pt1 | contig 13694 bp, 8 predicted proteins | sample FRY01_FD_78088 | JGI IMG/M metagenome (GOLD analysis project Ga0105050, IMG submission 78088) | Freshwater microbial communities from Lake Fryxell liftoff mats and glacier meltwater in Antarctica - FRY-01 | ecosystem: Environmental > Aquatic > Freshwater > Ice > Glacier meltwater ... | reverse complement strand
TATGTCAACGCCCCTCAGATCGCCGCCCAGGCTGGTATCAGCATTAAAGAGACCAAGGTGTCAGGAGCGGGATCAAATAGTGATTATGTCAACTTGGTCACCTTACGCGCCGGCACGCACAGCATTGCTGCCACACTTGTCGGGCCGCGTCGTCAAGCTCGCATCGTGATGGTTGACGACCACCTCACGGACGTGCCGCCATCAGACCACATGCTGATTGTGCGCAACGATGACCGACCTGGCGTAATTGGCCTCGTTGGTACCTTGCTCGGTAATCACAACATCAACATCGCCGACATGGATGTTGGTCGTGCAATCACTCAAGGCACTGCTTTGATGGTTATTGCTACAACCGCCCGTATCACAGATGAAGTGTTGGACGAGTTGCGCGGCAAGCCAGGCATCATCGAAGTCATTTCGCTACACGCGTAATTACTTAACGCTGTTTGTTGAGTGCGTCGCGAGTGGCGCGAGCAACGCGTGCAGCAGCAGCCATAGGGTCGCTTGCGTCGGCGTACAGAATTGCTCGTGAGGAGTTCACGATCAGCCCAGTGCCGACTGAGTTCGCACCATTTTTCACCACAACTTCTGGATCGCCGCCTTGGGCACCGACTCCTGGTACCAATAACGTCATATCGCCAACAATGGAGCGTACTTCGCTGAGTTCTTCTGGGTAGGTGGCTCCCACCACCAGACTTACATCGCCTACTTTGGACCATTGGTCGGCGGCGCGGCGTGCCACATGCTTGTACAACGGTTGTCCGTCAATGAGTTGTGATTGAAATTCTCCACTGCCTGGATTAGATGTGCGACACAACACAATTGCTGCACCTTTAGCGTGCACAAGGTATGGCTCTATGGTGTCGCCGCCCATGTAGGGGTTCACAGTGACAGCGTGTGCGCCGTAACGATCGAATGCTTCTTTGGCGTACATCTTTGCCGTGTCGCCGATGTCGCCACGTTTGGCATCAAGGATCACAGGGATGGTCGGGTAGTTGCTACGAATGTGCGCAATGATTCGCTCAAGTTGCTTTTCTGCACCGGCTGCAGCGAAGTACGCAATCTGTGGTTTAAACGCACATGCAAATTGCGCTGTTGCATCAATGATGTCTATGCAGAAGTATTCAATCCCATCGGCATCAGGGGAGTAATGACTGGTGAGGCGTAATGGATCAGGGTCAAGCCCGACACAGAGCAACGAGTTCGACTCTTTCCAGCGCGCCTCAAGAAGAGAAGAAAACTTCACGCTTAGCCTTCAATAGTGATGGCAGCTGTTGGACACATCTCGGCTGCTTCAGTGACCTTGGCGCGCAATTCTTCGCCTGGTTCATCAATCAGAATGTAGAGGAATCCATCCGCACGCACTTCGAACACTTCAGGGCAAAACTGTGAGCATGCTCCCGTTGATGCACACACGTCATAGTCGACAGTTACTTTCATGAGTCCTCCTTGATCGGATGTCTCTATAGAAACTAGTGCCAATTTAGGTACTAGGCGATATTGGCGTGGCGTTCGTGGGCGCACAGAACGGCGCGAAGCGACGCCGAAATGATGTTCGGGTCTAAGCCAACGCCCCACAGCAAGTTGCCGTTGCCGTCAACAGTTTCAACGTATGCAACAGCGGTTGCTTCAGAACCTTGCCCCATGGCGTGCTCTGCGTAGTCAACGACGTCAATCTTTGCATTGAGACCCTCACGCATGGCGTGCACGAAGGCATCAATAGGCCCATTTCCCACTCCCGAGATGGTCTTGTGTTGGCCACCAATAATGAGCTGGGCGGTAATTGAAGTGTGTCCAGAAGCTGAGTCGCTTTTAAGTTCATGGCTTTCAAGGATCATCGACGGTGATTCTGGCAAATATTGGGCGGTAAATGCTTCCCAAATGACGGTGGGGCTTACTTCTGTGCCTGAATCTTCTGTGATGTGTTGAATATTTTTTGAAAACTCAATCTGCAGACGACGCGGAAGATCAAAACCGTGTTCTGCTTTCATTACATAGGCAACCCCACCCTTGCCAGATTGACTATTGACACGGATAACCGCTTCGTAGCTGCGTCCGACATGCTTGGGATCAATCGGCAAGTAAGGAACACCCCACTGTGGATAATCCTTTGGCAAGGCTTCAAGGCCTTTCTTGATTGCATCTTGATGACTGCCTGAAAACGCGGTGTAGACGAGGTCGCCAACGTATGGATGACGCGGGTGTACGGGCAAACGGTTGCAATATTCTGCAACACGGCGCAGTGCATCAATGTCGGTGATGTCAAGTTCTGGATCAACGCCATTCATAAACAAGTTCATCGCCAAGTTCACAATGTCTACGTTTCCGGTGCGCTCGCCATTGCCAAACAATGTTCCTTCAACGCGATCCGCTCCTGCCATCACTCCGAACTCGGCAGCAGCAACTGCACACCCGCGATCGTTGTGTGGGTGCAGAGAAATTAATACTGTGTCGCGACGTGGGATGTGTCGAATAAACCACTCGATGACATCGCCGTAGATATTAGGGGAGTAACACTCAACCGTTGCTGGCAGATTAAGAATAAGCGGGTTGGCCGCTGTTGGAGCAATGACATCCATCACGGCTGCACACACTTCAATTGCATAGTCAGGCTCGGTGAGGGTAAAACTTTCTGGTGAGTACTCGTAGCGCACATTGGTGCCAGCCAGGAGTGCTTCAAGTTCTTTGCACAGTTTTGCGCCGTCAGTTGCAATCTTCTTTATGCCTTCTTTGTCAAGATTAAAAACAACGTCGCGTTGAAGAGGGTTGGTGGAGTTATAGAAATGCACGATTGCGTTCTTGGCGCCTTTTAAACATTCGTACGTGCGTGTAATTAGTTCGGGACGACATTGTGTAAGAACCTGAATCGTGACATCGTCTGGAATGAGATCTTGTTCAATAATCTGACGAACGAAGTCAAAGTCGGGCTGGCTTGCAGAGGGAAAACCAACTTCAATTTCTTTGAACCCCATGTTCACCAATGTTGTGAACATACGCATCTTGCGTTCTGGATCCATAGGGTCGATGAGTGCTTGGTTGCCATCGCGAAGATCAACACTGCACCACAGAGGTGCTTTCGTAATCATGGTGTTTGGCCATGTGCGGTCGCTGAGCACTACTGGCATGAATGGCGAGTACTTGTGGTGCTGCATTTTTTTTGGAATCACGTTTGCTGGAGGCATTGGATTGTTCCTTTTTGTGTGGCGTGGAATGAATGGATAGAGAAGTGAAAAGAAATCAGAAAAAGAAAAAACCCCCTGACCAAAGGCAGGAGGTTTCGACAGCAACGATATAGGGCTGCTGCCGTTACATAAGAAGTAGGGGGGTGCGTGGAGATGTCATCTCTGCCAAGGTTAGCGATGGAATAGGGGCAGTGCTACCCCCAAAGTACAGATCAGATCTCAGCCGGAACGATGTCGTCGTTCATTAAGTCGTTCAGCTCTTGGCTGAAGTCCGGTTCTGCTGGTACGAGCAATGCTTGCCAGTCGTATGAATGTCCTTTGATGCCACGTGTTTGCGTGCCGTCTTGAAGTGCGTTCATGGGAACTCCTCCCTTGTGGGGTAGAGGGTTCGCCCGTGGCGGGTGACGACGCCGTTGTCCAAAGACTCGGTGTGTACGACGATTGCTCGGTGCTGATCCGTTGGTTGGTTGGTCCTTTCTGCACGAGAATTTCCCGCGTCAGGCGAATGAAAACTAACGCATTTAGAGGGGTTTGACACAACTTTCCAAAAATTTTTCCAAAAATTCGGTTATTGGTCTCATTAGGGCTCAAACCCCCCTATTTCAGGGCGTTAGCCGATATTGTGACGCCCGACATGACCACTCCCCCCACGACTCAACAACGTATCCAGACGCCCACGGGCTTTGCCGCACTCGGGGTTCCCGAACAAGTAGACAGGGGACTTGCTGCAGCCGGATTCGCCCATCCTTTCGCCATTCAGACTGAAGCCATTCCCGTTGCTATGCGCGGGGTGGATCTGTGCGGGCGGGCCCGCACCGGTTCTGGTAAAACCCTTGCCTTTGGGATTCCGATGCTTGCTCGCGCCGACAAGTTTGCACGACCACGTGCGCCACGTGGGTTGGTCTTGGTGCCAACGCGTGAACTTGCATTGCAAGTCGCTGAAGTTCTCATTCCTATTGGTCGCGAATGCGACCGTGTCATTCTTCCGGTCTACGGAGGTGCATCACGTGACGACCAAATCGATGCACTTGAAGCCGGCGTCGACATAGTTGTTGCAACTCCTTTGAGATTGATCGACCTAATGAAAGCCGGAGAGCTTGTGCTCGATGATGTGCAGATCGTTGTGCTCGACGAAGCGGATCGTATGGCCGATGATGGATTTACGCCGCAGGTTGAATGGGTATTGCGCCATGTCACTGGTGATCATCAAACGATGTTGTTCTCAGCCACTCTTGATGGCCAGGTAGGCAACTTAGTGAAGCGGTACATGAAATCGCCTGTGGAGGTGTCAATTGATGCGCCCACAGACACCGTTGGCACGATGCGGCATTTGTTTTTGGCTGTACACAGGATGGATAAAGACAAACTTGTTGCCACCATTGCTGATTACGCCGGAAAAACAGTGGTGTTCTGCGATACAAAAAGAATGTGTGATCGCGTAACAGAGCATCTGCAGGACCTTGGAGTAAAAGCCGCCGCAATTCATGGTGATCTCACCCAGGCAGCCCGCGAAAAGGCGCTTGCTCGCTTCACCAATGGCGAACTGTTGGTCTTGGTTGCAACAGATGTTGCCGCGCGTGGAATTGATATTGATGATGTCGCCGTGGTGGTGCATTACGTGCCGCCAATCGATTCCAAAACCTACCTTCATCGTTCTGGCCGTACTGCTCGCGCCGGCCGTGACGGCTGGGCTGTCACATTGGCAGAGTTCAACCAACACACCACCTGCCGGATCATTCAGCGAGCCCTTCGTTTGCCAACGATTCCGCCGATTGAAGTTTTCAGCAACGACAAGCGCTTGCAGGATCTCAACCTTTTCCTCGACTAGTCGTCCTCTGTGTCGAGCCACACCCATATGGCAAGATGAGATGTGGTTTTTAGCGAAAAGTTGACTGTGGGGCTCAATATTCGATTTGTTCAGAATCTGAATCAAATCATCGCTCCCGTCACCGATTATCTTTCAGCCGATCTCGACGTTTTCGATCTGTTCGAGAAACAGTTTCTCATTGTTCCCACTGCTGGCGTGCGGGCATGGCTTGTTCCACAACTTGCTGCTCACATTGGTGCAACACCGACAGATAACGGCACTCATCGTGACGGTATTTTTTCCAATGTCACTGTTGGGTATATCGGGCTATTAAATACCTTGTTGCAAAATGGACAGGACGAAGCATCCGATGCATGGTCCATAGAGCACGTCACCATGGCGGTCCTGGGTTCTTTGCTGTCACAAACAAATAAGCAAGATCCGCTTGTTAAAAAATACGGTGGACCATTGCGCGCTGCTCGTGCAATCGCTGACAGATTCGATAGATATGCAGCACGACGTCCTGGCCTGATACGCGAATGGGAACATGCGTATTCCTCAGGGCACGTGTACGAGCCGGTCAACTTGCAACACGAATCTCAGTATCTCTTATGGAAGGAAGTGCGTCATATTATTGGTGTTCCTTCGTGGCCAGCGCGCACAGAACAGATATGTGCAGACATGCGCAACGGAATTACTTTTCCTTGGCTTCCTCGCCGATTAATGGTGGCTGGAATCGAGTCGATGTCTATGGCAAACCTCGAGCTATTGCAGGCACTGGGTCATGTCATGCCTGTCGATGTGGTGTGTGTCCATCCGTCTCCGCAGCTTTTCCACATGTGGTCTGATATGGCCGCGAAGCAGTTTGGGTCGTCACAGCGCGTTCCAGTTCGTCTAGACGATGTGAACGTGCCAGAGGGCTGTGATGTGCTTCCATCTACGTGGTTGCGTGGTTCATTCGAGTTGCAGATGTTGTTGGCCTCTCAAGGTGAAACTGGCCATGAATATCTTGCAGAACCAGTGGACACCACGCCAGTTACTTTGCTTCAGCGAGTGCAGCGCACCATTGAGCAACCGAACACTACGTCTGCTGCTTCTCTCGGATTCGGTGATCATTCTGTGCAGATTCATCGTGCACATAACTTGGCGCGACAGGTCGATGTGCTACACGATGCCTTGTTGCATGCTTTTCGTGATATTCCCGATCTGCATCCGCATGAGATTCTGGTGCTGTGTGCCGATATTGAAACTGCTGCACCATTGCTTCAAGCCAGATTCGATCAGCCAGTGGTTGGAGCCGACGAACGATCTGTACAGATTCCGCTCGTTGTCGCCGACAGATCGTTACGAGAAATAAGCCAAGGTGCAGAACTTCTCAACAGCATTCTTGATCTTATTGGAACTCGATTCGACCAATCACACGTATTGGCTATTGCTGCACACGAACTAGTTTTGAAGAATCTTCATCTGGGTAATCAAGATGTGGAAATTTGGACACGGTATGCCGAAAGTACTCGGGTGCGTTGGGGACTTGATATAGAACATCGAACACAAGCTGGTCTAGATGCACCAAGCATCACTGCTCACACATGGAAGCAGGCCATTGATCGTGCGTTGTTGGGCACGTTGTTGCCTGATGCAGTAATACCCGTTCGTGAAATGGGGCATGTTGTTCCACTAACTCACATGGATACAGCAGATTTTGAATCATTCACTGGACTTGTATACATCCTTGGTGCATTGGCGCGATTAGAAGAAGAGTCACGAGTCTCGATGCCGATCACATTTTGGTGCGATGAATTGGAAAGTGTGCTTATTTCGTTGTGTGGCGAACGATGTACCGAAATTGATGATGCGCTCACCGTCATTAATTCGTTTAGACAGTCATGTATTTTACAACAACCCGAAAACTTGTTGGTGTTCAACGAAGCAGTGCGTTTTGAAGAATTTGCAGACCTCATCCAACAAAAGTTGTCAACAAGTCCCGGCCGTCAGCCTTTGCGAACGGGAGCAGTTACCGCCACATCATTTGTGCCACTGCGTGCTGTCCCATTTCGCGTTGTGTGTGTCCTTGGTCTTGATGATGGCACATTGGCGGTAGGGGAATCTGAAGGAGATGACATCGTGTCGCAAGAGCCGATGATGGGAGACCCCGATCCGCGTTTTGATCTTCGACGTGTGCTTCTCGATGCAGTGTTGGCTGCAAGCGATCAATTGATCATTACGTGTAACGGACGGAGCATTAAAAACAATGCGTCTATTCCACTCGTAACACCACTTGCTGAACTAGTGGACTTCTGTGGGCGACTCGGAGTCAATGTGCCAGAAGACATAAAAGAAAAAAGCGAAATCGAACACAAGCATCCCCGTCATCACAGTGGTTATCTGAACTTTGTTTCAACGAATGGCCCGATAGAAGGGAAAGTTTGGTCACACAATGCTGCTGCTCGTGTTGCTGCTGAAAACATAAATTCCTCACACTCATCGAAGGTAATCAGCACTGTTGCGGCTATTGCTGACTCACGAACTGATATTTCTTTGGAAAATATTGAATGGATGGTAATTGATCCTCTGCAGTATTACATCCGCGAGACATTGCGCATATTTAATAATTATGAAAAAGCGGATCCTGGTGCTGTTATGCCAACAGAGATCGACAAGTTTGATATAGCTAACGCGTGTCAAGCACTTGTCGAAGAATCTGGCGGTCACCCGATCGGTGTTGCATCGTCTCAATGGCGTGAAGTCATGGAAGCAACCGATGTCATGCCTGTCGGCGTGTACGGAGAAGAAGCACTCAACAAAGTTGTAGATATCACTACTGCAATTGTGAACGAGGCAATAGGGCAAGGTGTTCCTGTTCTAGGGCTAGAGCCCTTAGTGCAGTTACTTCAATTGGATAATGAATTGACATTGCAATGTTCGATACCAAACGTGTTACAAGGCGAGCACGGTTCTGTGGTGTATTCAGTGCTGTATAGCGACAATTTTGCAAAAGATGTTATGAAGATCTCGGTTCGTCTCTTGGTTTTGCGTGCACTTGGTTATGAAGTCGATCGTGGAGTTGTAGTTCACCGTGCAGCCACAAAAAACTTAACTGGGGTAGAAATAATCCGTCTCGGTGAGTCCATCACCGCTGTGGATGCACTCAATCGACTTGTGTCGTTGGTTGTGATTGAGCCGCATTCACGCACCATGCCCTGTCCACGTTTCGGCGATACTTCCACACAACTTTCAGATGACGAAGAAGCAATCTCTGAATTTGAAAAATATATTGAAAGTTTCGGATACAACAGTTCAACTGAATGCTTGGTGTATGGGTCTAGTCCAAGTTTCGATGATGTCTATCTCGGTGAAGGTTCTCCTGTGAGGGAATTCTTTGAAGCACTTCATGGAGCACTCGCACTAGAGAAGTTAGAAAAAACTAGGGGCAATCCAGTTCAAGAATGGCTGGTGAAATGATGTCGGCTGAATGGGAAGACTTTGACATACTTGATCCTCGGCTAGAGAATGGTCTCGTGATTGAGGCCAGTGCCGGAACGGGTAAAACGTTTTCTGTAGCAGCCATTGTTGTGCGGGCGCTGTCGCTTGACTCCTCCTTACGGATTAGCCAAATTTTGGTAACAACTTTTACGCGCAATGCAGCGGCAGAACTTCGCGACAGAATTCGTCGCCGACTTGTCTCCGTGGAATCCCAACTTCGCGCTAATGCTCCACGGGACTCAGATTCGTTGGCCGTGTCGCTGTGTGGTGACAACCGCTTGGCATATGCCGACAATCTTGCACGAGCTATTCGCGAGTTCGATACGGCAACTATTTCAACCATTCACTCGGTCTGTGCACGAATACTTACCATTGCGGGATTGCCTGCGGTAGGTGACGAATCAAGTTCAGATATTTCAGAACTGTTAAACGAAGTTGTCAACGACATGATTATTTCAGAGTCACTTTTGGGTAAACAGTGGGATGCAGGAAGATTAAGAAACGTTGTGGAGGAACGGCTTCGATCGCCGCAATCCGTTTTATCTTTCCAGCCTTATGTGCGGGCTAATGAGTTGCATAAAAACGACCAGATGCGTCATCTGTGTGATCTGGTGGAAAAATGCGTTGGCATCATCCGTGAGAAAACAGAACAAGATCCCACTTTCGACGACATGTTGCGCCGGGCTGCTGAAGTTTTTGCGGATCCGTATTACTCCAGCGTCGCAGTTTCATTTAGTCAACGATTTGCGTTAGCCATTATCGACGAAGCACAAGACACCGACAAAGTGCAGTGGAGTATTTTTCAGAAAGTTTTTACTGCTGAAGATGTTCAGCGAAAACTGATCGCTGTGGGTGATCCGAAGCAAGCAATTTATCGGTTTAGAGGCGCAGATGTTGAGGCATATCTCAACGTGCGCGATCCTCAAAAAATTCGTACACTACGTCAGAACTGGCGCAGTGACTCTGCACTTATTACGGCGTTGAATCAGCTATTCGCAGATCAATCTTTTGGCGAAGGAATCAACTATGTACCAGTCAGTGCTCAACCCAACGCTCCGGTCAGTGCAGTGCAGGGCACATTGCCCCTCACGATTATTAATATTGGCCAAACTAACAATAAGCAGCGCATTATTAAGCCAGCGGCGCGACGAGTGAGAGAAATTCTTGAAGTGGTGTCTATCAAACGTGGTGAAGTGATAGGTCCGTGCGAACTAGGCGATATCTGTGTGCTGGTCAGCAGTAAAGCTTCTGGCAGGGCAATTGAAACCGAACTTCGTCGCCTCGGTGTCAGTGCAGTGAGCTCTGGAACTGAAAACGTTATGGAAGGTGAGATAGCTATCGCTTTTCGACGTCTGTTTGAAGCAATGAACAAGCCGTACTCTATTTCAGCGATTCGCTTGGCTGCTTCAACTGTATTTTTCGATAAAAACTTGGCTGAAGTGGGCGGATTAACCGACACTGAAATAGAAGAGATTCAACTAGTCCTTCTTAAGTGGGGTTCCATTGTGCGTCGAAGTGGTGTGTCGGCTTTGGCCACAACACTTCGTTCTACGATCTCAATTGTGGAATGCCTGGTGCGTGGCGATGATGGCGAACGGCATGAAACAGACTTCTCACATGTGGTGGAACTTCTACATAGTGGTTCAGGGGGGAGAGGATGTTCGCCATCCGAACTTCTAGAACTATTCGAAGAACTGTTACGCAGAGATGCAACTTCAGAAACCGTGAGTCGCCGAATTGAAAGCGACCGTGATGCCGTACAAATTATGACTGTGCATGCCTCTAAAGGGCTTGAATTCCCTGTGGTGGTTGTAACAGATCTCTGGAAACTAAATAAGCCTTCACGTGGTGCTCGTACGTTCCATCGACTCATCGAAGGATCTGATGGGCAGAAAGAACGTGTCATTGATGTGGGAGCCATCATTGAAAGAGATGACAAAAATGGCAAGGTCGCAAAGAAGATAGAAGAAGAAGACGAAACACGCCGCTTGTTTTATGTCGCCATGACTCGCGCGCAGCATCATGTTTCACTCATCGTTGGTTCTCGAGTAGATGGTTCCAAGAACGATGGAGGTCCGAGGGCAACTGACGGGTTATTAGATGAAGGTCGGTTTTCTTCGTGTGAAGAACTTGTAGAGATTATTCCTTCTGTAAAAATAGGCATCTTCGACAGATATATTTCGAAGAAGACTCATAACAATAACTTGGAAACAGCACCTTTGCCAGCTCCCATTGTTCAGTCTTATCAACGGATGTCTTTTTCAAGCATTTCAAAAAAACATGAAGGTCGACAAAGTAATGATGTGTCTTTGACCGACACGAGTGGAGGCGGGTTTGAAGACGATGATGTCATCTCAATACGATCCGGCTATGCCACTTCCGATGTTGCTTTAGGAGTTTCACAGATGCCATTTGCTCGATTAGTGGGTGGCACATACTTCGGCAAGGTGATGCATTCTGTATACGAGCATGTCGATTTTGCCGTGTCAGATTTATATAGCGAGGTGTCACGTGTAGTTGATGAGATTGTTAGTGGGGCTTTGCTAAAGCACCACCGTTCACACATTATTGATGGGGTGATGCTCTCGTTGCAGACCCCGCTTGGAGGGTTACTAGGAAACTCAACATTGTCCTCAATACAAAAACGTGATCGATTAGATGAACTCAATTTTGAACTTGCACTTGCCTCGCTTGCCGACGCGGTGATGGTTTCGGATGTTGGCAAGGTGTTACTGCAGTCTTTGCGTGACTCAAACCGTCAAGATGATGTGATGTGGCATTATTCGCAGGAGCTCACGAGTTCAGCATTCGATATTCCGCTTGTGGGGATAATGAATGGTTCCATCGATGCATTGTTGCGGGTTTCTACCGATTCTGGTCAACAACTTATTGTGACCGACTATAAAAGCAACAGGCTCGATACTGATGGCGACGACTCTCTGATAGCTGGATACGACAGGCAGTCGATGATGTCTGAAATGGCTCATCACAATTATCCGCTTCAGGCACTTATTTATGGTGTAGCGGTGCACAGATATGTGAGGTGGCGAGTACCAAACGTGGCGCTTCGACCACAAGTCGGCGGTATCGCTTATTTTTTCATCCGCGGAATGGTTGGTCCTGATACACCAACTGTTGATCAGGATCGTCACGGCGTTTTCACATGGGTTGCACCGCTTGGACTCTGGGAATCGCTGTCTAATTTGTTTTCAGGAGTGAAAGCATGACATCGCTCTATCAATCAGTCCAGTTTCCAGCATCTCTCGATCGGTATATTTCTGGTCGCATTCTTGAAGAACGTGATGTTCGTGCGATTGCCGTAGTTGTTTCTCTAGCCAATGTTCAGATACCTGATTTGGCATGGGTGGCGTTGTCGTTAGTGCTCGCATCTCCAAGATCTGGTCACAGTTGCCTAGATCTTGAATCGATGTCATTGTGGGCGCCAGATCACAACCCTGACAGCGCACTTGGTTGGTCTACAGACCCACAGGTGTGGCTTGATGCATTGACTGAATGTGGGTCACTGGTGTGTGGGTCATCCGAAGTTGATGAGATACCACGTAGGCCGTTTGTTCTCGACGGACACCTGCTGTACGCGGCACGTTCTCACGATGAAGAAGTGCGAGTGTCGGAGTATTTGCGACGCAATATTGCAGCGAAACGAATCGAAATCATTACTGGCGGTCCCGGTTCTGGCAAAACGACATCTGTGGCACAAAGGTTGGTGCAACGGTTTATGGATCCAGAACACACTGATGAAAAAATTGCTCTTGCAGCTCCAACGGGACTGGCAGCAAAGCGAATGGCCAAAGCAATTAGATCAGCAATTCGTTCTCAAAAGCCATCTCCTGAACTGGAAAAATTAATCGATGATTTGCCCAAGCTAACGATTCATAAACTGCTCAGTTACAACCCATCCGCAAAAATTCAATATCGATTCAACGTAGATAATCAGCTTCCATATGACCTTGTTATTATCGATGAAGTTTCAATGATGCCGTTGTCGATGATGGCTCGTGTTCTAGAGGCCATGAAACCAGAAGCGCTCCTTATTTTGGTTGGGGATCCATTTCAGTTGGCAAGTGTCGACGCCGGAACTGTGCTGGCAGACATTGTTGAGGCATCACAACAAGGAGTTTCATTTGTTGAAACTTTGTCTGGAAACTTCCGATTTCCAGACGGCTCGCCTGTTGGGGAACTAAGCACTGCTACAAAGGCAGGTGATTTTCTGGCTGCATTGAAGGTGTTACAGCATGAACATGTGGCAACAGAGGACACACATCCGCGACTGCGATGGGTTGACCCTGTTGCCTCTCCTGCTCATCTAAAAGAGGTCGCGTCACAAGTAGTGGAACATGCGCGTCTCTTGTGCGCCATGGCAACAACTGCACGAAGCACTGAAGAGCACAGAGCAGTTATAGCGCAACGAGAAAAACTGCAAGTTGTCTGTGCTCATCGCAAGGGAAGCCTTGGTGTGTCGGGTTGGAATACTACGGTCGAACGCCAGTTGGGTTCGTTAGCACAAGGACAGTGGTATCTCGGTCGGCCTGTGATGGTCACAATCAATGATTCGTTCACCAATTTATCAAATGGTGACATCGGTGTCGTGTGCATGGACTCCAGTGGAAACCGTGTAGTTGTATTTGGAGATTCTGAAGAGATAAGAGTTTTTCCTGTTGCAAGAGTGCCACAAGTAGAAACCGTGCATGCACTCACTATTCATAAAAGCCAGGGGAGCGAGTATGAGCACACCATTGTTGTGTTGCCAAAACGCGCCTCACGGATTCTTACACGGGAGTTGTTGTACACCGGTATGACACGAGCCAAGCCCCACCTTACTTTGGTCGCAACTGAAGAAGTGTTAAAAATGACTGTAGAAACTCAGGTTCAACGAGCTACTGGTTTAGCCAGAAGGCTTTTATAACGCAACTTTCCAAATCTCTTGGTTGCAGTCCACATTGATGGAAACCACTCAGAAGGAGAAATTTGTGCGCGTGAGCGATTCAGACAGGCTTAAACTTGCAGCAAAGGCATCAGAAGTATTCAAAGAGGAAGCGAGCATTCTTATGGCCCACTTACCGCTCGGCGGCATAGAAAATCTTGCAACGAAACAAGAATTAGAACTTGGCTTCGCCCAAATTCGTCTTGAAATGGCTAAAGGTTTTCAGAGGCAGACCACCACTTTGCTCACCATCATGGTGGCAGTAAATAGTGTGATGTTC
>Ga0105050_10007013_pt1 | contig 13697 bp, 8 predicted proteins | sample FRY01_FD_78088 | JGI IMG/M metagenome (GOLD analysis project Ga0105050, IMG submission 78088) | Freshwater microbial communities from Lake Fryxell liftoff mats and glacier meltwater in Antarctica - FRY-01 | ecosystem: Environmental > Aquatic > Freshwater > Ice > Glacier meltwater ... | reverse complement strand
GAGCAAAGAGGGTGGTCAAAGCGTGATCCAACTTCGCGCCGACAACCTGAGCGGAACGGACCCGCTTTCGGTATTTTGGAACGAAAGATCCAAAAACCGCACTGGCCTGCGTCGCAGCGTCGGCTCCAAAAATCCCGCCGCCCAAAAATCCGCCACCTGACGAACCCTGTCGCGCACCCGATCAATCGTGGCACATCTGGTCGAGCCGACGCGGGACGCGATTTTGTCCAGAGTATGGTTACTGGTGCGCTCAAACACGATCTTGCCTACATTTATGGACTGGCGGCAAGTTTGTATTGTGTCGGACTGGCAGCCGATGCATTTGTCGTGGCCTGCCAGGCAGCAAGCAAGAACCCAACGAATGATTCGTTGGGGTTTCCCGACTACAAGGGTTTTGTCATGAAGGAACGATCTGATATTCTAAAACTGTTTGTTTAAAGTGGGGCCAAACTGTCTGCCGACGCCAAATATCAAATCGAAGGTCTCGACAATTTTCACGACAACCTCTGGACATTTCTGTCAGGTATGCTTGCCATCAAGTAACGTCGGTAAGGAGGCATCCTTTGGTCGGCATCCTTCTTGCGATGCGGCAACCACGGCTTGATTCCTGTGTAAGATGATCGATTTCGGGAGTACGCTGTGTATTACGCTGAACTTGTACTGCTGGTTATTGCCGCATTCCAGATCGTGTTTGCACTTCGGTTGCCAAACGATTCGATTGCTCGGAAAAACTCGCTGCGGCTGGCGTTGTGTTTTGGGGTGATCGGTTTTTCGTTGTTGATTTGGCATTTGCTGTCGAAATCGTGACAATGCTGGGACGTTCGGTCCAGATATCGAAATCGTGTAGGTTGGGAAGATTTCGGAAATGCTGTTCTTTGTGAAATGTCGATTAGACGGAAATACGGAAACAGAGATCGAATTGCCGAAGGGCAAATCGATCACGCTGGGAGGCGGCTCGGCAGTCGATTTGCGCCTGACGCCTTATTTTCAACTGCCGGAGAACTGTGCTCGAATCTGGCACGACGATCATTGTCTCGTTGAAAATCTGACTCGCAAGACATCCATTGTGCTGTTGAACGGTCGGCCTTTGCACACTGTCGCACTTTTTGAAAAAGGCGACGTCCTGCAGATTGGTGTCGATCAGTTCAAAATGGACTATCGGGAAGCTGAGGCAGCATCGCCTCCGCCAACGGCCGCGAAATCCGCCGATGCACCCGTTACTCCGCAAATCAACTACTCACTCAGTTCGGCTATCGTGAGTCCTGTTGTCACAAAGTACACTCCGGTGGACGCAGGCTGGAAACCGGCGGATATGCTCCTCCAGCTTTTCACACAACTGCCGACAATTCTGTTTGCGAATTTCCGTGCTGCTGCGATGGATCCGCCTGCGGCATCAGTGGCAGGCTCTGACCTATTCGAAACCGCCTCGGACGAAATTCGAGAAGAACATTCGCTGCATGCCATAATAAACGGGAATCCACGTGAACGCATGGAGTGGGTGAATCTGCTCGGTGACAAGGACGCGATCATTGTGGCCATTCCCGTTGGCGACGTCCAAAAATGTCTTGCCGAATCTAAGTTGTTTGGCGGTTGGTTTGTGCGACCCAGCATCCTTGAAGTGACGTTGGCACGAGGTTCAAGATGTCTTTGCGAACAGCTGTTGCGGCCATTTCTGGGCTTGGTGATCCCACCAAAGGAATCTGAGCCTAAGTGGCAGATCTACTCCAGCTTGAAGGGGAACGACGAGAAACAGTTACTCGCGGGATTCAAGCCCTTGAGGCGGTAGATTGCGTTCCAGGGAATCGCAGTGATTTTCGATGGATTCGAGTGCGAATCTTAGTTTGGGGTAGCCTTGGGAGACGAAAATGCGGTCAATGGGTTTCAATGCAGAACGCCAGATTGTTTCGGCTCTGGTTCATTTGCGTGGAATTTATTCAAAAAGTACGCAACTAAATTTTGGAAGGTCTGATGATAGTGGCACAGGCCGGCGGAAGTGACCGGTCATCAAGCGGTGAAGTAAGAACAGGTCAGCCAGTTGCTGGCCGCTTCCCCTGCCTGAAGGTTTGTGGTTTACAGGAGAATTAACATGCCCGCATACATGAAACTCGGCGACATCAAGGGTGAAGCGAGTGACACAGATCACAAGGACTGGATCATTATCGAATCGATGAGTTCGCCTATCTTCCGTTCGGTCCCTCCTGGCGCAAAGGATCAACAGCGGACAAAAGGCGAGACCACTCTTGGTGATATTGTCGTTTCACGAGAATTGGACAAATCATCGACGAAGCTCCAGGAATCCTGTGCCAACGGCACCTTCGCTAAAGAAGTGGAAATCCATTTCTGCACAACTGTGAAGAACAAGCAGGAACCGTATTTGATTTATAAACTGAAGAACGTGATCGTCAGCAGTTATTCATTCCACGGAAATGCGTCTGGAAATCCCCTGCCGAGTGAGCAGATTACGCTGGGTTATACAGAGGTCGAATGGACTTACGTGGTTGTCGATCCCGAAACGGGCGACAAGAAAGGTCAAGTTCCGGCTAAGTACAATCCTGGTTCTGGCCGCAGCTAACTCCTGTCGGGCAACGGCCCGCTGGACCAGCTGCATCTAATTGTTGCTTACCAAGCACGGACATTTCGCAATGTCCGTGCTTTTCTCTTTTGATGCACTGACAATCTTCGCCTCAAATTGCCGCACGAAACTACTGCTGCTCCGCCCAGTTCATGGTTCAATCAAATAGGGCTCACGGCTCCGACTTCAGCGTCGGATTCTATGCTGTTTACAGGCTCAAGATATTGATCCGGGGAAACGGTTGCGTCCTCGTGGTCGTATGCAGGCAGGTCGATTGGCTGAGCTTCGTTATTAGATGCTCCATCAATGATCTCGGATTCTGCTGGAATCAACGAGTCGTGGGTGGAGCCGAAGTGTTCAGCAGGAACTGTGCCAGCGACGGGACTTTCTTCGGGACTCGTAATAGTCTCGCCGAGCATTCTGAGATCCTTGTAGACGAGCAACGCACCTTTTTCATAGTTGACGTTCTTCAGAGCGATTGCATATTCAGCCCGAGAGCGGAAGAACTGAATCTCGGCATTCACGAGTCTGCGCAGAGCATCCAGCAGCCGATCCGAAGCAACTTCGATTCCGTTCTGCTTTTGATTTGCGAGCGCTTTGAAGTATTCGTCGGCTGCAATATATTGATTCAGATTGTTTTGCAATGCCTGATACGCGCGAACGGCGTCGGCAGTGGCACCGCTCAGGTTGTTCACGATTTCGCGTTGTTGTTCCTTCAGGATTATGCGTTCACGTGCCACCATCAACTCAGCATGATCAACTGCCGCGTGAGCCTTGCGATAGCCAATCGGCACAGTGAATTCGACTCCCATCATCCATTCCCCGGTGTTCCCGGTCGCAAGATTTCCGATCGACGACGCAGGGGCGTTTCCGTTTTGGTTTCCTGAACCTAAGAGGGTGTCTCCAAAACCACGGGCTCGGTAACGCCCCACGGCATCCAGTCTTGGATTCACAAAATTCTTTGCGGCCAACAGTTCCAGCTCGCGTTTTTTAAGAGCAAGATTCTGTTTTTGAATTTCGGGTCTGAGCGTCATGGCTTCCTGCATGCTGCTATCCCAATCAAAATAGACACTAGCCGTCGTGGGTTCATCCACAGGACGAATCAGTGAACCATCCGAAGCAGGAAGCCCGATCAGCAATCTGAGGCGACGCTCTGCTGCAAGTACACCGCCTCCGACCTGCAGCGTTCCCCCCGTCGCACCATTTCGAACCTGAGTGCCGGGCAGGATGCGCCCCGAGAGTGCTTCATCAACTTCGGATTTCAACTGGTAGTATTGTTGTCGAGCCAGAGCTTCGGATGCAGCGTCGTTGGAAACGCCATTCATCATCGACTTAGTCTCGTTCCACACAATCAGAGACTGCTCCATCGACTTCTTGCGTGCGTCAAGTTCGCGATATGCCAGGTAGAGATCCCAGTAAGCGTTTTCCACGTTGCTCACAAAATCCGTCAGACCAATTGTGAAATCGTGCTGATTGATGTCGGCGTTAGCCTTCGCGATGAGTACGCCGTTGTAAACTCCCGGAGTCGCTCCGGGCCCTGCAATTCGGTTAAACTCGGCACCGGCACCCTGCAACAGGGGCTGACGAACTTCGCCTTCAATCCAAGAGTTCCAGGCCCCTGGAAATGTATTGGCAGGCGCATTGTTTCCGTCATAGTTGTTGACACCACGCACTGCCAGCAATGACCCCGTCGCAGTTCGTTTTGACAATTCTACCTGATAGTCGTTGAGATCCTGCTTGAACTGAGTCGCGCCGCCAGCGAAGAAGCTGTTGTTGTAAATTCGATTGTTGCTATTGAAATTTGCGGATGCGGCAAGTTGTGCATCAAAGGCACTCAACGCAGATTCCATCCCGAAGCGAGGATCAGCTTCCTGAATCTGTGTCTGCAGAGTCGTGCGCATTGTTTCAGGTTGACGTAAGATGACTCCGCCGATTTCACGCATGACTGTCGAATGCTGGAGTGCCTGGCGCAGGATTTCATCAAGGTTGCGATCGACGTATGACATCTCATTCGCGGAGACGACGTCTGCTGTAATTGGAGCTGCCGAATAACTAGCTTCATGGAATATGGGTGGAGCAGGATTGTCTATCTGAGACATGACCTGATCAACATCCGAAGTATCGTTGCCGACCGTCTTCTGCCACGTGCGAGGCGTCGTAACACAACCGGTCGCCGAAATTGAGACAATCAAGCCAAAAGTTGCTAATCGTCGGCGAGTTCGCGGCAGCAGGTCACGAAAACAGGCTCTCCAAGGATTTCGGCGTGAATAGGGTATCATGTTCGTAGATCCATCCACTTGCAATGAAAATGCACAGTCCATTTCCCATTGTTGCAACGGCTGGCGCTTTGCGCACGCTGTCCAACTGCTTCCCAATTCATCGGTTAATGAATTGGTCTATATCAGCAATTATGCAGGCGACATTCATTTCTGTAGAATTGTGTTGCAGGTCCGTAGGGGTTGTATTGAAGACTTGGCAATCAGCGGCAGAATCTGCCGCTTTGTGACGTATTTTGGTTTGTGCATTTCGGCGGAAACTGCCGTCCGGATTTTGGGTCTACAAACGTTTTTCACTTTCATGCTAAGATGGAAGTGGTGAACGTTGTTTTGTTGGAAATTGCGTTAACGCGGAGGAGTCGGTGCATCAAAGTTCCCAATACAAAGCCCTGCATGATACATCGTCCCTGTTGACCGCCGCCGTTAGTCGCCAGAAACGCAGTGGCAATCGAACTGGGCTTGCAATTTGTCTACTGGAAGAAGTTGAATTACATCTGTCCACCAGGTTCATTCACGCTTGGGAAAAAGACGTTTCGTCTAAGCCGAGACTCCTCTGGAACCTCGGGCAATCGCCAGCTGATCCGGCGGTTCCCGAGCAGGCCATCGCCGGAATCGTGAAGCAGTACCCTGCGGCTTCTGCCTCATTCGGAAGTGATCCCGAGTCCAGATATCTCACGTCCTGCAACATCGGGGAAGGAGTTGATCTCGTTCTGGAATTCGCTGTTCAGGACAAGGTCTTTGATCAATCGCAGGCCCTTGAACTGGCTGAAATCCTGGCAGACTTGTACCGACGTGAATCAATCGCTTTGATGCGGAAGAATGCGAAACGAGTTCATCACCTGCATCAGATTGTTGCATTGTTGCACTTGGATCTGGACTCGGTTCGCGTTGCAAGCTGCCTGGCCAGTGACGCTGCAGAATTTTTTGGATGCTCTCGCATTTCCGTCGCGCGAAGGCACTCGGCTTCCAGTTGGGAGCTCGTTGCTGCAACGGCAGTGAGCTTTCCTGATCCACGCGCAGATGCGACTCGTCGCCTTTGCGGATTGATCGAAGAGGCATGTAAATCGCAGAACGCCGACGGTTCCGTGTCATCAAGCATCGCATCATCGACCTCGCCCCCTCAGACTGAACGCATCGGAGCAGTATCAGACGTTCCGGCGAACGGCAGCTCATTTCGCGTGCGTCCGCTATCGGTATCCGGACACTGGCATGATGCGGACTGGTGCGCTGTATTTGAATGGCCACAGGGTCATTCCGATTCGGGTGAAGACGATTCGTTCAGCACCGTTTGCAGCCATGCCTCGCTCGCCTTTCGCAACTGCCGTGAGCATTCGAATTCCGGTATGTTATCGACACTTAAGCGATTACCACGGTTACTTCGCAGTCGTCGATTGCTCATTGCTGTGGCCGTAACTTTCGCTGTCACTGCATGCCTGTTTTTTCTTCAGATCGATTTGCAGATTGAGGTCGCTGGAAAACTCGTACCGACCGAGCGAGTTTTCGTTTTCTCCCCGGAAGATGGTGTCATCACGGATATTTTCGTAGAAGATGGGTCAATTGTTTCTAAGGGCGACGTGCTCTGCAATCTTCGCAATGAAGATCTCCAGATACAACAGGAATCTGTGCAGGGTGAATTGGCATCAACACTTGCAAGGTTAGCAGCTCTCGACGCATTGCGTGGAGATCGCAGTCTGCCTCAGTCCGGGATGTTGTCGGTGGAACAGGCCGAATTGAAGGAACGTGTGACATCGCTCGAAAATCAAGCCCATATTATTGATCATCGCTTGGAACGTCTGACTGTGAAGGCGACAATGGCCGGGCAGATCTACGGTGATCGCCTGCATGAACTTCTGAACGGACGACCTGTCCAGCGCGGTCAGTATTTATTTGAACATGCAAATCCAGAGTCAGGCTGGCAGTTAGACATGAGGATTCCGGAAGTGGACGTTCGCCATGTTATCGACGCGCAGGACAAATCCGAAAAACCATTGGTCATCTCATTCGCGGTGGAAACTGCCCCGGATAAAAAATTGACAACATCGCTCGCGAAGCTGGCTGCGTCAACTGAAGTGGATGACTACGGTCGATTGTCTGTCCTGGCAACTGCAATACCCGAACAGGCCGAGATTCTGAATCCACGCCCCGGTGCAGGAGTTGTTGCACAAATTCATTGCGATCGACGGTCTGCAGGTTTCGTTCTTTTTCGTCGGATTATTGAATCAATCCAGCGTCGCTGGTGGAAGTAAACAGGGAAGCGAATTCATGTCTCTACCGCTCACAATTCTGCATTGGGCTGGCTGCTGGAAGCATAATTCTGCAGTGACCTCAGTTCTGTCGTGTCTATTCTATCTATCGCTGGGGTTCATCAATTTTTCGTGTTCGGTTGCTGCTGACGATACACTACCCGCAAGTGCGATCGTGGTTCGGGACGTGTATTTTCGGGTCAAGGAATCTGCAGACGTTCCTGCATTGGAGCGAGGGCAGTTGAAACGGATTCAGGTCGAACCGGGGGACAACATAGCGACTTCGCAGGTATTGGCAGAAATCGACGATGATGAAGCAAAATTGAATCTCGAGCTCGCTCGCATCGACCTCTCCATTGCGCAGAAACAGCACCGCGAATCTCTTGCGGTTTCCATTGCCAATGCGACTCTTGCTGAAGCTCAGGAACTGTTGAGCCAGACGAAACATGATGCTGAGGCGAGTAAAATATTGGCTTCGGCTGACATTGGAATCAGGCAGGCGACAAAGGACAGTGAACTTTCCAAAACAGAATTGGAGAGAGCCATCAAGGCTCAAAAGGAATTCAGTTCCAGTGTCTCGGACCAACATCTGCTAAAACTGACACTGGCCAGAGATCATGATCTGTTGAAGTTGGAAAGATCGCAATTGGACCAGTCCGTTGAAAAGCTTAGAAGCCAAAGCCGTGATGCGATAGTGGCGCAGCAAGTTGCCGCAGTTCAACGGCTGCAACATGCGTTAAGCAAAGCTGAAAGTGAGAGTGAAACGGAGGTTTTGAAGCTGAACTCGCTCGAAAAACAAGTGGAGATCGCGGAGGTGCGTTTGGAAAGACGAAAGTTGAAATCGCCATTCCCGGGCGTCGTTGTCGAACGTCTGAAGAATCTCGGTGAGTGGGTTGAAACCGGCGAATCCGTCCTGCGACTTGTTCGAATGGACGTATTATCTGTCGAAGGCTATGTCAACGCCGACCTTGTGAAACCAGAGTATCGCGGAAGCCGAATCATTGTCTCATGGGGGACTTCCGGCAACACCAATCGAACTGAAGGGACACTCGTGTTTGTCAGTCCGGAAATTGACTCGGTCAGTCAGCAGGTACTGGTGCGAGCAACGATACAGAATCCTGATCTGCTCCTTCGTCCAGGTCAGCCAGCACAGATGTGGATCGCACCAGAATGAACTCCGTGATTCCGATTCAAGAACCTGCGATTCCATGGCGACTTCGTTCCGATCTGCAGATTCAGGCGGCAGATTTAACGGCCGATGCCGCCGCATGGACAATTAAAGATCCACTGCGACTGACTTACTTCAGTGCGGAGGCCGAAGAGATGGCCTTCCTGAAACTGTTGGATGGAAAGAACTCCCTAAGTCAGATTCTCCACCTACTGAGTTTACAGTTTCCGAACACTGATTTTTCTACGGATAATCTTCGGCAGTTTCTCTCGTCATCGGTCAATGGTGGATTGTTGCGTGCAACTGTGCCAGGACACAGCCAGAGACTGAATGCCATTCGCAAGCGACAGAACTCCCATGCCTGGTTGCGGCGATCATTGTCGCTTCTGACATATCGCTTTCGCGGCATTGATCCATCCCGCATTTTATGTTCACTCGATCGCGTGTTCGGCTGGATCTTCAGTATCCGCTGTTTGATACTCGCAGCGTCAATCTGTGGATTCGCAGCATTGATCGTGTATGCAAGGCGCGAACAGTTGGAGAGCGAATTGCCGAGCATCAGCACTCTGTTTACCGCGACGAATCTTCCGATTCTCGCATTGTCAGTTCTGTTTGTGAAAGTCCTCCATGAATTCGGACATGGTCTGACCTGCCGACACTATGGCGGAGAATGTCATGAACTTGGCATCCTGGTCGTCGGAATTGTGCCGTTGCTGTATTGCGACGTTTCCGATTCATGGCTGCAGCAGGATCGACGCAAACGTATGCTCGTGGCGGCCGCTGGTATCGCAACAGAACTCTTTCTGGCCGCTGTTTTTGCTTTGTTATGGTCAGTCAGCCGAAACGGGTTTCTGCACGCATTCTTTTTAAATGTGATGATTGTCTGTTCTCTGAATACGATCCTGATCAACGGTAACCCATTGCTGAAATATGATGGCTACTACGTCGTATCAGACTGGTTTGGAATTCCAAATTTGGGTGCCGAGTCGCGAGCTGCCGCAGTCGCGGTAATTGATCAAGTTGTCCTCGGTTATACGAATTCGCCCCCCATGCGACGTTCAGTGGGATTTCGACTCGCAATGGTTTCATTCGGCGCGGCATCAATGGTATACCGCGTACTTGTAGTTGTCACATTACTTTGGTTCATGCATGGTACATTCAAATCGTGGCATCTGGAGTCACTGACAGGCATATTGGTGTTGAGTATCGCAGCCGGATCTGTCATTGCGGCCATTCGAGGAATTCGGGAACGAATAACTATGGTTGATGAAACTCCAAATCGACGCCGCCGAGCATTTCTTGGTTTGTGTGTACTGGGATTTCTCGTCTTATGCGCTGTGTGTGTGCCATTTCCCTATTCGCTGCACGCGCCGTTCACGCTGACGCCTGGTCTAAGCTCCCCGATCTTTGCTCTTGAAGAGGGAGAGATTGAACCTCGTGTCCAGGACGGAGACCAGGTTCAGGCTGGCGATACTATTGCTGTGTTCAGGAATGATGGCCTGGAATCGTTGGTCGCTCAGGCTTCGGGAGAATATCAGGTGGCTGCGACACGGGCGAATGCGTTGGCTACACAGAGGTCGAAAAACAGTGAGGTAGCCAATGCCTTGCCAGCAGCTGAAAAGGTAGCACAGTCTCGCAAAGCTCGTTTCGAAAAACTGCTCCTGAAAGAGAAGAATTTGACGGTCGCCAGCCCCGTCGCAGGCACGGTCTTTTCTCCTCGCAACAGACCACGTCCGAGGGCTCAGCAAACGGACGGAATCGAATGGTTTGGGCAACCGCTTGATCCGGAAGTTCGCAGCGTCTGGATGAGTCGTCAGACGCTGCTGTGCTGGGTAGGTACAAATGAAGATTTCAGAGCAATCTGCCTTTTCCCGCAGGAAGACATTGATCTGATCTACGACGGAGCCACCGCAATATTAACGTTTGCTTCAATGCCTTCTGCTGCACTGCAAGGAAACGTCACTCAACGGCGCACCATGCCGGAAACGATGATTGATCGTGAACTGATTCTGAATCGGATGGTCGTGGCTTCACCGGAATCCAGTACGCCGAATGAAACGTATTTTGGTGTCGCTGTTTCAATTGAAGCAGCCTCTTCAGCACATCTTCCGCCGCTCTACAGCAGCGGGTATGCAAAAGTTGAATGTCGGCCCGTTTCACTGGCGAGTCGAGCGTGGCGTTACTTATGCCATACGTTTACATTTAATTAGTGAGGTTCGGACTTTTCGGGACACTACGGCACGATGAAGTACAAGCCGCTCACTGCTGCAGCCTGAGCAGCAGCGCCTTTCCAGGACCAGCCTGGCCAATAGGCTCGGCAATCAAAGCTTTGACAAGTAGTGCAATCAGGGAGGGACTGAACGCAGGCCGTCGGATGAGTTGTCGCTGTCAAGTATGGCGTAAAGGCAATTGCAGTTACAAAATGCACGGAGGAAACCGCTGTTGTAAGACATCCGCTGGTTTGTCCGCACCGTTCGAGATTTGGATCTTCGTAATATAAAGGACGATGCCAGAAGACATGAGCGTTTCTCATTGGGCGAGACGCGCCGAATCTCATTGGTGTGGAATAGTAGCTCGGGCCAGACTCGTCCAGAAACTGACATGCTCGATTTTCAGGGCGTGACAATTCCGCCGTCTTGGTCTCAGAATTTCTGGGCAACTGCGGTGGTGATGTACTTAGACCATTCAATCGAATATTTGACATTGAATCGAATAGAGCAGAAGTGCCGCCGCCACCGGTTGTACACGCAGGATCGGGTGCGATGCTGGAGTACCGATCTACCGTTGCTTTTGGGAATTGTGGAGCATTCTGCTGAAATACCACTCGATGAGTTTGATTTGCAACGGAGGAAGTGCCTTGTCCGGAGGCTGAAGAAATCCGGTTCTCGCTTTCCACCAGTGTATTCAAATCATCCAAATAGCTGATCCCAGAAGTTGATCCTTCTTCGGGAGCAAGATCCAGAAGACCTTCATTGGCAAACAGCCAGTTGGACTCACCCTGCAGCAATTCGCTCAACTCTGTTAGGTAATTGAGCTCAGGCGACGCGGCTGTTTTAGGCAACAGTGTTTGCAGTTCTGCCAGACTTTCCACGTTTACTTCAGACAATTCTGGACGAACGACTTTTGTTGGTTGAGCGGTCGTAAGAGTCTCGTATTCAGTTTCGAGTGAACTACAAGCACCGACATCTGCGTCATCAGTCGCTGCGAAATTCGGCTTTTCAGTAACCCAGCTCACAGTCGGGCAAAAGTCGGATTTGAAAGGTGCAAGCGTCGCGTGTGAAGACTGGTCTCGATCTGAAACCGAGGAAAAACTCAGATTCACTTGAACAATCTCATGAGGAGCTGGGGGAGCATTCACAGCAGGCTTGTTCGTGCCATTCAGATTATAGGCCGACACTTTCTTCACGACAGTTTCTTCACAAGGCGGAAGAGGAACTCCTTCTGGCGCAGAAATCCAATCCGCCGAAACACTGTTTTTTTGTTTAGGTTTCTCGATGCCGAAGTGCTTCACAGCACTTTCCATGTTCCAATTTGTCCGCACGATCTGCTGGTCGGGATATGCCGCAGATGTAGGTTTCTGTCCGGGGGCCGCTCTCACCAAGGGCAGCGGAACGCTGGAAGACGGGATCAACGAACTATTTCGCGGGCTGTGGACACCTGACTGTCCGTACACTTCGGAAGAGCGTATCGACAAACCGCAGGCCAAAATAGCCGTAAATAGCTGAATGTGAGCGTTTCTCGTCCATGCACGCATTGGTGCCATCCCTGTATATTAGGTGCAGCTATTCCATAAATAGGGTATCCACAACAGACTTCCCTTCCACTAGATTTCGGCTAACTCGTGGGGAAAAATTGGGATGAACCCGAGATTTGGCACAAGGTTAACGGTACCAAGTGGAGCCAGACATTAATACCTTACACAAATCACTTAGTTGGCCTGACGGTAAATCTCATTGATTTCCCCCTATGTTGCCGGTAGGTTCAGAGAAGTTCTTTACCCCGATCCCGGTCGGATTTATCTTGAGGCAAGCAAAATACCGATTGAGTAAGCAGTCGGAGTTCAGTCCTGCGTTGATTCTACGGCCTTTCATTTAATTGGCCGGTCGTTTTACTTGACCGGAAGCGAGTTCCTTATGCCATTATTACAATTTCTTGAGAGAATTACGCAGCTTTTGACAGGCCATCAGGAAAACTCCGGGAAGACGCGGAAGAAGCTCCGGCTCGTGCAGTTGGAAGACCGTCGGATGTTGAACGGTGCCATCGCAGCTGCCGGAATTAATTTGACGGGTACGGAAACCCTGACAATTTCCCAAGGCAGCAACGTCGATGTTGGCGGTGGCAGTCCGGTGTCAACAGTGAATCTGACTCTGACAAACGGCACATGGACAGGGATTGATGCCGGACTGAACGGGAATCTTTACGACGTTGATGGGACGGGACAAGTTCTGACTGTTGATGCAAGCGTTCTCGCTGATGGCGGGTTTGCCATTGATGCTGGCAATGTACTTCATATCGTGGGTGACGATGCAAATACGCAGCACCTCAACGTTGATCTGACTGGCGTCTTGCCCGCAGATTCTTACATGCCATCAAATGGAATTTCATTTGATGGTGGTGATATTCTCTTAGGAGGCGATAACGACACTCTGAGTGTGACTGGTTTTACGGCGGCGACTGTCGATACTTTGACGCTGACGCATACTGGGGTCGAAAGCGGAACAATCGACTTAGGCAGCGTCGGACGAATCGCATATTCGCAACTCGAACCATTGGTCCTGAACGGCACTGCAGCAAATCTGATCATCAATCTGCCAGCAGGTGCGGACAACGTGGTGATTTCGGATATCGGCGGTGGTGACGGATTTTCAAGGATTTCCGGAGCGACTTTTGAAGCGACGGATTTCCTGAACCCAACGACTTCGCTGACGATCCATGACGGTACCGGTGTTAAAGCCTTTTCGGTGAGAGGACTGGATGGTGCGTTTGATGCCGATCTCTCAATTCTGGACGACGACGGCGTGGATGATAACCCAGTGACGTTTGAGAGCAACGCGACCGGTTTGGGCTCTGGAAATCTGCTGGTTGATGCTGGTCCGATTGCCCTGAACGCTGCGATTGTCACAACCGGCGACGTAACACTGAATTCCACGGCTGATATCACGGACGGCAATGGAGCAACGCTGAACATCACAGCCGGAATTGCAACACTGAACGCAGCGAACGGAATTGGCAGCGGCGATGCGATCGAGACAAATATCACTCAGTTGGAAGCAACCAACACGACGGCCGGACTGATTGAAATTACAGAAGTGGCAGCCGGTCTGGACATTGCTTTGGGCGCGGTCAACAACGGGACGCGCAACGTCACGATCACATCGGCCGCCGGGGCGATCACGGACGGCAATGGAGCAACGCTGAACATCACGGCCGGAATTGCG
>Ga0105050_10007009_pt1 | contig 13704 bp, 14 predicted proteins | sample FRY01_FD_78088 | JGI IMG/M metagenome (GOLD analysis project Ga0105050, IMG submission 78088) | Freshwater microbial communities from Lake Fryxell liftoff mats and glacier meltwater in Antarctica - FRY-01 | ecosystem: Environmental > Aquatic > Freshwater > Ice > Glacier meltwater ... | reverse complement strand
TCTTGTTGGTCTTGTTGGTCTTGTTGATTTTTAGTATCCACTAAACTACTTAAAGATGCAGTTAGTTCATCTATATCTGTCTGGGACAACGTTTGCATAATCTGTAATATTTCTTGCCAAGCCGGATTATTTTGAAGATTTTGCTGATACGGCTGGTGTAGCGCCATCTTAGTCAACCGATCAACTACCGCAGCTCCTACTTCTTGTTTTTCTTTATCTGATTGATTTCTTTTATTTTTCTCTAAATCTAATTGCTCGACTAACTTCTTAATAGCACTAGATGGCAATTTGCCTGCATGCTCAAGAATTTTGTCTATCCTTGTCTTTCTATTCACGCTCGCCCATGGATTCCCGTTACCCGTTTCTGGTGATTTTTTCAACGATGATGGTTCCACTGATTTATCCGCTGTATCATGTGTCGCCGGTAAAGTCTTCTTAGGATGTCCTTGAATATCATTATGTTTTTGATAAGTAGGACTGAGACGTTGTATTTGTTTTTTAATTTCATCCAATGTTTTTTGATTAAGATTTTTAGTCAAATTTTTAAGATTTGTTGCAACACTCTTTTGATAGTCATCTGTTGAGTTTGTTACAATTTGATCTAACATTTGAACTAGTTGATTTCTTTGATCTCGATAACTTTGTAATGTTGTTTCAAGCTGACCGACGATAGGCAACATACTATCTACGCCAAAATTTTTAGAATTCAATCTACCCTTCAAAAAATTGCCAGCTCTATCCATCCAATTCAAAGACTCTTTCATTTGACTAGACAATCTAATCAAATCGGCGGATAACTTTGGGTCTTGACTGGCAATCTTATGTGCTAAAACCTCAAAAGCATTTCCTGCTTGCTTAGGAGTCATTTGACTCGTTAGAATACGATTTGTTATTTCATCTACACCGTCAGCGACACGACTCCAGCCTCTCCGGTCAAAATGACTTGCTAATTTAGTGAGAGATTCAATATTCACCGATGCCTTTATCTTATCCGGTGTCGAGGGTATTTCTGTTGAGTTAACTTTCTCTAAACGGTCACTAACGTAATTAAGAATAGCCGTTAAAGTTGATCCGTCATTAATAGAAGATACTAATTCAGCAATTTGATTAGCTACATACTGTTCGGTATCATCTTCGATATTTTCTGTTTGTGGACTAGTTACCTGTGGAGTGGATGACAGATTAGCGATACCCTGTCGCATATTTGCAGTAAAATTCTGAGTTAGATTTAGTGCCTGATTAGCATCTTTAACGCCAGCCCATTGCTGAACATAAGTATTGATAGGAGAAAGAGCTCTCTGCAACATGCTGGCAGCATTATTATCTCCTTTTTGAGTAAATTGCTGCTGTAAACGAACAAGATAATTCAACTCTTTTGTAAGTTGAGGAATAAATTGATGACTAATCGCCTGCATTACCCCTTGCGAGTCAGCAGCTTCTTTCTGTATTTTTCCTTTTAAATTAAATGTATTGCCTGCTGCTACTGAGGCTTGCTGTGGCTGTGGCTGTAGCTGTTGCTGTGCCGGTGCTCTTGTTACTGGTTGGGACATATTACCGGACCCTATTCCCTGAACAGCTTCATTTAATTGTTGATTATAGTTTCCGGCAATATTTAGAATATTTTCAAGACGCAAAAGAATATTCTTCATACGTCCGCCCTGTCCTCCAAAAAGTCCTTTCAATCCTTCCCATGCGTTACTTAATGCTCCGCCTGGGTTACCTGTAAGGGGATTCGTAGCTCCCCATCCCGAAGCTTCTACCACAATAGCATCTGCAACTTCGGCGAGTTTTTTAGCATCTTTATTACGTCCTTTATTCGCCATCTTTTCAGCAACACCAGCAATATCTTCAGCTACTTTTAATGCGGCAACTTGATGTCGAGATGAACCTTGTTCCAATGACGCAAAAACAGCATCACCAATACTATTCGCCTTTTTAATATTCTTACGAAGTTGCTGATTAAAAAACTTAACTTCATTACCGCCTGTTGCCGAAGCTGTTTTAAGAGTAGTTTCAGATAAATCGGCAGCATACTTCTCCCAACCGCTATCAGGATTATTGATAGAAGCAAGATATTCTTTATGGCATTCAAACCAAACCTCTTGAGCTGCTGTACCTGGTTTACTCGCTCGCTTCTGACGATAGCAATTTTCCCAACAACGACGGTTACGAATCCAATATCCTTGAACTCCAACATATTGTGCTTTCTTAACAAGACTATATCTCTCTGCTAGTTTATCAAGATATCCAGCAGATTTTGTCAAGCCTTCTTTCTCAAGACTCCCAGCTATATCGACAATAGTTTGAATTGGTTCTATCATTTTATTACCTTTGTGAGACTATAAACTTCGGTTCATACTGTTGATCCAAAAAACTATAGTCGAAAATATTAACAATCCTAAATGCTCTAATATTTCCGACCGTTTGGTCAAACGTTACTAAAATATCATGATGCGTCGTTTTCGCATGAAATTTACCATGCGGCTCTACATCTCTAGTTATCGATCTACCACCTTTTGTTCGATATCTGATACGAAGAACTTCTTTATTCTGAGTTGCCCAATCCGTCGCCGCAAATGGGTTAGGAAATTTTGGGTAATCTCTATCAGTTACCTCTTCGCCTATATATTCCTCATAATCCTGACCGGCATCCTGTCCTGTATTTTGTTCATCTCTCGACTGATCTCCTATTACGTCATCATCGTAGCGATCCTCAAGTACCCCAAAAGCTTCTTCAGGACCAACTGTCGGCAGCGGGCGCATTTCAGGATAATCTGAAAGATTGCCAATCCCGTCCTCTTCATCGGGATTAAAAAACTTTTGTGATACGACAATTTTATCATAATTATCTGTGCAAATAATCCTCATAAACTAGTATAACTTTTAATATTGTGGAACTAAATCCTTTTTATGAACCAAAAAAAATAGAGTGACTACCATTTTTGTCTCTCTGTACATCTATTTTAGCTCCTTCTTTTATATTGTGTTTTTTAAAAAATCCTGCATTAGTCTCAATCGCAGCTATACAATTTGGAGGGCTAGCAATAGCTCTACGAGACAATGTATCAATCTTAGATATTTTCACTATTTTTTCATCATCGGAAACGAAAGCAATATCAAGAGGTATAAAAGTATTCTCTCCCCAAAACCGCAAAGTTTGAGGCTTGTTAAATATAAACAGCATTCCCTCATCTTCTGGCAGATCATGACGAAACATTAAACCCTGTTCTTGTTTAGACGGGGAATCTGCCACTTCTACCTTAAGCATAATCGTTCACCTCAAAATAAATTCCACTTCTATTTATTTCGTATATAAAATCATCAATTTCATTTTCTGCAACCGAAAAAACAACATTATCAGACGATGCCTCTATTGGAACGACAGTATGATTATTATAATTGTCATATGTTTGAAAAAATTTCAGAACAGCTCCACGATCAACGCTAGCTTTTTTCTTTTTAAGAGTTATTTTTTCAACAATAGGTAGCCATCTCTCTTCTTGTTTATATTCACCATTTTCTACAGCGTCTTCCATCCATTCCCCAAAATCCTTATCTACTTCAAGATAAAAAGGAACTTCTAACTGTAAACGCATAACCAATCGCCCGCCCTTGAATTTGCGCATCTTTTTATATTTCATATCATACCAGAGCAAATCTATCTCTAGTGTGTTACTGTCATCTTCTTTTTTGACAGGATGTTTAACTATAACTAGTTTCCTTTTAGCCACCAAATCTACTCCACCAATCTTGTTCTATTTTTCCCTGAAGCCCTCTCAGTCCTTTAGTTTCTCGTCTCTTTTTAGCCTGTTTTCGTGTCGGAGCTTTCGTATTTGCTAATGCCACTTCATAATTAATTTGTTTCCCATCATCTTCGAAAGAAGATTTATCATCACCTAAAATCATAATTTTTATGACCTCGTTTCCTTTTTTAGTAAATTCTATACGATCACCAAAATCTCTAATTAGCCCTTCTTTCTGCATCCCCTTAACTTCTTCAAGCGACATCGTAGAAGGCTTGTGATAGATTCCATTTGACAAAGGAGAGTCTTGCTGCTTCCAAAGATAGAATAGCTTATCGGCGGCCTTACGAGATACAATACTACCATTAAGCATTCTCTTTTTGCCGAAATCAGTACTAGGAAGAATATTTAACAAAGTATCTATTACGGATTGTTGATTTTTTCTAAATGGCATATTTATGATCTCATTGTATTTGGTGCTGGAGAATAAGGACTTTCACTATCTCTATCCGTCCATAAGAACGGCTCATTCCTCTGTTCTCTCCAAACAAACCCTTCCTTAAACTGGTCGTCATTATAATTTTCAAGTCCCATACGATAACGTCTCTGTCCTCGAATATCTTTATCTCTTCCTCTAACTTCAGGATCGATTTCAGACCATTCGAATACACGCTCCTGCATAGGAACATCTAAACGAGACCACGGACCCTGCACGCCTCTAGCTAGTCTAACTATCTTCTCTGATACAAACTGCTCTCCCTTAATCGCTGCTCGAAGAAGTCTATAGACATATTCCTGCTGAGAAATCAATCGATAAATCCAATCTATTGACATTTTGATCTCAGGAAATTTGACAACAGTTTCTTGAGTAAAGCTATCGCAATCTCTATCTAGGAAAGACTGCAACTTACCATAAATATGAGACTTTCTCATATCCGGAAAACATTCTGCAAATCTAGTTAATTCTTTTACTGAATAGACAAAAAGATCAACCATTTTTTGTTCGTATACATGTTTCCCGGTATATTCAAGAACATTAACTGCTTCCTGCCAAAGATCAATAAAAAGCTCTTTATTATCATCTATCTGTGATTTCAGCGCTTTTATAGCAGAAGGGATAGGTTTACGAACAACCTTACCATCAGAAATAATATCACATACATTCTGGTCTACAAGGCGAACACCATGAAAAGCAAGCTCTTGTTGTAGTATTTCCCAGTTTTTTGTCATGACTACTCTATATTTAATTTTTGGGCTTATTCTCCTTGTTAGAAAATGTCAAAGCACAAACACAAGAAGCAATATAGAGTGCAGAATAGCACTAATACATCACTTTCTTACCGTTTTTTCTTCTTTGCTTCGCCGTCCCAAAAATTATGAAACTTCGCCATTCTGTTCAACCACGCTCTTAACAGATTTAGATAACTTATCTGGTTTTCTTTTTCGGGTATTTTCGGTTTTCTGGATATCATCAGAAAAGTCGATATCAGACGGACCTCCATCAGGGTTATCTACAAAAATTATATCTGGTGTTTCTGTAGTGACAAGAGGATCGTTATTAGGATTGACCATTACGGCATTTGGTCCGCCAGGAAACTTCTTTTTAGTGATTTGAATTTTCGTTCGAGATCGCTGATCTTCTATATCAGCTTCATCTAAATCTACATTCTCTTTAATTATTTCTTTAGCTCTTGCTGTTTGAAGAATTTTCTTAGAATCACTTTTTATTTTTATTTTATTTGGTTTCTTGTTTGTCTTTTTGCGCGATTTTGATTGAGATTCTTCCTCTTCAATTTCTTCTTCGTCTATTTCTTCAGATACTTCTTTCTTGGACAAAAGTTCTGCCTGCAAAACTTCAACTGCCCCTACTTTTATTGCAGCCTGAAATTCAGGAGAAAGAAAATTATCCCTCGATGCATCAAATATAGCCTTGGGAGCAATCCTTAATCCAGTACTACCAATAGCTAGCGAATTTGACGTAGTATTACCACATCTTATTCGCATAAGACCATCTGGTAATGTTTTAGTATCGTCTGTTTCATAGAGCAAATAACCCTGCTTAATAGCTGCTTGTACGTCAGCCTGCTGTAATTGCATTTCACTTAAATGAATCATTTCATTCGCTTTAAGATTTTTATCAACAGAAGAAAGTCGCATGATGTTTGTCAGGTTTTTGGATACTCTAAATATTTTCATAATTCTTTAAACTCGCATACGTTTACATGTTGAATCGAATACATCCTGTGTATCGACATTTTCTCCCCTAAAGCTTTGAGCAGCTCGAAGTCGAGGAGATAAACCTCCTTGTTGACGCTTACGGTTTAAGAGTTCACCTAGAGTTCCTTTGTCTCGCCCAATCTGTTTTCTTTCAATTACACTTTCTCTATTAAATGGAGCTTCATCGTACCAACCTTCAACTGACGGCTCAGAATCCATCTTATTTTCGCCCATTAAAGCAAAATCATGACCAGGTAAATTTCTTTCATCTTCATCTTGTTCTTTTGCCGGCAACTCAGACGGCTCTCCCTGTCTCTGTCGAGAACTTCCAACAGAATCATACCTAGCATCGCCAGGCATCATAATAGTATTACGATTAACACTATCTCCTGGTTGCGGTGTAACATTTTCATCAAAAGCCCGGTAAGGATTCTTTCTTGGGTCAAGATGAAACGATTCTGGCATGCCAGTGCCACGATCAGCTGTAATAATTGCAGCATCTACAGCAGCATCGATAATACTTTTCACTAATATTATACTTTTGACATTAGAAAGTGATTTTTTAGCATATTTGTACGCAGCAGTATACACGGGAGTTCCTTCAGTTAACCCCGATGCTGTAAGCGCAATACGCAGAAACCGTGAATCATATTTTTTCATCAGCATCACCGTCGAAAGCTGCTGTAGTCAGCATTTCACTTTTAGATGCATTTATATCTATTGCAATCTGCTGCTCATCTTTATTCAATTCTCTACCCTCTTGAGCAGCCGTCAAATGAAGATGAAATAACATAGCATCAGCATCTTTTAAGGATGCCATTACCATTTCATCTACTTTATCGTTCCTACGGAGACGACCCCGATTTATTTTCTGGTCAGTTTCAACCGGCACAGTATCATCTAATTTGCCGAAACGGTCAGGATGATTATGAAGCTGACTAGGCTGAGTGTTCCCTTTAATCTTAGTAATACGATCCTCATCGATCTGGGCGTGCAGATACTTATCCCAAAAACTCGTATCTGTATCAATGGTTTTTTCTTGTGCCTTGAACGCCTCTACCTTTTTTTGGTGAGTAGCTTCTTCAAGCAAATTAGTAGGAACCAATGGATGCTGTCTCGCCTTTCTAGAACGATGTAGATTGTAAAGATTTTCACCGTCATTCATACGTCCTTCGACTAACTTAGACTCAGAACCAGTATGAACGTCAGCTAGACGCCGTTCAGTATGCGACTCAGCATCATCATCTTTATGTCCGTTATCTTCTAATTGACGTTCCCAAATTCCCTTATCTGGCGGGGTAAGTCCGTGCTCTTCGTTATTATCTCGCAACATTTCATCGTAATGTCTTGTTGAGTTGCCTTTAGCGGCACTTTTATTAAGATTAAACATAGCCATAATATAGCTCCGTAATTTTCACCTATAAATCATTTTCGATAGAAAGGCATTGAGTCCCTTTTTTCTAGTTCATTAGATACATTTTGTCCTGTTCCGTACCCTATTGGACCTGACATACTCTGCCAAAGCCTTTCGTTTGATTGTGGAGATATTCCAGTGTTAACTAGACGAGATGCTGGTAACTTATGCATATGGCTAGAAACAGCCGTATATGCAGCACCAGCAAGTGCGTCACATAAATCATCAGTATGAACCTCACCGGCAGATGGAGCAAACACTTTATATCCAATCTCTGTAAATCTACGCTGTAAATGAATCATCTCATTCTTTAATAGTTTATGAGGTGGAATCCATATTCTATCAGATACAATTAAATTGTATAACTCATCATAAATCTGAGTTTTGTAATTCTTGGTAAATCTTGTTTCCTTAGCAGCGATACCGTGTTTTCGGAGCTTTAAAATACTAGACTGAGAGTTCCAGTGATCATACGTTACGAGTCCAAAATGAAAACGATGCTTCATTTGAATCATATACTCATCTATTTCTGATACTTTAATTGGCTGATCTGGCATGGGTTGCCAATATTTAATATGGTCTACAATAACTCGGAAATCAGTCTTTTTGGTATCCCTGTTTAGGAACAATTCCCTATGAACAACAACCAAAGCATAATTATGACTAGTTGATGCCGGATCTAAATGGGCAAAATAAATTCGTCCAGGTTCTCCGATAGCCTTGATTTGCAATACATGATTAAAACATTTTTCAACCGCATCTCTAGGAAACATATTCTCACCTGCGGTACCAGAGAATTGTGCCCCAAACTCCATAGCAAATTCTTCCTCCGACATTGCTGATTCTTCTTCTCTTAAGCTTTCCTCTGTATGATTTGGATTCACCACCCACGTTGGAAGCCGACAAATCAATGATGCTTTCTTTTCATGTCCTTGCGAATAAAGTTTATAAAACAATCCCTCTTCACCGCGAGGAGTAGAAATGGCAACAATTTTGGCATCATACACTGGTTTTGTTACAGGATGCCCTTCGTCGTCTAAAATTAAATTACCATCCTCATCCATCTGTTCTTCTTGGCGAACAAAACTTCGCATAGAAGGACGAAGAGATTGATAAATAACATCACCTGAGCCTGAGCCGCCAGACTGCTTAAACATAGCAACTTCATCAAGCAACAGAACAAAACAACTTTTACCTCTTAATGTATCAGAGTTACTATGACCAACTTCTATAACAACACTACCAGGAGTAAAAGTAAGTTTTTTCGCCTTTCTTTTTTTGTTCTCTGCCTTATCCGCTGCGGTCATTAATCTCATAGAAGCTTTTTGAAATCCATCAGGAATAAATTTGTCAGCAAAATACGGACTAGATAACATCTTCTCTTTAATTTGGTCAAACGCCACAGTAGCCTGATCTTGAGAATTAGCTACAGTCAAAATTACAATATCACCACCTGGAGCAACGCTATAGTAAGCATGAGGGTTTCCGCCAGGAGATTCGATCAATTTCAAAGCTTCGTACAAAGCTATAATAGAACCTAAAAAATCTTTACCTGAACGACGCCCCCAAACCAAAACCAATTCTTTGAATAAATTCCCAGAATTCCATTTCGATATTAGATCACCTTTATCTGCCGTATTTAATCCCAATTTCTCACAAAAATTAATATCATCTTGGGTTAGTTCTAAATGTTCATTACCTATTGACCCTCTATAAAACACCTTCAAAATCAATTCCTGAACAGGATATAATTTCAAAGATGGATTTCTATCAGCAAATCCCAAATATGCCTCATTATATACAAATGTAAAAATATCAGGGATATAACCTGAAGAAGTGCCCATAAGAGCAATATCATCTTTAATAACTTGTACTAGATCGCTAACTGTCTGTCCTTTTTTTGCCATTATTACTCGATATTGCTAGACGAGATACTATACCCGGCGGCGGCAGACAAAGCAGCAAAAGCAGATTTAACTTTAACTCCGTTGTCGTTCAAAAATTCATCCACGGAGCTATATGACCTCAAAATATGCCGTTGCAAAGCACTAACTAAATCTACTTCCAATGTTTGTTCTGGAGTACTATATCTACTGGCTACTAGAAAATAAACCTCTGAAATACGAGACAATAAATCAACTCTGTTGGAGTCTCTGAAAAAAACGTCAGAATCTAACATCGCCGACTCCATCGAAGTCAAACTAGAAATCATACCTGATTCTGTATCAAATAGATCAGCAATATCGTCAGAAATCTCTTTATAATCACTTGAGTTAATCATAATTAACGAAACACCACATCACTAGATTCGAAATACCCATAATCGGCCACCTGATCGGTTTGTCTAATCCTGTAATAGAATTTAGTAGCATGATCTATAGATTGACTACTTATACTATTATACCTTACCTTTCTTCCAATAAAACTATAAGACAGCCCACCAGAAGGAAAGCTTTCAAATTCATTTGATCTAACTTCATATTCCCAATTACTAACACTATATGAAGTAGACACAGAATATAAAATAGAGCTAAAATCATCTTCCAATGATATATCTAGATCAAAATCGTATGCAGTGAAACCTCCTGATTCATTCTCTACCGTAAATTCTACTGTCCATGATCCTGGAGTATATATATTATTATCGTCTACAGACGCAGGAGATGATGTAAGACCATTTCTTAAAATATCAGCAATTTTATAACCCTTAGCTTTCAAAAATGCATTTAAGGTAATAGGTCTATCTCTAATTATAGTGCGAAATTTTGACAGCGCATAATTTACCATTGAACCTATCGTTCCAGCAAAAATACCATTTAACCGATCATTATCATATTGATTAATCAAAGAGTGAGACTTAGATAGTAAATCTACCTCCAATAAAACGTCCGTAGCGAAAACAACACGATCCCTTATAGCCTCCATTTTACCTTTTCTTATCAAAAAGTAAGACATAGCTCTCGCTAGATTGTCTGCCATTCTGCGCCATGACTCCCCTTCTGGAACTAAATTATCTTCAATCTTTGCTGGAGATGGAAAAGACACTTTCATTAACGGATCACCGAAAAAAGCAATCGTCCAATCAACGAACGGGGTCGCAAATAACATTGCTTCTCCAATCGTCGCTCCTCTTAATAATGCATCAAAAAACGGAATTGGTCGTAAAAAACCATCAACACTAGGGTTGGACATCGAACCTGCCGTTGCAACATATCCTCCGTTCAATGCCAACGGACACCAATTGCGAGTTTCCAAAGAACGAGCGGTTATAGCTGCATCGTAGTCTGCATTATAGAAAAAGGTTCTTATAGCATTAGTGTCTCTAAAAAATGAAGTAGAACCCCGATCTGTAAACCAGCCCCAATAGAACGAATCATCCCTCAATGAAGGAACAACAGTATCAACATAAGGATCGACTAAAGTTGTTATAAATGTATCTAAATTCAAACTAGATAACATATTCTCTTGAAAAGATAACAACGATTGAGTATACTCGTCCGCATCTGTTCCTAATAAATCTGAATATGGATCAAAGAAAAAATCTCCTGTCACGATTAATTGCTTAAGTAGTGTGTCTGAATTCTCAAGAATAGTGATAGCCGCTGCCGACGTTGGAGCATCTATTCTAGTACATATTAAAGAAAAACTAGCATCTATTGCATTAAATCTTTGAAATATTTTACGATCATAAAGATCATTTGCTGTTTGTTTTGAGAATGTATGATCTAGACGAGATACCCTAGATGTAGAAGAAATAATATCGGAGCCATCATAGAACCCGCCAGGAACTCCAGGACCAAGAACAATAGCCCAAATATTACGAGCAGCAAGCGTAACATCAATATACGTTTTTATGGGTGTTGTGATTTGAGCATCAAAAGTAGCAAGATCGACTAATATCTCCTGAGAGCTAGCAGATACAGGGATCTTTTGTTCATCAGCCATATCGTGCAACTCAAGATAAGCGTCAGCGAAATCTTCACTATCACTATCGTTTGAGTTATAGACGACGACAACTTGTTCTTTATCTATAGCCACGTGTATAACCATATATGCTAATTTGTCGTTTTCTTCGTGACACGGTTCTCCTGCCGAAAAAATAAAAGGACTGAAACCGTAAAAACGTCCTACCGACAACTATTTAGCATACTTTAACTATCAAATATATTAGGAAAAACCTTGTTTTTCTATCACAATCCAGTAGAACCAAATCCTCCGCCCCTATCAGCACTTACCCCTATTTCGCTAAAATCTTCAATTTCAGCAAGAATAAATCTCTGAACTTCTCCCATAACCCCCTGAGCTATACGATCTCCATTCTTAACTGTAAACTTATCTTCGCCAGTGTTAAGTAAAACAATTTTAATCTCTCCCAAATAATCTGAATCCACCGTACCCGGACTATTTACTATCGTAATACCATACTTAGCAGCAAGACCGCTACGAGGACGTATTTGTATTTCCCATCCATCAGGAATGACCGCAGCCAATCCAGTAGAAATAACAGCTCTTTTTTGAGAATCAATAATAATATGCGGGTTTATCTCATCCGCATCGTAAAGACGAAAATCAAAAAGACAAAATTCACTATCCTCTTCAGCGGTAATCAAAGCGTGAAAATCAAATCCAGATGACCCTCTCGTCTGATACTGAGGGATAATTGCATCAGGATGTAATTTCTTAAAAGCTAAAATAGGATGAATCATATATTTCTCCTTTAAGAACACTTTGACCAACCGCAGCTTGAGCACAAAATACATCCTTCGGCACGCACTAATGAATCATTACCACATTCATTACAAGTTTCACCTTTAACATGAACACCATCTGGTATGTATCTCTTTAATTGACGAGCAATAGCTTTAGCAAAACTACTTAAATCTCCTTTTACTTTCTCTAGCTGATGCACCATAAAATTAAGATCATTTCCATGTCTTAGAGAAAGAGATAATAACCTAGTAATTGCTTCTTGATCTTCATTGCAAAATTCGGCGATATTATCCAAACTACTTCCGTCGTCAAATTCAGCACGATAATGACCTCTTTTTACTTTAATGATATTTGCGGTTTTTGCCTTACGATTTATATGTCCATTTTTACCAGCAAAAGTTTCATAAGGTTCACCGTTCATTAAGCCTACTATCACAAAATACTGTTCCCCTTTTACTGAGCAATGGAAAACATCAGACGGCAAAGTGTCTGGACGTTTAGGAGCGCCAACATGTTTGATGCGATCTTTTTTATCTTCATCATTTTCATTATTTTCATTGTTTTCGACTAATACACCAGAACGACAATTTTTACGATAAACAGTAATACCCTTTAGTCCCGCCTTCCATGCTGTCTCATAAATATCAGCAACTTTTTCAACGCTTACATCTTCGGGCAAATTTATTGTACTAGATATAGAATGATCGACATGTCTTCCCGCAGCAGCTTGCAAATTAACACGACAGACCCAATCTAAATCTTCTGCACAACATCCAAACCAAGGAGAGTCTTCAATCTTATTTTTCCCTGTTATTTCCATCCACATTTTTATCTTAGGATGATAAACGATAAATTCTTGCCATCTGTCTCCGTTGTCGTCAATAAAATCCGTTTTTGCGTTTTCGTCATTTGGATTTATCTTTTTACGACGCTTATATGACGGCATAAATAAAGGCTCAATCCCTGATGTCGTTTGAGTTTCGATGCTTACTGAATTATGCGAAACTATACCGTTCTCTAAAGTGTAATAATGAGAACTGTCAACCTCAATATCCATAGCGTCTATATCACAATCTTTTTTATCTTTAATTCCTATTAAATCATACTTAACATTAGTTAGATCAATTTTCAATATCATTACTCCTATAATAGATTCAAGAGACTCTTCTTTATTTTTCTTATAGTCACTTTCCCAAACAATAAACACTTCACAGCCAAATTTTTTTGATATAAGATTAATTCTATTCCTATCTTTATTCCTTATTTTTTCACTAATATCATCAATGAATTTTATGGGATTTCTATGCCAATAATCCCCATAAATCTATCCAACGAAGATGTTTGTTGCCTTTTAAAAAGTTGCTTTTTTGCCTCTTCAATATCTCCATTACATATTCTAATCCAATAATCAAGCCTAGTCTGTCTTGGCATACTTTGTTGAAATTTTTGTAATTTATCACTAGATGTCTTACTAAATTGTTTAAATCTCTTTTTACCCTCAATCTGTCCATGTCTTTTATTGAACTACCCCCATGACAAGCATGGGGGATTCCACAGATATTCCTAAGAACTAATGTTCAACAGGTTAGCACTCTGTAGCTCACTGGGTCGTCCCGACCC
>Ga0105050_10007007_pt1 | contig 13707 bp, 23 predicted proteins | sample FRY01_FD_78088 | JGI IMG/M metagenome (GOLD analysis project Ga0105050, IMG submission 78088) | Freshwater microbial communities from Lake Fryxell liftoff mats and glacier meltwater in Antarctica - FRY-01 | ecosystem: Environmental > Aquatic > Freshwater > Ice > Glacier meltwater ... | reverse complement strand
TTAATTATATCAATTAATTCTTTCATTTTTTCTTCAGCTTCTTCTTTGCTTATAGCGTTTAAATCTAAATAAATACTTGCTCGATATTGCATTTATACCCCCTTTTGGTTTAATCAAAAGCCCATAAAAAGACAATACCAACACCAACAGCACACGCTAAGCCGAAAAATCCAAAAAGAAAAGTCAAGAAAATAACGGCACTGAGACAAGTCAATCCAAAAATCAATTTAAGTAATTTTATTACCATTTTATCCCCCTTTTTTTATAATTGAATCCGTTGCATAATATAACCATGCTTACCAACTTCTAAAATAATTTTATAGTGTAAGTCTAAAGCGTTTTGATAATCTTCTGCAGGTCTTCGGTCTATAAGTGTTCCTTCGACCCTGTAATCAACATAAAAAATATGTTTTTGTTGCCTTTGAACATTATAGGTATATCGCCAAATTTCTACACTTGCCAAATTGTTGTCCGCTTGTGCTTTGTTTAATAATTTTACTTCAAGCGGTTTTTGCTTATTAATTAATGTTTGCATTTTATTAGTCCTTTCGTTTTTACTTGTCCTCGACCATTAGGCGATGATTATATATATGGTTGTTATTATTATTATTAAGTAAATCATTCTTCGTCCTCTAATTCCCATGTATCATCGGCTTCGTATTTTTTTAACTTCTTTTTGCGTTTTTTGTCATTATTATTAAGTCTTTCGTCTTCGTTGTCTTCTAAATTGTTTCCTGTACCTGGTATCATTTTATGCTCCTAATTGTTCACAAATTATTAAAATTATTATAAAAATTGTACAAAAAACCACCACGCCCATTTTATTTTTCCTCTTTCATGTTTAATTTATTGCGCATAGATTTTGCCTTTTCTTGCGTAAGCCCCAAGATATAAATAACCTTGTTGCAATAAAGTTTGTAGGTATCGCCTGCTTTTTTGTATGTCCATTTCATTTTTAAGCCCTCGCTTAGTGCTGGTTTATAATTTATCCAGAATTTCAGATAAATTGTGTGTGAATGATTCTAAATATATTTTTTTAATATCATCCTCAAGACTTAACAGCTCATCGTCTAGTTTATTCTGTTTTAATATTGTCGCTAATAACTCGCTTGTGATATCCATTGTTTGAATACCAAGGTAAAAGGCTAACCTGCTTGACATTTGTAATCTTGGATCATTTTGAAATAAATATTCCATAGCTTTAAAACAATGAGTAATTTCATCTTTGCTAATCTCGTCTCTCATTTTGCATATTAGGTCTTCGGCGTCGTTAAAATAACGATAGTGATAAGTCTTGAAGCTTGTGTTTTGGAATAATTTTTCTAATTTTTTGTCGATAGTATTTTGCATTTTTAAGCCCTCGCTTTAATTGTTAGGTTTAATTATCTAAGCGGCATAATCATTGCTTCAATATCCGGCGCTACGGTAAAAAGTAAAGAGTCATGCTTTTTTATTTCTGCATCACGAGCATAAACAGCCCAATTATATCCAAAATTGCCTGCTATATCGTTTAAAAATTTGTAGTTAATAATCCTTCCCGTTTTCTCATATATCCTCACTGTTTCTTTTGATATTTTGCTTGGTTCATCAGTTAGAGATAAAATTGGATACAGCAAAACTCTCTCATCCGATATCCAGACAATTTTCAAGTCCGGAAAACTCAATTGACTTGGCTCAAGGATTAATTCTGTTAAGTGTTTCGAGTATTTTGTAGTGCTTAAAACTTTGTACGAACCTTCCGGCAAAGTATCCGGCAAATCGTCAATCTTGATTTTTATTGCCCGTCCGCCGTCGGTGCTTTGCAAGAAGTTTCCCGTTCTGTTAATGTTTACAAACTCTTTTCTTGTTAAATTAACGGTGTCTTTTGCTCTAAAATTATTTAATAGTTTCCAATAATCATTTGATACTAATAATTTAATCAATGTATTTTCCATTTTTAAGCCCTCGCTTTTTATTTTAATTAATTTTAGCCTTTTAAAATTTTTACTGCCCATAGTACACCGTCAACGTTTGCTCCGGCCATAATCAGCGACCTGCTTATAACATGCAACGCTGTTGGCTTACTCGCATATTCTGTTAAAAAATGCATGTAGTTTCCGTAATGGTCTCTTGTTGTTGCAATGCTGTTTTCTGTTTTTTTTACAAAAGATACAATGTCTACATCGGTTGAAAACTGTTCAATTAATACTGCCATTTTTTCCGCTTGTGTTGTGATAGTATTTTCCATTTTTAAGCCCTCGCTTTTGGTTAGGTTAATTTATTTATATATTGCTTTAATATCATCCTTAAGACTTGCTAACTCTTCGGTTAATTTATTTTGTTGGAGTATTGTCGCTAATAACTCGCTGTTTATATCGTCGATGTTATAACCAAGATTACTGGCCAAGTAAAGCGAACACTGCAAGCCGGGATCATTTTCCAATAAATATTCCATAGCTTTTGAATAATAAATAACTTCATCCTCGCTAATCTCTTCCCTCATTTGCTCTATTAAGTCTTTGGCGTTGTCAATATTGTCATATTCATAATGTTCAAAACTTGTGTTGTTAAATAATTCTTTTAATTGTTCGTTGATAGTGTTTTCCATTTTTTAAGCCCTCGCTTGATTGATGTTAGATTAACAAATGATTTTTGCCACGTCATCAAATGCTTTACTGTTCGAATCTAAGGAGCGGATATAGCTTGTTAGTATTTTATCGCCCTTATCACTATCGAAAGATAAAAACTCCATTGTGTTCAATTTTCTAATTTCTTTCAATCTTAAATCTATTGTGTAGCCTTTATATTTAGGTAGTATGTTCATTTTTTTGCCCTCGCTTGGTATGTTGGTTATGCCGTTGATGTTTGCCTTGTTGCCTTACTTATAAATATATTATGCACTAAATTAAATAATATGTCAAGTGATATTTTAAATTATATTTTAATATAGGTTGACATATTGATGATTTATACTATACATTTGTATGGTACGTGTTGCTATATTGATGCCTTATACTATACGGATGTATAGTACTTTAACCTAATGTTTTGTAATATATTTTTATTTAGCTTGTCATATTTGTGATTTTTATCGATATAGTATATGATATCGCTTGCGATATTGATAAAAAAGGGCATAAAATAACGCTCATAACGCCCATAACGCTGTTATGTCTATTTGTCTCATGTTGTATAATAGATACCATACATATGTATGGTTAATACTATATATATTTCTATAATATAGTGTTATATGTGTTATGTGTGTTATTTTGTGTTAGCTGGCTTCCCTATATATAGAGACCAAAGTAATGGTATATTTTTGGTGTTGGTAATGGTGTTATGGGTGTTATGGGTGTTATGGGCGGATTTTAGTACCAATAATAATAGTTATGTAAACTATTTACGCATAGATTTTCGGCATTGTGACAATGTAGAGTTATGCACAACCATTTACATGATTAAGTCGACTTATTAACAGCTTATTAACAGAAGTAATAAGACAGTATCACGTGCAGTGCAGGCTGCAGTATGCCCATAGCTACACGACAAGGACAATTCTGGTATCGCATATGGTTATCTTGGCAATCGTTGAGCCTTAGTCATTGTAGGCTTGTTGTGTGCTTCGTGGTTAATGTATGCTAAGCCTTGCATAATCCAGGAAAAGCCAATCGGGGGGTGGGGGGGGGAGTGTCACACTAGATGACAGCCACACAAAATTCCTACAATTTTCACTTTTGACTTAGACGTCTTGACAATAATAACAGAGTGTGCTAAGTATTGAGTATGAAAATAATACCTATAGGTGGTAGAGTGTCTAATGTAGCTAGCGTAGCTACTGCAGTTGCAGTGCCGTCGATCGGTAGCGATAAAGACAAGGCGTTGGCGAGTTCTGGTATAACGTTAGATAAGACGTTTGCGAGTTTGTATGAGCATTTGACGGCGATGGCAGAGGAGGTTAGTTACGATAATACTGGAAGAGCGACGGTGAAGATGGTTAATAACTGGCCTGTGCAGGAGAAGGCGCAGGAGAAGATATTGAGGGTAACGGGGGCGATAAAGGCTGATCCTGCTCCGATGAGTGTGGTGGTAAAGATAGAGGCGACGGCGCAAGAGGTCAAGGAGTTGGTGGCGATGGCGATGGATGTTAAGGGGCAGTTGTCGTCGTTGAGGGTGAGTGGTCGGCAGACGGGGGAAGTGATTGATGTTAAAGCTGGGTAAGGTGGTCAAGGCGCTAGACACCCCGACGATGTACGAGGTGTTGCGAGACAACCCGATATTATTTGGCAAGAAGTATTTTCCAAACCATTTGCGAGACAGGTCTCCTTATTTTCATTGGGTGTTGATAGAGGAGAGCATGTTAAACAGGTATTTTGCGGTACAGGCTCCTCGGGGAAGTGCGAAGTCGATGACGTTGGCTTTTGTAAAGCCGATGCACAGTATATGTTTTAAGAAGAAGCGTTTTATAGTAGTGGTGCAGAACACTTATAAGAAGGCAGCGGGAACGCTTGAGGGGATAAAGGACGAGATACGTTGGAATAAGGATTTGATTAGAGACTTTGGTATAGAGTTGGAGAAGGATGCGGAAGGCGACACAATTTTCCGGCATAAAGACGGTTTTAGGACGAGGGTGTTGTGTAAGGGTGTTGAGCAGATAGGGGCTGTGCGTGGGGAGAGATTCGGGGCGTATAGACCGGACTACATTCTAGGAGATGACCTTGAAGACGACGAGATGGTCAAGAGCTCGCAACGTCGACAGAGTCTTAAAGATTTATTTAACAATGCGCTTATTCCGTCGGGTGATGTAAAAAATTTAGATGTAGATATAATTGGAACGATATTACATGACGATTCGTTGATGGCTGATTTGGTATCTAAGGACAAATATCCTGAGTATCGCAAGTTATTTTTTGTGTCGAGGTTTAAGAATCCGGTAACCGGAGAGCTGGAGTCATTGTGGCCTGAGAGATGGACGGTATCGGATTTAAATAATTTCGAGAAGAACAATCCAGAGGCGTTTGCAAAAGAAATGCAGGGAGACCCGTCGTCGGGTTCATTAGAGACTATACGTCGAGAAGACTTTAGGTATTGGCGTATGGAAGAGGGGCAAGCGGTATTGTATGGGGCAGATGGAGAGGTCTCTTCACGGTGGAAGTTGAGTGATTGCAGGTGCGGGGTTGGTATAGACTTGGCTTGGGAAGTAAAGAAGAGCAACGACTTTGCGGCGATAGTACCTGGGCTAGTTACGCCCGGCAATGACTTGTTGGTATGTCCGTATGTTGTCAAGAGAGGGTTGCGTCCTGACGAGTTCGAGAACATTATTTTTGATATGAACGAGCAGTACGAGAAGTTGACAGGTAAGCGGGTATGCTTTGGGTTTGAGAAGGCGAATTTAGAAAAAGTAATGAAGTGGTTTTTAGAAGAAGCCATGAAGCGACGTGGCAAATATTTATGGTTTAAGGATATCGAGTGGGGTACTGCTGATAAAATAGCAAGAATTATGTTTCGTGTAGCGAACAGATATTCACAGCACAGTATTTATCATCAGAAGGGCATGGGTGATCTTGAGAACCAGTTGATACGGTTACGGAGTGCGGCAAACGACGATATTTCAGATGCCTTGTCTATGTTGCCTGAGATGTTGTACTATGCGCCAGGAGTAAAGCAAATAGAAAAGAAAGAAGACATGTTTTCATTTTTACAAAAGCAGACTTCAACGTATCGAGAGAAGAACCGTAGCCCGTATAAATTTGGTCAGGGGAAAAGACCATTACCGTTTAGAGTAAAGCAGGGGATATAAACATAATTAAAAATAAACAATTAACATGTTGCATAAAATATTTATTTTTGTTAGTTTTAAAATATAAATACAAACAAAGGAATTAAAATGGCAAAAGCAAAGAAGAAGCCCGCTAAAATGGGCAAGAAGTGTTAAAATAGGTTTCTAGTTGTTTCTCGACGGAGAAATCAACTTCCAATAGATATATTAAGGGTCATCTGTGCACAGACAGGTGGCCCTTTTTTATTGGGATATGCAACGAGAACACATAAGACAAAATCTTAATATATATTTTATAAACAATACAATCAATTGCACTAAGGTCTAATGCCAAAACTTTCTAAAGACGATTTATTTAATTTAAAGAATCAAATAAAGATGGCTGAAACTATTAACCGTGAAGAACTTCAGCCCACAATGACTGAAAATCTTCAGCGGTACATGGGCAAGTATTTTCCTAAGTTTGGATTTAATTGGGATATTGCATTAAATGAAGTTTATCCTATTGTACAAACCAATCTACCTGCAATATTTTTCCGCAATCCACGATTTTATTTAAAGCCACGACAAAAAACATTTATTGCAAAAGTCTTAGACCCTGCTTTAGGAAAAAAAGTTGACACGCAACTTGATTCGCAAAAGTCAGCGAATACACAAGAAGCTATTTTAAATTACACGTTAGAGAAGATTCGTTATAAACAAGAAACACGCAAAGTATTATTAGATGCGCTCTTGTTTCCTTTTGGTGTTATGTGGCACGGGTATAAAGGTGATTGGGGGATGACGGAAGAAGAATCATTATATGTAAAAGACGACATGCCATTTGTGGAAAGATTATGTCCGACCAGATTTATTAAAGACCCGTCGGTAAACATGTCCAATATCCATAAGGCTCGATGGGTTGGACGTATAATTGACATCCCTTACCAGGATTTCATAGAAGACGATCAGCTAAAGATAGATAAGAATCTAATTAAAGGGTTTAAAGGTTTTGGAGATAAAGTTGGTACTGCATCCAATATGCAAGGGGCAATGGCAATTGGTGGCGGTGACAATAGACCAATAACTTCTTTTTCTAAAAGTTTAATTGAGTTTACCGACGATTCTTACAAAAAGAGCAATGCGTCAAACTTTGTAAGATGCTATGAAATATTTTTACGTCCGACGAAGAAACAGAAACGAGAAGGACATAAGGGCACTATTCTTCTTTTGACCTTTGAACAAGAAGGGCCACTACGTGAGAACGAATGGGGAATTAAGGCAGAGGGATTCCCGGCCAAGATTTTACAATTCAATGAACTACCGGATTGCTTGATGGGCTTATCTGACCCTGACACTTATAAGAGCATTGCCGACAACAAAAACATTTTAGTTAATTTGGCTTTACGTAACGCTCAAGAGAATTCCAAGCTATATGTGGCAATTGCCGCAGCTGGGTTAGATGGTGAAGAGGATTTAACTAAGATACAGAATGGTGATCAGTCAATTCTATTATTTAAGAGCGACACCATTGCCGGCAAGATGCAGGTCTCCTCTGGTTCCGGTGCGGCGTCCGGAGAAATTTATCAAGCTATCAATTATGTACAAAAGAATTTAGATGACAAGTCTGGCGTAAACGATATTCGTAAAGGGATATTGCAGTCAGGCGAAGAGTCTGCCACGTCTGTAAGGATGCGGTCTTCCGCTACCTCTGCACGTCCTGCGTATAGACAAGATTTAATGACTGACTTTTTAAGAGAGTCTGGTGAATACATTAAAGATTTAAATAGACAATATATTCCATTTGAAGAAGCAGTAAGAATTATAGGGTCAATGGATTTACAATGGTCTGAAAAACCCACACAAGAAGAAATACAGGCTGACACAGACGTTGAAATTGACCCTATTTCTATGTTGCCGGAAAGTCCAGAAGACGAAGCGCAAAGATTGCAAATGGTTTTAAATTTAATGGAAGGCACAATTAGCAATCCTGGAGTAGCTCATAAGATTGCAACAGAAGGAATGATGTTTAACTTGTCTCCTGTTATTAAGCAATTGTTAATGCGTCTTAAACTTAAAGACCCTGATATTTTCAGAATGATTAAGCCGGAAGAATCGGAAGGTTTTGCTTCAGTACAGCAGTTAAGAATAGCTCAGGGCAATATTGAGGCTATCATGCACGGGCAACAGGCGCAACCTCCTTCAGAAGGAGATGATCATGCGGCACAGTTAGCTGTTATCCAGCCAATTCTAAAATTATTAGAAGAAGCGGGTCAACAGCAGACACAGGCATTCGAAGCGTTATCTCAATTAGTGCAAGTGCAAGCGGCTATGTTGCAAGAAAAACAAGATAAGGAAGCTAATGTTGGACAACAGGTTGGGCCTAGAAAACCGTTTCTACAAACGACATGAACTTAATCCCTATCTCTTCCAATGTTCTTGTAAATCCTGAACATATCTGCTCTGTAGAACAAAAAATAATTGGAGAGACAACAATAACAGTTGTCCGTGTGTACGAAAAAGATTATGTATTAACCTTTCCGTTAAAAGATTTTTTAGAAAAGGTAGAGAAGTTAGATCAGTCTAAAGGTCAACATTTTGCAGGATAGAATATGCCAAATATTATTGTAAAAAATTATTCTCATGTTAATCAATCGTTTGGCAATTGGGATACGCCACATGGCAAAGTTGTTAAGAATAAAGACCATTATGACCGATTGATGAAAGAGGACAATATGGTTTCTTATGATAAGTCGAATGATAATTATAAGAAATCAAATAGAAAAGAATATGTACCAAGCGATAAAGCTAGAGAAATCATTCGTCAGGCCAAGTGTGGGGCAGATCGTAAAGGTAATATAAAGTTATCTGATCGCACCATAGATGCAATGAGAGAAATTGGGGCTATTAACAAAAAAGTACCAAGCTATATGAATATTCCTAAAGATGGTAAATCTGGTTTTAGATAATAAATTAACCAAGACCAATCTGTAAAAACAGAAGTCAGTTAAGGAGAAAAGTATTATGTCAGAAGTAATCGTTACAGCAGCAACAGAAGCAGCACCAGTAAATGTTGTACCAAGTCTTGCTCCATCTTTAGAATCAGCACCAGCTCAGGTTGTAGAAAAAGATTTAGTTACAAAAATATCTGAATTTAAAAGAGCAAAAATATCCACGACAGCAGAAAACAATAATTCGTTCTTTGACTATAAAGAAATAGATAAGATTCAAGATCCAGTAGCTAAAAAATTTGCCGAAGATGCTTATAAATCTATGCAATCTGGGTTTACAAAAAAAACCCAAGAAATTGCAGAACAGAGAAGAGCATTTGAGCAAAAGTTGCAAGAGTCGCAGTCCTGGTCAAAAGAAAGGCTTCAACGTGAGTTGAATAATCCTCAATTTTTACAGGCAGCGCAGGAAATTTCTTCACAGAATCCGGTAGAGAGTGGATTAACTGACGAGCAATTTTCATCATTAACACCAGTTGAAAGGTCTGAAATATCACAGCTCAAGAACAAAATCACATCTCTCGAGCAAGGGAATTTTCAGTCTTTAGTTGCACAGCGTGACACCCAGCTGCAAAGCAGATATGCCGATTATAATCCAAGTCAGATAGATTCTACGTTACGTGATTTAGCGCAGATGAGTCCGTTGGACATTCGGGAACATGTCTATAAGTCTTTAAAGCATGACGAGGATGTTGCCGCCGCTTATGAGTTAGGTAAAAGTGAAGCAAGAGGATTAAACCAACAAAAAATAAATGCAATTACGTCTAATGGCAATGAAATATCAAATTCAGACGATAGACCAATAAGAGAAAAGAATGAAACAAGTCAGTCTTATCTTATGAAAATTGCTCTTGCCAATTTAGCGAAATTCAAAAATAGAAAGTGAGTTAAATCATGGGAGCACCATTCGGTGGGATTACAACGGTTGATAGTGTTGTTCTAGCAACATCACTAGCTGATTACAAGTCGACGATGACGGACAATGTTTATCAATCTAACGCTGTTCTTCAAATGTTGTCGCAGAATAAAGAAGTTATTGATGGCGGTTTATCTATTGTTCAGCCAATTATGACCATTAAATCAAACGATGGCGGTTTTTATTTAGGTGCTGACGTTCTTAATAATGTCCAACAAAACTTTGCTAATAACGTAGAGTTTTTATGGCAGAACTGTTATGAACCGATTCAAATTACTCGTGACGAAGAACGTCAAAATAGTGGTGCTGATCACAAGATTATGGCTATCCTTGCCACTAAAACAATGTCTGCTGAAAAAGCAATTGCTGACCGCTTGGAACAGGCATTATCTGCTCCTTTAGCTGGTGCGAACAACTTGCTTGATTTGCAAACAATGTGCGATACGGGTTCGTTTGGTTCTGTTAGTGGTTCTACTGTTTCGGCATGGCAAGCTACGAAAACAACGTCTGGAGCTTTTTCTACTCAAGGATTAAGTGACATGACGACTGCAACGTATCTTTCAGCTGCATCTGGTAGTGTTGACAATCCAACGCATTATCTTACCAACAAGACAATCTTTCAAAAGTTTGAGCAGACCCGCTTACCTTTGGAAAGAATTTCTAATGGTACAACTTCCGCTAATGCAGGTTTTACTAACTTATCGTTTAAGGGCAAGCCTGTTTTCTTCGGCAACTATGTTGCTTCTGGCATTATGCTTGGTCTTAATATGAACTACATTAAGTTAGCTGTTGATAGTGCTACGGACTTGATTACAACTGAGTTCATGTCTCCGATCAATCAGACTGTTCGTGTTGCATATATTCTGTGGCGTGGTCAGTTGTATACTAGCAACCGTCGTCGTCACTTCCAATTAAACTCTATTACTTAATTTAGGATAAAAACCTAAAAGAAAAGGAGTTTAATATGGCAGCATTAACACCATCATCAATAATCACTACGAATGCAGGAGCAAATACACTGTTAATTGTTACCTTAACTGCTCAGGCTACTTCGGACACGTATACGCTCTCTGCTGGCGCACCAATTGTTAGCGCATGGATGAGCAGTGCGAATCCTGGTACAGACGTTAGTTGGGTACAGGCAACGGGTGTTTTTACTATTATCAATACTTCTGGTACAGCAGCAGAACGGTTACATATTCTGTTAGCTGGAGCTTAAATTAATAATCCCAATATGTTGACGTAAGCAGAAGGGATAAAAAAGGAGAAATACAATGGCATTAGATCCAGCATCATATTACAGCAATTCTATTCAAGGTATTCCTGGAGCCGGTGTCGATGTAGACATTACGGCAACACATGCTACGCCTAAGTATGCTTTGGGTTATTTAGTCGTGCGTGCAGACGGTAGTCGTTATCGTTACGCTAACATTGGAACGGCAACAAATGCTGGTCGTTTAGTTGGGCCTACCACAGCAAGTGGTGGGGCAACTTATGGAGCTGCGGTTGTTGTTGCTCCAGCATCAGCTGTTGTAGTTCCGGCTGAATATCCTATTTTAGCTGGACAGGTTGGTAGTCATTATATTGAAGTGACTATTGCTGGTATGGCCGCTAATAAATACGAAGGTGGTTATTTAGCTACGACCCGTGGTACTGCCCTTGGTGAAACTTACCGTATTCTTGGCAATACTGCTACAGGAAATCCGACGTCTACAACTCTTCGCATTCAGATTGCGGAAGGGTTAAAAGTTGAGATTGGGGCAACGACTGGTATCATCATTGTTCCTTCGATGTATACCGACATGGCTGCAGCGGCAACTACTTCTACTCAGGTTGCTGGTGTTTTGATGTCAACGACTACGTCTACATTGCTCTACGCATGGGTTCAAACCCGTGGTCTTTGTGGTTGCGCTGAAGATAATAGTTTAGCAATTACGGCTGGACATCAAATCACGTCGTCTCGTGTAACTGGTGGTTCGTATGCAAGTATTGTTAGTGCTTCTACGACAGTTGGTACGGCTGCGTTGGCTTCATCGATTATAGGTTATTCTATTACTCCGGCTGGCAGCTCAAGCCGTTTAGGAGTAATTAATCTTCAACTAGATTAAGAGTATGGAGAGTATCTACATTGGGGTCTGTAAGACTAGGGATGATGAAAAATTTAAAAAATCATTTCAAAATTTTACAGACTCCATTGCAGGTAAGTATTCAGTTTGTATTCAAGTAATAAGCAATAAATTTTTACCGGACGCACAAAACATATTGGCTCGTGATTGTATAAATTCCGGATACAAATATTTACTTCTTCTCGACGACGATCATTGGGGGCATACGCCGGAGATGCTAGATACTTTGATTGGTGCGAATACTTATGTAGCAACGATGAAAACATATTCACGGCATTATCCATATTCTTGTGCGGCATGGAATAATGTTGGAGCAAATGTAATTATGCCGATAGAAGATGGGTCAGGTTATCGTCAGTGTGATTTAACGGGATTCCCGATGACATTAATTTCACGTGAAACATTTAATTTGTTGGAAGAACCTTATTTTAGACCACTGGAAGCTCAAGGAAGAACATGGAATTCGGACGTAGATTTTTTTGAAAGATTAGCAACAGTTGGTGTAAAGCCAACGGCGTGTTTTCAGCATTGTTTAAATCACGATAAAATCACACAAGAAAATGTCTTTCAGTATCGGTCAGATGAAAGATTTCATAATAACAATATTGCGTGGTATCAAATATTACAAGAACAAGAAAGGATGAGATTATGAATTTACTTCCTGGTGCACAAAGTGTTACTTCAGATTTAGCAGTCGGAAATTCAGGTAGAATAATTAGAGTATTCTCTGTAAGTTTAGTTTCTGGCGGTACATTATCTAATCTTATTTTAAGAAATGGAACAACGAATAGTTCTACACCGTGGGTTCAAATTACTGGGGTTGCAAACGCTGGTGTTACTGTTAATTATGAGGGTGGTTTACAATTCCCAGCTGGTTGCTTTGCTGATGTGGATGCAAATATTACTTACGCAACAATTTCATATACTGAAGAATTGTAATATGTTTCTAAGAAAGTAGATTAATTGTAACATAACCAAGACTAACCCTATTTAGGGAGTCAGTTAAAAGGAGAATAAAATGTCAAATTGGATTTCAGATGAAACAGGTGTGTGGCATCCGGCTAAGGAACGAGTTTCTTTAAAGAATTTAAAAGATAAGTCAATTGAAATAGAACAAACATCTAGCGATGGAAAGAAATTTAAGCAAACAATTTTCCCTGGCCAAGATTATATATATGAAGGACCAGATCGTGCCGCCTTGTTTCAATGGTGGGAAGAGAACGGCAGACCTACAGCTGAAGAGATGAAAGTAAGAGAAGGTAAACTTACTTTTGGCGATGACTTTAGAAAGAATTCTGAATTTATGGAACAATACGCTAAATTTAGACAGATGTTTGGTTTTAATAGCGTTGATGATTACTTGAAGTATCTTGGATATGATTCAGCAAAATCGCACGAAAAGTTCTTAACAAAAGCGTCTGTTGTAATTATGCATGATGCCCCTGCACGCATTAAAGAAGTTCAAATGGTTGGTGGTGGAGACGATCGAGCCAACCCTGGAAAGAATATAAGACTAGGCGGTTTTGGGGACGTTCCTACCGTATAGGAGTTTGTGTGCCATTTATTACCGGATATGCTCCAACATCATCAGCTCCGTACTCTATACGTTTAGATGATGTTACGACTGCGTCAGTTACTTATGTCGGTTTCGCATCAGAAGGCTCCCTAACAAGTTCTTCCTGTTGGAAAATTTTCATAATAGATTCAAGAGAAACTCCCATTACACTAGCTATTAAATATGCTAATGGGAATTCCAACTTTACTAATATTTTCGATAACCGAGCATCGTTAACATATATCTGAGGAAAAAATGGCAAGAACAATATCGCAAATAAAGTTTATTGAGACTACACCGTTTGATTATCAGCTATCGTTTATTTATGACGGCAACAATTTAGAAACTGAAAATATTCCTAGAAT
>Ga0105050_10007006_pt1 | contig 13711 bp, 11 predicted proteins | sample FRY01_FD_78088 | JGI IMG/M metagenome (GOLD analysis project Ga0105050, IMG submission 78088) | Freshwater microbial communities from Lake Fryxell liftoff mats and glacier meltwater in Antarctica - FRY-01 | ecosystem: Environmental > Aquatic > Freshwater > Ice > Glacier meltwater ... | reverse complement strand
AGTCCATTTGCCCCAGTTTCACACGCAATTCGGAATTGCACCCTTTTGAATGTTGGTCGATCTCAAAACTAGAAGCCCAGTTTCGGAGACATCAGTTGCGCCGTATGTGAGCCCCCGAAGAAACTTTCCAAGGGCGCCCAACCGTTTCTCCTTCCACTCCGGCGCATCCCGAAACTCCGGAAACCGCAGTTCCGGCGTCAGTGCAGGTTTGGCGTCTTGTTTCGCTGTGGCTTTACTGCTCATACGCGTTGAGTCCTGAGATGTCGCGGCCTTGGGCGCGTTTGCGCAGGAGCGGGGTGAGTTCGTCCATGAGGGCGAGTTCGGCCTGGGTGCGGGCTTTCCAACCAAGGTCGAGCGGGGCCATGAGGTCGCTCAGTTGCTCGCCATCAAAAATCATCCGCTGGAGGATGCCGTCCACGAAGGCTTGCAGGGCGGCGGTGGCGAGGTGGTGTCGCGTCGCAATGGCGGCAAGTTCGGCAGCGTTTTTTTCCGATTTGAAGCAGGTGTAGCCGTCGCGGATTGTTGTTTCGCTGAGGCCTTCGCCGGCTTTGAGCGTGCCGATGTACTCTGCAATGGCGTCCCGCTCGTTCATGAACTTCGCATCGGCACTGATCAGGCCGATGAGTTCCTCCCGGCTCATCTTCGATTTGCCCGGGCCTTTGGCCGAGAACTTGGCGATGAGGCCCATGATGTAGTCGTAATCAATGACGGCGGAGGCGAAGAGCACGAACTCGAAATCCACCTGCTCCACTTCCGAGCTCGGTCCATCGCCGTCTTTGCCGCTTTTGCCCTGTTGGGCTCTGAGGCGTTGGGCGGTTTCCAGATACTGCCCCCGGAAGCCGAGCAGGTTTTCCTCTGGCAGGATGTGCTCGATGGCGGCGGTATTTTCCTCGGTGAGGTCAGTGTATTGATCAAGCTGAGTTTTGAGCCGCTGCACTTCCTTGAAGTGATTGATGAAGGCCGCGCGGGCTGCATCGCCCTTGAGGTTCGGCACGGCTTCCGGGGCGGTGTCGAGGCCTTGAGATTTCATGAAGCCGTCCAGCTTCTGCACGGCAGCCTCCAGCTTCTGGATGACAACGGGGGCCTTGTCCACGAGCCAGATTTCGCGGGCCTTCTGTCCGGTCTTTTCCCCGGAGAATAGGGCGATCGCCGCATCCACTGCGTCTTGCTGCTGGCGGAAGTCAAGGATATTGCCGTAGGGCTTGGTGCCGTTCAGAACACGATTGGTCCGGGAGAACGCCTGAATCAAGCCGTGGTGCTTAAGGTTCTTGTCCACATAGAGCGTGTTGAGGTATTTGGAATCGAAGCCGGTGAGCAGCATGTCTACGACGATGGTGATGTCGATCTTCTGCGCGGCGGGATAGTCGGCGTTCGGCCATTGCTGGTCTTTGATTCGCTTTTGTACATCCTGATAGTAGAGATCGAACTCCGAAATGGTGTGGTTACTGCCGTAGCGACTGTTGTAGTCGGACACGATGGTCTTCAGGGCTTCCTTCTTACGCTCAATTTCTTTCTTCTTTGCTTCCGCATCTTCGCCAGCCTGAATGGCGTATTCGAGCGATTCCTGTGGCAGGTCTTCCTGAATCTGCTTCACATCCGCACTGCCTTCAGCGGGTGGCGAAAATACGCAAGCGATGTTCAGGCGTATGAAGTTGGGATCTGTCTTCTGCCTGTCATCCTGCGCAGTGTTGAGGAGTTCGTAATACTCGATTGCGTCCTTGATGGAGGACGTGGCCAGCAGAGCATTAAATCGGCGTCCGCCCGTAGCTGCGTCGTGCTTGTCGAGGATGGCCTCGATAACGGCGCGTTTGGCCAGAGCCTCGCCCGGCTTGGGTGGCTTTTCCCCCTTCGGCTTGAAGTAATCCACATGGAAACGCAGGACATTCCCGTCTTCAATGGCATGCGTGATGGTGTAGGCGTGGAGTTCCTTCTGGAACAGGTCGAGTGTGGTCTTCATCGAGGCCTGAGTGTCCTCGATCTTTTGGCCGCTGGCGTTCTCCTCGAAAATCGGCGTGCCCGTGAAGCCGAAGAGCTGGGCGTTGGGGAAAAACACTTTGATGGCTTTGTGATTCTCGCCGAACTGCGAACGGTGGCACTCGTCGAAGATGAAGACAATACGCTTGTCTCGAAGAGCCGCTAACAGTTCTTTGTAGGTGGGCAGGTCGTTCTTTTTTCGCTGCTTGTTGCGATTGCTCGATTCGTCCAACGCAAGGCCGAGCTTCTGGATGGTGCAGACGATGACCTTGTCGGCATAGTCATTGGAGAGCAGGCGACGCACCAGTGCCCCGGTGTTCGTGTTTTCCTCGACGCATCCTTCTTGGAACCGGTTGAACTCCTCACGGGTCTGCCGGTCGAGGTCCTTGCGGTCCACGACGAAGATGCATTTTTCAATGTCCGGGTTGTCCTTCAGCAGGGTGGAAGCCTTGAAGGAGGTGAGCGTCTTGCCGCTGCCGGTGGTGTGCCAGATGAAGCCATTGCCGCTGTTCTGCTGGATGCAGGAGACGATATGCTTCACGGCATAGACTTGATACGGGCGCATCATGAGGAGCTTTTGCTCGCTGGCAATGAGGACCATGTAACGGCTGATGGTCTGTGCCAGCGAGCATTTCACCAGAAAGGTCGTAGCGAAGTCGTCGAGGTGGGTGATTTTCTTATTCGCCTCGTCGGCGAACTGGTAGATGGGCAGGAAACGCTCGTCCTGATTGAAGGCGAAGTGGCGGGCGTTATTGTTGGCGAAGTAGTAGGTGCTGTCGCGATTGCTGACGATGAAGAGCTGGAGGAAGCAAAGCAAGGTTTACGCGTAGCCGTTGCCGGGGTCGTTCTTGTACTCGACGATCTGCTCCATGGCCCGGCGTGGTTGGATGCCGAGTGTTTTCAGCTCAATTCTACGCAGGGCACGCCATTGATGAGGATGAGCACATCGTAGCGGTGGTGGCTGTTGTCCGTGTTAATACGAAGCTGGTTGACGACCTCGAAGGTGTTTTTGCACCAGTCCTTGATATTGACGAGCGTGTAGTTCAGCGGTGTGCCGTCATCGCGTGTGAAGGCGTTGATCTGGCGGACGGTCTTGGCAGCAGTGAAGACATCGGGGGTGACGATCTCGTCGAGCAGACGGGCGAACTCGGCATCGGTGAGGCGGACGCGGTTCAGGGCTTCGAACTTCTCGCGAAAGTTCTGCTCCAGCGTGGTCCCGGATGTCTGGCCGGTATTCGTACTTCAGTTCGATGAGCTTTTGGATGAACTGTTCTTCGAGTTGGTTTTCCGCTGTTGTCATGGCGATCCGAGTGGCACTGAGTGTTGATGTTTGATGACTGACGGCTATCTGGCTTTCACCGGCGTCGCTGCTTTCTTCAGAAACTTCTCGAAATCGTTTCGTTCGGCTTGAAAAGGCAATATCCATTGGCTGAATTTCGATGCATGGGTATGCACCCAGATGCCGACCATTTGCGGGGTGTGTTCGAAGACACGCCGAGTATCTCCGAAGGCTCCCGGATTTTCACGTAATCCGTCGATTTGATCATGGGTTGCCGCCGTGTCTAGTGAGATTCGCTGTGCCGAGCGGGAGTCTACAAAAGTCTGCGTCTCAAAAATAGCGATCGCGCCCGCGTTGCGGTCGCGACGGCAACCGCCCGCGAGCTCTGCGGGACACCAAAACTGACAGGCAAGTGGGGACCGAAAAAGGCGGATGAATTTGGCCTAATGGGGCTTCACAAACTGCCATGAGGATGGCGAACTCCGGGAACAGACTAACCCGGGGGGTTTCTGTAAGGCAACTCTTGGTGTTCGAGAATCTGTTGCACGTGATTCAGGTTGTTTTAACGCCAGTTGCAGGAGAGGGACACATGGCCTCAGATAACCGGATCTCCCTTCAAATCACCGATCGTGGAAGGCCTGAAGGACACGATCATGCTTCCAAATTCCGACAACGTGTCGGCGGATCTGGCGTTCTGTCAGAACGTGAAGCAAGCGGCGAAAAGGGGCGTGGGTGGGTCCGGGACCATTTACGACGATCTGAAGACTCGGTTCCCCGGACGACGTCGCAAGGAGGATTCAATCCCGCAGCCAACGATGTATGAGCAGCCCGTTCCCGTTGGTTGCGGTTCTTCGAGGCTCTAACAAAATCGGGACAGGCACCCTCGCACAGTGTCGCTCCCGTAATTTTCATTTGTCCGGGAGCCAGTCGCGGTTTTGCTAGGCTTTATCACGTTTCTCCCGTATTTTGCTGCGAAAAAAGTCGGTCTGGCCGTCTAATTGCTCTGTGACAGGATGAAAAAAGACGGTCTAACGGACTAAAAGGTCGCCGGAACCGGGAAGAAACATGCAATGACCGTCAACGTGCTCGCGTTGACCGTCGGCAAAGTCCGTCGAGGCGTTTTCAAGGACGCTCCGACGGATTTTTTTTCGTCTCGACCGTAGTATTGTGCGGTGCAACTTCCGATGTGAACAGTTCGGCCGTCGGCTGTGGCGGTATTACGGAGAACCAACAATTGACGTTGTTCAAGAGTCTCGGCGTGGCCGATCATTCGGCACATTGCAGCGAAACCAGACAGACGGGCTGACCGTCTCGTATTGCGAGACTCACATAATCGGCGAAGCTGCGAAAGCAACGTGGAATTGGTGCGATTCAAGTCCGTGTCTCCTGGAGAAAAACAGGAAAAACTTAAAGCCCTACCATGCACATCGATCGCCGAGGCAATTGTTCCCCTGGCTCACTTACTGAAAGGAAAGGCCTGTTGGATGAGCTCACACACCTAAAGAATGCAGGACTGCGTTAGTCTAAACAGACCCTCTTCAGCAGCAATAAAAATCATCACACGTTCCAATTCACAATCCCTCACGACACCATGCCAATCATAATACCCAGTACACACGCTTACGTAGGCTCGTAATCTGGTTTTGGCACGGGTGTGGTCACGTTTGCAGTCCGATGGTGGCATTGCAAGTGACTCGCTCTTTTCTTTTTGGAATTACTTCACGGCCGCTGAAGCTTCTCCTCAGGTTGAATTGGGGCTACGCGCTTTCGCCGCATCTGCGGCGGAGGACGGCTTGCTCGCGGAGCGAGTTGCGTTGTGCGTTGTGCGTTGTGCGCGGAGCGAGCGTAGCACGTAGCCCGATGCTTCAGCGTCGGGTCAACTGGATTTGAACGAACGGTTCCGCCGTGGAACGGCGGCGGCATTCTGGATTGCCTGCATTGGTTGTCATTCCCTGCCGAATGACGATCGACAATTGCTCCGGCGGTCTCGGCCTGCAAGAATACCGGACGTCGAGCTCCGAGCGTTGTGGATGGTAGCTGCAGAGTTCAATGACAATTCAGGTTCACGCTTCGAAACACACTTTGCCGCCTGCTCTCACGCAATGGTGTCTCCGGAAAACAATGGAATGGCAACGGGACTCACTCCGAATCTGCGGACAGATCGAATCTTCGAATGTCCGCCGTTCGTTTATAATGAGGCGTATCAACCCGACGGACAACCACGGCCGCATTGGCTGAAATTTCTGAACGCCTTACGAACCGTCGCTCCTGCTGAGTTCGCTCGCCGAAACTCGCAGGCCGACCGCATGCTGCGTGAGAATGGTGTCAACTATCATCATTCGGTCAGTGAAGACGGTGAAGGGGCTCGACCGTGGCGTCTGGACCTGCTGCCAATGCTGACGCTCGCAGCCGACTGGGCGCAGATCGAACAGGGACTCAGCCAGCGTGCGAGGTTATTGAATCTGCTGATCGCCGATATTTATGGTCCGAGAAAGTTAGTTGATGACGGAACGTTGCCGCCGGAAGTGCTGTATGCCAACCCGGAATTCCTGCGTCCGTTTTGTGACATCCGTCGCCCCGACCTGTCGCCGATGTTTTTCTACGCCGCGGAACTGGCACGATCCGTCGACGGTCAGTGGTGGGTCATGGCTGATCGGTCAGAAGCGCCGGCAGGCCCGGGTTTCGCTTTAGAAAATCGCATCGTCAGTTCGCGGTCGATGCCGTCAGCCTTCAAACAGATTCAGGTGGAGCGACTGGCTCCGTTCTTTGCCCGCGTTCAGAACTCCGTCCGACGGCGTGTGCCGCGGCCGACGGAAAGTCCGCGCATTGTCCTTTTATCCAGCGGGCCGACTCATCCTTATTATTTCGAAGATGTTTATCTGGCTCGCTATCTTGGCTACACCATGGTCGAAGGCGGCGACCTGGCCGTTCGCAACGACATCGTGTTCCTGAAGACTCTTTCCGGACTTGTCCCGGTCGACATCGTTGTGGCGCGCTGCGCCGAATCGGGGCTCGATCCCCTGGAACTGGGTGGCTACGCGGCTCATGGAGTTCCCGGGCTGCTCAACGCAATGCGTGCCGGCAACGTGACGATCGCCAATACTCCTGGCTGCGGCATTGTCGGGGCGCCTGTCTTCATGGCCTTTCTGCCTCAGCTTTGTCAGCGACTGTTGGGCGAACCGCTGCGAATGCCGTCTATTTCCACATGGTGGTGCGGCGATCCGGTCAGCTTCCAGCATGTTCTGGCCCATGCCGCAGACCTTGTTCTGAAGCCGGCCTTCCAGAAAAGCGGCGGTGAAGAACTGATCGTGGGTGACATGACGGCGGAGAATCGCGAGAAAGCTCTGGCACGAGTTCGCTCCGAGCCTTATGCCTGGGTTGCTCAGGAAAAGATCGCCCGATCCGGCATTCCGGTCTGGTCGGAAAGTGGAATCCGCTGTGGTCATGCGGCGATTCGAGCGTTCCTTGTGGAAGATGAAAACGCATGGCACCTGATGCCAGGCGGATTGATTCGTGTTGCGCCGGACACTGGCCCGATGCAGTTGTCGGTTGCCGCCGGAGATGGAAGCAAAGATCTTTGGGTTCTGGCCGATCGAAAAGTCGATCCGGTGTCACTGCTGACTCCGCGTGATATGCCAGCCGAACTGCGCCGAACGAGCGCGCTTTTTCCAAGCCGAGTTGCCGACAATCTGTTCTGGCTGGGCCGATCTCTCGACCGTTGCGATTTTCTCGGCCGGCTTGTGCGTGCTCTTGCGGAGCGACTTGTCGGCGAAGGCAACGTGGATATGACGGAGGTCCGCTTTCTTGCGCGAGCCCTGAGTGAAATGGGCCAGCTGGAACCGGGCTTTGTGGTTGATGGGATGGAGTCGCAACTGCCGTCACTGGCGGAGGCTCTTCCTACCGCGGTGTATGATCCGACAGAATACGGCGGGCTGGCTCGAACGGTTAAGGATTTGACTCGTCTGGCGTCGCTTGTGCGTGACTGGATCAGTCCGGACACGTGGCATCGCATTAATCTGACGGCCGAAGGTTTCCGAGCCTCGCCGACCAAAGAATGTCATGATCTTGCCGATGTGGTCAGTTCGTCGAATACTCTGATTGGCGATCTGGCCTCGGTCAGCGGACTGATTGCCGACGGAATGAACCGAGGTCCTTCGTGGCGTTTTCTGGAACTGGGTCGATGCATTGAACGAACCGGAGCGATGGCCCGTATGCTGATTTCCGCAGAACTTAAACGCGGCCCGGTGTCGCCGGCGCTGCTGAAAACACTGGTGGAAATTCTGGATGTGCGAATGACCTACCGTTTTCGTTATCGTGAAAACCTGCAGCGAAACGCGGTGCTTGATCTGGCGATTACCGATGAAACCAATCCGCGTTCTCTGGCCTATCAGATTGAGCGTCTGGTGCTGCACGTCGACCGTCTGCCCGGCTATGAAGCTCGCCCGCTGAGGTCCGAAGAGATGCGACTGGTGATGGAGGCTGCTCATGCCGTTCGAATGCTGACAACGGATGACCTCGCAGCCGCAACACCCAGAAACGTCATGGCCGCTCTTAAGACAGTTGATGATTCCATGACAAAGCTTTCTGACACACTGACAAATAAGTACCTCGTGCATTCCGGGATTCCACGCCAGTTCACAGATAACGGTGGAGGCTCGACATGAAATACCGCGTCACTCACAAGACAGTTTACGATGGTCACGAAACCGTCTCCATCGGCCATAATCAGGCGTGGCTGGAATTCCGTTCGATCGATCGCCAGCAGGTGGAATCGTTTAAGCTGACGATTGACCCCGAGCCTTCTATTAAAACTCGCCGCGTGGATGCATTTGGAAATCCGGTGCAGATCTTTTCCTTCAACGAGGGCTATCAGAGGCTCGACGTAACATCGACGACGGTCGTCACGGTCCGCGACCCGGAGATTCCGCGTGGCGCCGCTGCGACGCCATGGGAACACGTTGTCGGTACACTCCGCCTCCATGAGACTCACGCAGACCGCGAAGCAATGGAGTTTGCCTTCCCTTCGCATCGAATCACATCAACCCGTCCGATGCAGGACTATGCGGCCGAGTCGTTTAAGCCTGGCCGGACGATCATGGAAGCGGTGGAAGATCTGACTCGTCGCATTCACAAGGACTTTGTGTTCGACAGTCGAGCGACCACGGTGAACACTCCGGTTCAGGAAGTGTTTCGCCTTCGACGGGGTGTCTGCCAGGATTTCGCTCACCTGCAGATCGCGATGCTGCGATCGCTCGGCATTCCTGCGAAATACATCAGCGGTTATCTGCGAACAATTCCTCCCGAAGGCCAGCCGCGGCTTGTAGGAGCGGACGCTTCTCACGCATGGCTGTCTGTCTATGGCGGCAATGGAGTCTGGATGGATGTTGATCCAACGAACGACGCCTTCTGCTCAACCGATCACATTACACTGGCCTGGGGACGCGATTACAGCGATGTGCCTCCCCTGACCGGCGTCTTTGTCGGTGGCGGTCAGCACCGATTGCTGGTCAGTGTGGATGTTATGCCGCTCATTTGATTCGCGCCGGTGAGTGAACTGACGCCTGCGAGTTGAATTACGCCGGGAATCGAACAGCAATCGGTCGGCGTCAGCACGGGCAGGCCTAACGGATGCAAAAGTGCTTGTTTCGTTCGTTTTCGCAAACGCAGATTCGTGAAATGAGCGAGCATCAAAAGGATGGCTCCAGCAGGGGCCAGCCAATCCTGAATCGTGGGCCGGCCAGCAAATCCCGGCGGTGGTTCGGCGGCTCGAATTAAAGGCGTCCAAACTGGCGGACCAGACGGTTGAGCGGCCAGGCACATTCCTGAGCCCACGCCGCAGGATTCCTGGCACACACATGTCGGCGAATGCAGACCCAATGGCAAATGCAGACCGTTAAACTGGGTGTCGCAATGATCTGAAAGCAGGAACGCATTCACCAGGACCATCGTGATCCCCGCCACTGCGAGCCAGGCCACCGACCGGATCTGATGAGTTCGAAACCCGGGCACGATGCTGCGCAGCACCAGCACGCAACTGGCAACCGCAGCCAATTTGGTCAGCCAGCCGGTACCGTCCGTGTCTGCAATACCGTTCCAAAATGGCAGGCCGGGAATCAGAGCGACCAGCAGCGGAAGGAAAGAACAGTGCAGACCGCAGGCACACGAACACAGCATTCCAAGCCGGTCAGCGCAATCCAGCGCCATTATCGGTGTTCGAGTTTCCGAGATCTGCTGAAGTTGCATCGATCCGCCCCATACGCAGAGAAGGACTCAGACCAGCACAGAACTTTCTTCGTCAACGGCCGTGACAATCAACGAAGAATCAGTCCTGCTGTTTGCTCGCGCTGTCCGTGTCATTGACAGCAGCTTTTCACCTCAAGCAACTTTTTCTTCGATGGCGGCACGTCGTTGCCGGGGTTGCAGCGGAAGAAACCATTCGGCTTCAGAACGAAACCGATGTAAGCCGTCGGCATCACGGGATAATCTTCCGGTCGAGGAATGTGCGTATGCCCGAACGTGTACCAGAAAACGACATCCGTGTTCTCCAGCGGACGATCCTGCTCAGTCCAGGCAATCAGTCCATCACCGCCTCGACTTTGATTCGGATAATCGCCGGCCGCAAAGCATTCGTCTTCTTTGAATGGCGTCACCCAGACATGATGATCCACGAAGCCTGCCCGCTTTCGCCACCACGCATTCTTCGTGGCCAGTGGAAAACAATTATCACCCGGCATGAACTTGTATCCGACGGGCTCCCCGACAGCATTCTTCTTTGACGGGTTCACAACTTTCCAGGTACGAGCAGTCTCGAGATTCATATTGGCTCGCGCCTGTTTCTCGGACTTCAGCGGCGTTGCTTTCGCCACAAACGCATTCTCGTACGGATTGTTTTCGTCAACCGGCTCGGCCACTGCATCAATCTGCTGAACCGTATTGGCCACTCCGTCGAGGTCGAAGTCGAGGCGTACATTGAAGAAGTGCTGATGGTTCGGAGCGTACAGCTGAGGGGCTATCAGATTTCCGTATTTTGGTTTCTGCCCGGCTTCGAAGGCTCCCATGGAAAGGATCCCCGTCAGTTTCACTTCCAGCTGAATATTTCCATCCTGATACAGATACCAGAAGAACCCATATTCATAGTTTTCCACAGTCGACACGGACGAAATCACCAGACGGCGCGAGCGACGCACTTCCGGAACGGTCAGTCGGCGGTCGGTGTGTTTCCAGAGGATGCCGAAGTCTTCTTCATGCATGCAGATGGCGTTTTTGATTTTGAGTGCTTCACCGCGACTTGTGCAAAGATCGGCATCAAAATATTTGATCAGGCCGAGACAGTCGCAACCGAGTTCGAGGCTGTTGGCACACATGCCCATGCCGTACTCGCCGACATCGAACGCATTTTTTCGACGCTGAGTCGGTCCGGGGTCGCCATAAGGAACCACCATTTCTGTCAGGGAGGCTCGATAGAGAATCGATCGATCTTCGCCGTCGTCGGTGTATCTCAGATTGTGAAGCGTCAGCCCTTCCCGAGCATTGAAGCCAATCACAAACTTCCATTTTTGCCAGCTGACCTGATAACCGTCGACTGCGAAGCTCGGACCTTCCGGCTGCAGAATGTCGATTGACTTGATATCGGTCCGCTGATCGGGAACTCGATCGGCCGAATAATTTCCGGACTCGGGTGGCAGCGGCCAGGTTCCATGCTCTTCAATGCGAATCACTTTCATCGCATTCAGATCCACCACCGGCCTCAGGCCTTCGATTGGCCGCGCATAGCCGTTGTCCGTGGGATCGGTTCTGAGAAAGCAAAGCGGGCGAGCCAGTCGCATGGAACTGTCTTCGTCCGAGCCATAATTTCCGGCGCTCCAGATGTCGACCATCACCAGACTGGTGTCGTCCGTACCGCAGTGGCGAAGCAAAGCCGCCTTGAATTCTGGTGATGTCAGAACGGCCTGTTCACATTCGGTCTGCTCATCGATTGTCATCGTCGGCTGAACGTTGGGCACGGCCTTCCATGACAGCAGCGCAGACTTCGTTAATGAGACGGCCGTTTCGTAACAGCAGTTGGCTGCGTTGTCGAACAGCACCGCGAATGCTTCACGGTCCGGCAGACTTGCAGCCCAGTCCCCATGCACCGCGTCTTTGTGAGGCTCTTTGAGGCTGACCGACACAAACCGCGTGGTTGGTGTCACTTTTCCCAGTTGAGACAGCACTGAAACCGCCTGCTGAATTTCCGCAGCGGTGAGTGGTTCGAGCGGATGCATGCACTGGACTCCCGATAAACTGCGAAGCAAATGAACAGGCCCTCAGTTTAAGTTCGCAACCGGACGGCTCTCGCACGCACTGCAAGCCAAATCCTGTGCATTTACGGAATCGGCGTCGCAGCTGATGGACGTTCGTGCAGACAACTTAATCCATCTGTCCAAATTTGAAGCAGTCGCTGAAGAATGAACAGGCGAAAGGCGCTGTTCGTCGAATGTCGGTCCTGTCAGCACCGCTCGATCAATCGTTGAGCGGCATGGCTCACATTTCAGCAAAGCCTGCGCTGATCAGAGCGGCCTCGTAGTCTTCCGGGCGATTCAGATTGGTCAGAGTCTTCAGGGTTGGATCTGCCGTACGAAGGTCGTCCGTGGGAACTTCCAGAGTACGGAGTTCGTCAAATAGAAATCGGGGACGCAGTCGATCGGCCGTGAGTAATTTCAGCACGGTCGTCAGCACCTGAGGACGATAAACGGCCGCCAGAGGATGGTGATACTGACCGTCGAAAGGGACCGCAATATCATGGTCGCCCAGTCGCAAAAACATGGACTCCACAAACGCACGCACCAGCAGAGGAACATCGCAGCTGGTCGCGTAAACAGCATCGACGAAAGACGGCATCGCTCGCAGCCCGGCCGCCAGTCCTTCCAGAGGTCCTCGTTCCGGATGTTCATCGCGGGCCACGATCACCGCGTCTGGAAGCTCGGGCAAAAGCTGCTCGGGCGCGGCCACGATCACGATCGCCGATGGATGAACCACTTCGCCGATTAACCGGACAACACGCTGCAGCATTAACTCCGGCCCGAATGGCAGCGAGGCTTTGTCGCGACCCATGCGAGTCGATTTGCCTCCGCAGAGAATGATCGCACCTCGCCGAGCAATGTCGGAATTTTCATTGGTCAAAAATGAACTGACTGCGCAGGTCATCGGCTCCTCAGTTCTGAAAAGCAAAAGTTGGAGGCCATCATGCGGCGCGTGCTGCCTGGCTGTGCGATGTCAGAGGTGGCTGTTCTCGGTACCAATGCAGGATCCCCTGCAGCTTGGCCACACTTTCGGAGTGTCCGAGATATTTCAAAAGCCGTTCTGCGACGGTCGCGGTGTAGCGATTGAAGACGGGATGCAGCCAGCTGGCAACTTCGATTCGTTGTCCCACGGGAACCTTTTCGAAGCCCATTCCCGTCTTGAACTGATCGAGCGATCCGAGGCCCGACTGAATGGATTCGTAGCCGTAACTCACCGCGCGAATATCTCCAGCTCGCAATCGTTCGTGAAGGAACTGATAGATCAACGCGTTGTTCGGAAAGCAGTCCAGAAACTTCAGAGAAGAACGCACGATCAGCAGATTGGCAACGTCTTCCACAGTGAAAGAAATCAAATAGGCGGCCAGTTCATCGCCGACAAACGCGGCCCACGCTTCCGCGCCCTCGGTGGCAGCGGCGTGATGGTAGTAGCGAGCCCAGTAGGCCGCAAGATCTGAGGGAACTCGCCGCCCCTGACGGATGAGCGTGTCTGCGTTCAGGGAAATCGCATGCTTCGCCAGCAGTTCAAAATCCACACGTTCGACTCGACAGGCTTCGAGTCCCCGGCGGACCTGAGTTCGAGTGCGGCTTCGGAGCGATTGAAAATCGTAATCAGGATCGCTGCAGACAATTCGAAAACTGTTCACACCCTGTTCGAGCGGACAGCCAAACCGAGCCACAAGTCCATCCGTCCCAAGGACCGTGGCGATGTCCACCGTGTCGGCATCAATGTCTCTGTGATACGGAAAACTGCAGTAGACACCGCGATTGGGATTGAACCAGTAGATGCCGCTGACTTCGCGAACAGCATGGCCCATTCGCTGAAGAAAATCGACATGATGCAGCACACTGACAGACATAAAAACCTCAGCCGCAGCGGTTGGAAAACGTCACGGGAGTGTAAGCCAACACCGACCTGCGGCTCAAGAGGCATCCTGGTGTGGAGGAAACCGTGGACGTGGGATCAATGGCACTCGATGTAACAAAGTAGGCGTCACTCTCCGAGTGACGAAGGCCGCAAAACGCGGCCTTGGCATTCATCACTCGGAGAGTGATGGCTACTATAAACGCAAATCGACTGCCATTGGGCGTGGGATAAATGGCGTGGGATGCCGGCGTTCGCGTCCTCGAACCTGTCATACCCGAATCACAGTCCATTTCTTAGCAGTGATCCCAACGCGGT
>Ga0105050_10007005_pt1 | contig 13715 bp, 9 predicted proteins | sample FRY01_FD_78088 | JGI IMG/M metagenome (GOLD analysis project Ga0105050, IMG submission 78088) | Freshwater microbial communities from Lake Fryxell liftoff mats and glacier meltwater in Antarctica - FRY-01 | ecosystem: Environmental > Aquatic > Freshwater > Ice > Glacier meltwater ... | reverse complement strand
CGGGAGACTCTTTCGTGATGAACTCCATCTCGCCGGCTGCCGTGCAAAAGCGCAGTCGGGTCAGGGCATTGACGATGCAGCGCAGACGGTCTGCGCCTTGCAGCGCATCGTCCCAGCGGGCGGGTTCATTGCCGTACATCGTGCGTAAAAAATCAGGCCAGTCCGGCCCCCGCAGGCGGTGCTCGACTTCACCTGCCAGCGTCATCACCTGCTGCGCTGACCACTGCGGTAGCACACCAGCGTGCACGATCAGATCGGCGCCCTCCATCAAGGCTAGTGGCTGCTGGCGTAGCCAGTCGAGCAGCGCTTCTCTGTCGGGTGCCGTCAGAATTGGCGTGACCGTGTCCGCCCCGTGCGGCTGCCGGATGCCCTGCGCCATGGCCAGCAAATGCAAATCATGGTTGCCCAGCACCATGCGCGCCCGTGCGCCGAGCGACCGTATCGTGCGCAAGGTACGCAAAGAATCGGGCCCCCGGTTAACCACGTCGCCTGCAAAAATCAGCCGCACATCATCGTCAGTGGCACGTAATTTTTCCAGCAGCGCGTCGAGTTGCGCAGCGCAGCCTTGTACGTCACCGATTGCATAAGTCGTCATGGGTGCCGCAGAGAAAAAAGAGCATTCATTTTAAGCCCCCAGGCAAAAGTCGTTCAGACTGCAGACGAAAGACGCTCCCTTAACAGACTGGCATGCAGCAGCAGAGACGCCCTGCATGCGGCTCCGGCCCCTGATTTACAGACAATATTGCACAAGGGCTGAGTTGGTTGTAGCGGGCATAACCACTCGCGTAAAATGCTACCGGAAGTCTGCGTTGTGGTGGTCTTGTGCTTCTGCCCGTCTCGTCCACGCAGCCAGCTTGAAAAACACGGTTTTTATTTACAAGGATGTTAATGATTTTTGTCACGGGTGGTGCGGGCTTCATTGGCTCAAATTTCATACTTGACTGGCTGGCGGCGACAGACGAGCCGGTCGTCAATCTCGATAAGCTGACCTACGCAGGCAACCCCGCCAATCTGCGCGCACTGCAAGCAGACCCGCGCTACCATTTTGTGCAGGGCGACATTTGCGACCGCGCGCTGGTAGCCGCGCTCCTGACCCAGCACCAGCCGCGCGCGATGGTGCATTTTGCGGCCGAAAGTCATGTCGACCGCTCCATCCACGGGCCAGGCGATTTTATCCGCACTAATGTTGATGGGACCTTCAGTTTGCTCGAGGCGGCCCGCTCGTACCAGGCAGGCCTGGTCGGCGCGGCGCACGCGGGTTTTCGTTTTTTACATGTCTCGACCGATGAAGTTTTTGGCAGCCTCGGCCCTGGCGACGCACCTTTTTCCGAAACCACGCCCTATGCGCCAAACAGTCCCTATTCGGCATCAAAAGCCGCGTCTGATCATCTGGTGCGTGCCTGGCACCATACCTATGGTCTGCCGGTTGTCACGGGCAATTGTTCCAATAATTACGGCCCCTTGCAGTTTCCCGAAAAACTCATCCCGCTGGTGATGGCGAATGCCCTGGCGGGTAAGCCCTTGCCCGTGTATGGCGATGGTCAGCAGGTGCGCGACTGGCTGTATGTGGATGACCATTGCAGCGCGCTGCGCCGGGTGCTGGCAGATGGACGGCCCGGCGAGACCTACAACATCGGCGGCTGGAATGAAAAAGCCAATCTCGATGTCGTGCACACGCTGTGTGATTTGCTTGACGAGATGGCGCCTGCCGCCCACTCCTATCGCCAACACATCACCTTCGTCACAGACCGCCCCGGACATGATCGCCGTTACGCCATCGACGCGCGAAAAATCGAGCGCGAGCTGGGTTGGAAGCCGGCCGAAACCTTCGAGACCGGCATGCGTAAAACCGTGCAATGGTTTCTCGCCAATCAGGACTGGGTGCAGCAAGTTCAGTCGGGGGACTATTTGAAATGGGTAGACCAACACTATGGCCAGCGATAAAAATATGCAGACATCTCACTCAGCGCGCCGCGGCATCATCCTGGCCGGCGGCTCCGGCACCCGGCTTTACCCCGTCACCACAGCGGTCTCCAAACAGCTCTTGCCCGTGTATGACAAGCCCATGATCTACTACCCGCTGACCACCTTGATGATGGCGGGCATACGCGAGATCTTGCTGATTTCAACGCCGGAAGATACGCCGCGCTTTGCCAGTTTGCTGGGTGACGGCAGTCAGTGGGGGCTCGACATCCGCTATGCCGTGCAGCCCTCGCCAGACGGGCTGGCCCAAGCCTTTATTATTGGTCGCGATTTTGTCGGTGCGCGCCCGTCTGCCTTGATTTTGGGCGACAACCTGTTTTACGGACATGACCTCGACGCCAGCCTTGGCGCGGCCCACGCCCGTACCCATGGCGCCACCGTCTTCGCCTACCACGTGCACGATCCTGAGCGTTATGGCGTCGTCGGGTTTGACGCCGACCGGCGCGCCATCAGCATCGAAGAAAAACCGGCCCGGCCGCAATCGAATTACGCCGTCACCGGTCTGTATTTTTATGACCGACAAGTGTGTGACATTGCTGCCAGCATCACGCCATCCGCCCGCGGCGAGCTCGAAATCACCGATGTGAATCGCGCCTATTTGCAGCAAGGTGCACTGCAAGTGGAAGTAATGGGGCGAGGCATGGCCTGGCTCGATACCGGTACCCACGAATCCTTGCTCGATGCCTCCCAATTTATCGCCACCCTGGAAAAACGACAGGGCCTGAAAGTGGCCTGTCCCGAAGAAGTCGCTTACCGCAAAGGCTATATCGATGCCGCGCAATTGCAAAAACTGGCCGAGCCCTTAAAGAAAAACAGCTATGGGAAATATCTGCTGCGCCTCTTGCAAGACCAAGTGTTTTGAGTAAGACGACGATGGACATCATGCGCACTGCTATTCCCGATGTATTGATCATCGAGCCCACCGTATTCGGCGACGCACGCGGCTTTTTTCTTGAAAGCTTTAATCAGCGTCGCTTTGCTGCGCTCACCGGCATCGATGCCGACTTTGTGCAAGACAACCATTCACGTTCCGCCAAACACGTCTTGCGTGGCCTGCACTATCAGATACGCCAGCCGCAAGGCAAGCTCGTGCGTGTCACCGCAGGTGAAGTCTTTGATGTTTGCGTCGACCTGCGCAAACAGTCACCCAGTTTTGGGCAGTCTGTCGCCGTCAGGCTCTCCGCTGACAACCACCGGCAGCTCTGGATACCTCCCGGCTTTGCCCATGGTTTTCTTGTGACGAGCGATGCTGCGGAATTTTTATACAAGACCACCGACTACTACGCCCCTGAGCATGAGCGCAGCTTGCTCTGGAACGACCCGGCACTCGCTATCGACTGGCCACTGCAAGGCGAACCTGTACTGTCGGCCAAAGACAAACAAGGCCTGCCGCTGGCCCAGGCCGAGGTATTTACGTGAAAATTCTCATCACGGGCAAGAACGGCCAGGTCGGGCACGCGCTGGTACGCAGTCTTGCCGGCTTAGGCGAAATCATTGCGCTTGATCGTGCCGCGCTGGACCTTTGCCAGACCGATACCCTGCGTCAGGTGGTGCGCCAGATAAAACCCACCCTCATCATTAATGCTGCTGCCTACACCGCCGTGGATCAGGCCGAGCAAGACGAAGCTGCTGCCATGCGTATCAACGGGCAGGCGCCGGGCGTGCTGGCCGAAGAGGCCAGTCGTCTGGGTGCGGCGCTGATTCATTATTCCACCGACTATGTCTTTGACGGCAGCAATATGGTGCCTTGGACCGAAGCGGACATGCCTGCACCGTTGTCAGTGTATGGTCGCAGCAAGCTTGCCGGTGAACAGGCCATTACGGCTGTGGGCGGCCCGCACCTGATTTTGCGCACTAGTTGGGTGTATGGCGCGTACGGTAAAAACTTTTACCTCACCATGTTGAAGCTAGCCGAAACGCGCCCGGAATTACGCATTGTCGCCGACCAGCATGGCGCGCCCACCTGGAGCAGAACCATTGCCGACGCCACTGCCCATGTTGTCAGGCAAGTCGGTCAGGCTGAGCAGATGGCAGCACTCAGCGGGCTGTATCACCTGAGTGCAGGCGGGCACACTACCTGGTTTGGTTTCGCGCAAAAAATCTTTGCGCATGCGGCTGTCCGCCACAAGCCACAGCTGCATGTCATCACCACTGCCGACTACCCGCTGCCAGCACAGCGGCCCGCTTATTCTGTGCTGAACACCACAAAATTTCAGCAGACATTTTGTCGTCTGCCGCAATGGGACGACGCACTGGCGCAGTGCCAGCAAGCGCACTGGGCCCAGCCCATTTCAACCCACCCGGGAACAACATGACTCAGCCACCAGCAGCGCTCACCCCCAGCATCTTTAAAGCCTACGACATACGCGGTATCGTCGGTAGCACGCTCGACGAGGGTATCGCCCGTCAGATCGGTCAGGCTTTTGGCACCGCCGCGCGTGCGCGCGGTGACACCACCGTCATCATTGGCCGCGACGGCCGCCTCTCCGGCCCTGCGCTGTCGGCCGCGCTGGCCGCCGGCCTGCAGTCTGTCGGTGTGGATGTGATCGACCTCGGTATGGTCGCTACGCCCCAGCTCTATTTCGCCACCGCAGTATTGGGTGCCCCCAGCGGCATCATGATCACCGGCAGCCATAACCCGCCCGACTACAACGGCTTCAAAATGGTGCTGGGCGGGGCTGCTATCTACGGCGAGGCCATCACCGCGCTCTACCAGACGATTCAAGCTGGCCAGTTTGCCGAAGGCGCCGGCACACTGCGCACGCACGACATGCGCGCAGCCTACCTGGCCCGCATCGTCGGTGATGTGCAGCTGGCGCGGCCCTTAAAGATCGTCATTGATTGCGGCAATGGCGTCGCCGGTGCCGTGGCGGGGGATTTATATCGTCAGCTCGGCTGCGACGTGACCGAACTGTTTTGCGAGGTCGATGGCACGTTTCCCAACCACCATCCCGACCCCGCCCATGCTGAAAACCTGCAAGACCTGATGGCGGCTTTGCAGAGCAGTGATGCCGAACTCGGTCTGGCCTTTGATGGCGACGGCGACCGGCTGGGTGTCGTCACCAGAGATGGGCAGATCATCTACCCCGATCGGCAGCTGATGCTGTTTGCTACCGACGTATTAAGCCGGCACCCGGGCGCCCCGATTGTGTACGACGTCAAATGCAGCCGGCATGTCGCCGCAGTCGTCACCGCCGCCGGTGGCCAACCCGTCATGGGCAAGACCGGACACTCACTGGTCAAGGCGATGATGCGTGAGACGGGCGCGCCGCTGGGCGGCGAGATGAGCGGGCACCTGTTTTTCAAAGACCGCTGGTATGGCTTTGATGACGGCCTGTATGCAGGGGCGCGCTTGCTGGAGCTGGCTAGCCGCATGGCTGACATCAGCGCCACGCTTAATGCCTTGCCGCAATCGATCAGCACCCCCGAGTTGCAGGTCAAGACCGCCGAAGGCGAGAACCATCAGCTGGTGGCGCAATTGCAGGCGCGATCGGGGGCGGCGTTTACAGACGCGGTGCGCATCGTCACCATGGACGGCGTACGGGTGGAATATGCCGACGGTTTTGGGCTGGTGCGGGCGTCGAACACCACGCCGGTGCTGGTGCTGCGCTTTGAGGCTGAGACTGTAGAGGCGTTGACGCGGATACAGGGGGCGATGGCGGCGGCACTGCGGGCGGTGAAGCCGGACGCCGTGTTGCCGTTTTGAGGAGTCAGGTGCGTATGGCATTGCATTCCACTGTTGTGACATCTGCCGCGTTCCCCGTGCCGGAAAGACGCAGCTTTGAAATCTTTCAATGGCCTTTGCCGGCTTTTATTGGGCCCAATCTTGAGCGGCTGTATCACAGCACGTTTTGTAGTCTGCCGCATCTGGCGCTCTATGGCAGCATCGGCCGGTCGACGCAGGCATGGGTCGACCGGCAAGACGGTGAGGTCATTGCCCTGCTGCTTTTTGAAGTCCGACATGGCTGTGCGTATGTCATTAACGAAGTGATTGACCTTGATGCGGGCACGCTGAATTATTTTTCGCAAACTGTGTTTCGGCATCATGGCGCTATTACGGCCATTGCTTTGCATGCCGTGGCGGCACCTTCGGTACCATTTTTTTCACAGCGCGTCTGTGTCAGCGAAGACTTTGTATTGGATTTGCCCGGCTCGGAGGCAAGCTATCTGGCCAGCATCTCGCGTCAGACCCGCGAAAAAATCCGCTATTACGAGGCACGCTGTCGCCGCAAGCAGCCTTCAATGCAGTTTCGCATCACGCGTAAGTCTTGCATCGCTGCGGCTGACTTTGATGCCGTGATTCAGTTGAATCGTGCACGCATGGCCAACAAAGGCCGTCAATTTGGCCTCGATGACCAAGAGCAGCACAGACTCTGGCGCTTGCTGCATCAGTGTGGCTTTATTGCCGTCATCGAGATCGATGCGCAGGTACGGGCAGGGTTGCTCTGTACGCAGACAGGCCGCGATATCTACCTCCATGTTATTGCACATGACCCGCGTCACGATAATTTGAATCTCGGTTTTTTATGCTGCTATCTCGGCATCAGGTCGGCCATCGAGCAAGGCTGCGTCCGCTTTCATTTTTTGTGGGGACGTAGTGATTATAAGCCGCGTTTTGGTGCCAGACCCAAGCCGCTGTTTGCTATCGCGCTGTATAAAAGTCGGCTCCATGCACTGCTGCATCCGCCGCTTTTTTTCGGACAACTCAGACGAGCCATGCGGCACCGATTAAAAACATGGCGCCATCGCTGGCAAGTTGAGGTGGCCCGCCACGCACACCGAACACGCGACTAAACGGGAGCCTTGATGTTTATCGACACCAGAGAAATCAACGAAGCGCAGGTCGTGGCCACGACCGTGTGCATCATCGGCGCAGGTGTTGCCGGTATTACGCTGGCGCGCGAGCTTGAGAAAAAAGGCATCGATACGTGCTTGTTGGAGAGCGGTGGCTTCCACGCCGATGATGCCACGCGAGACTTGTATCGTGGCGAATCGATCGGGCAGCATTATCATTTTGCCGATGGCTGTCGCGCGCGGTTTTTAGGTGGCAGCAGTAATTGCTGGGGCGGCTGGTGCCGCCCGCTGGACGCGTGGGACTTCGAAAAAAAACCGTGGGTACCACATAGCGGCTGGCCTTTCGGGCTTGACACGCTTACGCCCTATTATGAGCAGGCACATCGGTTGTTGGAGCTTGGACCGATTAATTTTGATCCGGCGTTTTGGGAGGCCATGATCCATCGCAACGATGTACGACGCATCCCCTTTGCCAGCGGTCGTGTGCGGGACACGGTCTCGCAATTTAGCCCGCCAGTACGGTTTGGCAAACGCTATCGACGTGAATTAAAAAACGCACGGCATGTGCGGGTGTATTTGCATGCCAACGTGACCCAGCTTGTCACTGACCCTTACGGTGACCGACTCACGCATGTGCAGGTACGCACGCTCTCAGGGCGTAGCCTCTCAGTGGCAGCGCGCATTTTTGTGCTGGCAACAGGCGGCATCGAAAACGCACGTTTGTTGCTGGCATCAGGCCAGCCGGGTGTGGGGCTGGGGAACCGACATGATCTGGTTGGCCGTTTTTTTATGGATCACCCGCGCATGTTGACCGGCAAGGTGCATTTCAGACCCGCGTGGTCGCGCAATAAGCTTTACGACATTAAGTACAACTACATGAATGCGGCAGTGGCAGCGCAAGGCGTGCATATCGCGTCGCAGTTTGCGCTCACACCCGAGACCCTGGTACAAGAGCAATTGCTCAATGCGCGTGTTTGTTTTTGCTCGGAGTTTCCTGGTGAAGGCAGCGCTGGCGCCAAAGCATTGTTTCGCTGCAAGCAGGCGCTGCTAAACAAAGAACAACCGGGCTGGTCACTGCGCGACGATATGCTGACGATGCTGCAAGACCCGGTGAACACCTTTGCTTATGGCTTTACCCGTATCTTTCATCCCCGCTCGATGATTCAGAACGTCGGTTTTCAAGTCATCATCGAGCCGGCACCCGACCCGAATAGCCGGGTGCAGCTGTCATTAACGAGGCGCGACGCACTGGGCATACCAAGGGTGGAAGTGGATTGGCGTCTGAATGATTTAGTCAGGCGCACCACAGACCGTACCTTGACGCTGGTGGCCCAAGAGCTGCAGCTCGCTGGTGTGGCCGATGTCACGCTGGATCCACCGGTGGAAGGCGGCGTGTGGCCTGCGACCATGGAGAAAGAAGGCACCTGGCATCACATGGGCACCACCCGCATGCATGCGTCTGCTTTGCAGGGCGTGGTTGATCCGAATTGCCGCGTGCATGACTTCGCTAATCTTTATGTAGCGGGTAGTTCGGTATTCCCGACGGCGGGGGCAAATTTTCCAACGATTACGATTGCTGCATTGAGCTTGCGCCTCGCTGAGCATCTGGTCTTTCAGCTCCGGCAAAGCAGCGGTCGTATCGGTGATGAGGCGTATTCACCACCCTTGATGACGGCGGAGAACTTAGAAGCAGCCGCAGCCAAAATCCAGTCACCGGGATTGCCGGCAACGTAAGGGCCCACCCGCTGTTGCTTCAGCTAGATTGGTTTTGTCTTTTGCCATCGTTTTACGGTGGCATTTTTTTGCCTGTCATTTTGATCAGTAATTGACGCGCAAAAACTTTTCTTATTTCCGCTTGGAACTAATTCCGTAGAGCAAAGCTCTTACCTTGGCTTTTGCATGAAATCTGAAATTCATCAGATCGCATAAACCCGAGGGAGAAATTTGTAATGTTTAACGTTTCAATCAATCGCAAGGCACTTCGTACCCTATCGCTGACGAGCCTGGCTAGTGCCGCCGTCATGCTGTCTGCTTGCGGCGGCGGTGCAGGTACTGCTGAGTACGTTATGGACGCGCAGGGAAATCTGGTGTCCGCTTCTGGTGTCAAGAAGAATGCTGACGGTACGACAACGTCAACAACGACCGGCACGACAACGACCACTGCTCCGACGACCACTACGCCGACGACCACCACGACCACGACTGCACCCACCACCACAGCAACAGCACCCACCACCACAGCAACAGCACCCACCACCACCACCACGGTAACGGCTCCAGCGACGACCACTGCTACGACTGCACCTGCGCCTTTTGGTCAGCTAGCCACAAGTTATACCCTGAGCTTTCAGGATGAATTTAGTAGTAGCTTCAATACCAGCGTTTGGAATGACACTATTTGGTACGAAGCCAGTAACCCGACTAAGAACTATACGGTTTCAAATGGTTCATTAAAAATCTGGCCGCAGCGCGACGCGACGGGCAAATTCTTTAATCGTACGATCGACACCGATGGCAAGTATTACCAGACCTATGGTTACTTTGAAATCGATGCCAAGCTGCCGATTGGCAAAGGCACGTGGCCTGCGTTCTGGCTGTTTAATCACATTGGCACGCGTCGCCCTGAGATCGATATCATGGAAGCGTATGCGGGTGGCGGGCCGGCAAGCGGCTGGTCAGATGCGAACTTCCACCCGACTGCGTATGCACCAACTATCTGGATTGATGCCAACAGACTCGGTGGTACCAAGACGGTTCAGACGGGCGATTTGTCGATAGGCTTTAATAAATATGGCTTGAAGTGGGAGCCAAACAAGCAAACTTTCTATTTTAATGGCAAGGAAGTCTTTACCGCCAACGTTTCCATGGGCGACCCCATGTACATCATGCTAGACCTCTGGTACGGCAGCGCCAGCGGCCAGCCTGACAGCACTACGCCGACTGGTATTGGCAATTCGTATGAAGTGAACTACGTGCGTGCATGGAAATTCAAATAAGCGCATAAGAAAAATGGTGTAAACCCCAGCCCCCGTTTGCAACCCGGGGGATGGTTTTAGCCAGCCGCAGGGCTGGCTTTTTTGCGTCATGCCAATGCGTTGTATGCAGGTCTTGCGATGATGATTCTTCGTTTAAGAAGGAGCCCGCATGCGCTACAGATTTTTTTTATCCGCCTGGCTATTCGGGCTCATGCACATCGGCATGCCTGATGCCCGGGGCCAGCCCATCTTGTCTACGCCCACTGATATCAAAAGCGGCGACACCGTACGTTTGCAGTGTGGCCGGATCTACAGTGGCGAGCTGAATATTGAAAAACGCACTCGCGTTACCGTCAAGACCGAAGGTGATTGCGGGCACGCTACCATCACACCGGCACGTCTCATCAAGGGCTGGGAGCGGGATGGGAAACAGCCGAACCTCTGGTCGGCGGCAGTCAATGTCAAACCGGCGCAACTGGAAAGTGACGGCCGTTTCATGGAGCTGGCGCATTATCCCAATCGCCCAAAGACATGGGCGCGTGGCAGTGGCACCTTGCCAGATCAATTACGCGCACACTTGCCGCACCACGACCTGGCAGGCGCGACCCTGGTGTGGCGCGCGGCAGACTGGCTGATTCAGACGCGACCCATACACCGCTATAGCGGTGGCACGCTCAGGCTGGCCGAGGGTCGCGATGACGGCTTTCCCCTTTTGCCCGAGACAGCGTTTTATGTGGAGGGCAAGCGCTGGATGCTCGATGCGCCGGGCGAATGGCATTGGGAAGCCGGCCGGCTCACGATCTGGCCATGGGATGGCACCTCGCCAGAGGGCAGGGTGTGGGCATCACCCGCCTCGCGGGGTATCAATGCCAGTGGCTCGCACCATGTGCGTCTCAGTAACCTACATATTCGTGGCGCAACGCTGGGTATTGACGGCAGTGATGCCCATGATTTGCTGGTCGCCGATGTCATGATTAGCAATAGCGGCGAAGACGCGCTGCTCGCGGGCGGTAGTGGACTGCGGGTTGAACGGGTACAGATCAACGGTACCGGTCAAAATGGCATTCGTGCCAATGACGACGCGCGCGATGTGATGATTACGGATTCCCGGATTCGCCAGGCCGGCATGCTGGGCATGCCCCGACGATCAAAAGGTGCCATCGTTTTTGAGCAGGCCAGTGGTCAGCGCATTTTGCGCAACCAAATTGTTGACAGCGCCTATATCGGCATACGCGTGTTTCGCGATGCGGTGGTGGCCGACAATGTGATCGACCGCGCCTGTCTGGTGCTAACAGATTGCGGCGGCATCTACACCTTTGCGCGAGACCGTCAGCCTTTGAATGTGCGCATTGAGCGTAACCGTATCAGCAACCTGAGCCAGCGCATGGCGCACGCGATCTATCTGGATGACTACGCCAATGGCGTTCTCGTCAGCGACAATCGCATGACAAATAACCCCGGCGGCATGCAACTCCATAACAGCTTCGGCAACATCATTCACCGCAATATTTTTTCCCGCAGCGGCCATGAGCACATCCTCTTTAATGAAACCGGTCTGACTGCAGCCATCCACGCCAACCTGATTGTCGCGAACCGATTTATTTCTACCCGTGGCGTGCCAACCTACCGGCTCTGGAGTGAGCACGGCGGTAAGTATGTACAGCGCTTCGGACAATTTATTGGCAACCGCTATGACAATACCAGGAAAGATTTTGCCGAAGTCGCCGGGACAGGGATGGTGAGTTTTCGGGATTGGCAAAAGCAGATGCAGGATGAAAAAGGCGAGAAATTTTCGCTCAGGCGAGTGCTGCGGGATTGAATAGCTGGCTGGCAAGCTCAGTCATGCAAGTGGTGCTGGGAATGTATTTTTCGGGTGGGTTGACGCTGTGAAAGCCGGGGCAATCACAGTCAGCGCGTGCTGTGCTTTTTACTACCCGGCGGGCATGGCGGCTTTACCGATTGGCACTTGCGCCATGTTCAGGCAGCAGCGCGACCAGATCCGCTGTGCCATGGTGACAAGCGGCGTGCAGCGCCTGCGGTGACCAGCAGGTGTGCCACTGCCGTATGGCCGTTTTCACAGGCCTCGATCAATGGTGTCGCATCGTCATTGTTGTGCAGGTTTGGATCCGCTTGCGCCATGAGCCGGATGCGCACGACGTCTGACCGCTTTAGGTGCCTGAATCTGGCCCGACATTCAGGCACCTGCAGCCAGCGCGAATCGGCTTACTGGTGCAAAGGCTGCGGCGCGTCGCTACCCGGTGGTGTGACACCCTGTGCTGCCAGGATTGCCGACCACTGATCGAATACTGCGCTAGCAAAATAGCCTATGGCAGTTTCAAAGTCGGAGGGAGTCACACGCTGCACGTGATCACAACCGGCATTAAAACCGGGCGGGACTTTATCGTTTTTCGCGTTTTCTTCCAGCAGTGTTTTAAAGTGCGTGGCGACCTGCGTCTTGAATTGTGCGGCGAGCGTTGCCTGGCCTTGCGCCATATCGGCACCCAACAGCGTCGTGTTAATGGTGAGGAGTTTGGCTTGGTTCACAGCTTGCAGGAACAGCGGACCCAATCGGCTGGCGGTTTGTGTGAAGAGCCCCCCTTGTTTGGTCAGGGTCTTGTAAAACGCGTCCTGGTTCCAGTTGCCGCTAAGGCTGTAATGCTGAAGGGCGGTGTCGACAAGGTTCTCTGCGTGGCTTTCGATCAGCGTCTCGGCACCGGCCAGGGCCGCTTGCACCAGCAACGCGCGCTGTTGCTGCACCATGTCATTCAAGCTCTGTTGCGTGTCGTACGAGAGCCCGATACCTGTGAACGGTTCCTCGTCACTGGTCGCATCGCGAATACTGAGCAGGTGGGCAATGAGCTGCGCTTGCTGCTGACCAGTCGGTTTTTTCCCGGGCCCGGCGACGGCCTGGGACAAGGCCGGCAGATGCATCAGGCGATGCATCATGTTCTCGATGATCAGTTCGGACATCCCCTGTGCCGAGAGCCATTTCTGCCAATTGCTTGCCTCTGTGGTCGACGCGCTTATCTGGGTAATGAGCGCCATGCAGAACTGGGCTGGGTCGTCAATGAGCTGGATGTTCGTGAGGCCATGCGAGGGCATGGTATCCGGTGCCGTAAGAAAATCTTGATGAGCGATCAGATCAACAATAGGCAATGGTGCAATCAAGAACCTGAAACCAGGCAGGGCTTCGTTTGCCAGCAGGTATTCCACCGCCCGGTAATTCTTGTAGGCCACGGCGACATCGAGCGCATTCGTGGGTCGTGGGGTATCGGCCCGTGCATTCAGTTGCGCTCCCGCGCGGACTAATTTTTTGACTAAGCTTATATCTCTGGCGATGATGGCATATTCAAGAATCGTCTGTCGATCTGGGCCGTGCTCGTTCAGATCTGCCCCTGCTGCAATCAGCAAGTCGATGAGGTCATGAGCCTCTGCCCTGCCCAAATCGCAGTGCACCTGACAGGCCATCCCCAGCAGGGTGTTACCGTCCCGGTCAGTGGCATGTATCGATGCGCCAGAGGCAATCAGCATTTGTGCTGCTGCACTATGTCCGCCTTCGCAGGCGCGCATCAATGGCGTCTTGCCGGCATAGTTGGCCTGATTGATGGCGGCACGCTGACGTGGGTTGTGCAGCATAAACGCGATGAGTTCGGTGTTGCCGTTGTCGCAGGCTAGCGCAAATGCCGTGTCACCCGCTTCATCGGTGGCAGTGATATCGGCACCGGCATCAATGAGTATGTTTGCGGTAGCGGTATGGCCTCCGATACAGGCCTCCATCAAGGGGGTTCTATCCCAAGCCCCTGGTTGATTGAGGCCTGCTGCCCCTTTTGCAAGGAGCAGCGCGACGAGGTCCGGGGCTTCGGCCGTGCACGCACTCAACAGGACGGTGTCGCCAGCTTCATCGGTCGCATTGACATCGGCGCCAGCGTCAACGAATATTTTGGCGGTGGCGGTACGGCCGTT
>Ga0105050_10006998_pt1 | contig 13718 bp, 17 predicted proteins | sample FRY01_FD_78088 | JGI IMG/M metagenome (GOLD analysis project Ga0105050, IMG submission 78088) | Freshwater microbial communities from Lake Fryxell liftoff mats and glacier meltwater in Antarctica - FRY-01 | ecosystem: Environmental > Aquatic > Freshwater > Ice > Glacier meltwater ... | reverse complement strand
TGTCGGTCGCCTCCGAGATGGCGCGCAGGCCAGACGGGTTGGGTTTCAGCCCCTCGCAGGTGAGTTCAACGATCGACTTGCCGCCGGCGGCGCGCATCTTGGCGACCTCGTCGGTGATCAGCTCCGGGATGACGAGCTTGTACTTACCGGCATGGGGTACGCGGCCATAGACGATCTCATGGTAGTTCTCGAGCGTGATCTCGGGCCAGGGCTGGTTCAGCGCGGCGAGCTTGGGCGGGGTGATGTCGCACAGCAGGTGCTCGTGCATCAGCGTGGGGCCAAGCTCGGACGGCGCGATCAGGCCGCGCACGGTCTGGATTTGGCCCTTCAGTTCGCTTCGTGTCACCATGGTGCCTCTCCTGTCGGTGGGGCGCCAGTATGACGATCGGCGCGCGACGGGAAATCCAGAAAATTGGTCGGAGCGGCGGGATTCGAACCCACGACCCCCAGTCCCCCAGACTGATGCGCTACCAGGCTGCGCTACGCTCCGACCGTGGGGATGCATCGTGTAGCAGCGACCGCACCGCTCCGCAATGCGCCGCGTGGGCGGGCGTCGCGGAAGGGGTCAGGGCAGGAGCGCGCGCAGGGCTTCCAGTTCGCGCAGCGTATGCGACAGCACGGCGCGCAGCTGTGTGGCCTCGGCGACCAGCTCGGCGGTGCGCGGGTCGGCGAAGGGGTCCTCCGGCCGCGTGGCACCGCGCGCGGACGGGCGCCGGGCCGATGCGCCCGCGGCCTGGGACGGCGCGGGCGGGGTCAGGCCGTGTATCGGCAGTTCGGGTGCTGCGGGCCCGGATGCGGCATCTTCGCCGGTCTCCTCCCCTTCGTGCCCGACCAGCGCCTCCTCGCGCTCGTCGGGCGGTGCGGGCGGAATGTCGTCGGACAGCTTGCCGCCGCCCTCGCGCAGCAGGCGCTGCACGCCCTTGATCGTATAACCTTGAATGTAGAGCAGGTCGGAGACACGGCGCAGCAAGGCGATGTCATCGGGGCGGTAGTAGCGCCGGCCGCCGCCGCGCTTCAACGGCTTCACCTGGGGGAACTTCGTTTCCCAGAAGCGCAGGACGTGCTGCGGGATGTGAAGCTCGTCCGCCACCTCACTGATCGTCCGGAAGGCATTGGGCGCTTTCTTCGGTTTTCCGCGCCCGCCATCGGCGCCGTCATCGCCGTCATCGGCGATCGCGGCCATTGCCGCGCGGCCGCTCATTCGTCGACTCCGCCGACCGGCGGCGCCATGTGGTTGACATGGGCGCGCAGCACCTGGCTTGGGCGGAACACCAGAACGCGGCGGGGAAGGATCGGCACCTCCACCCCGGTCTTGGGGTTGCGGCCAATCCGGCGGCCCTTTTGGCGCACCGAGAACGTGCCGAAGCCACTGATCTTGATCGATTCTCCAGCTTCGAGCGCGGCACTCATCCGCGCCAGCACAATCTCCAGCAGGTCGGCCGACTCGTTCCGGGAGAGGCCGACCTGGGTGTAGATGGTCTCGGTCAGGTGGGCGCGGGTGACAGTGTTCATCGAGGCACGCTATGCAGAGTGCGCGTCGACGTCAAGAATACTTTGGCATCAATCCCTTGCCCCCGGCCGATCGCAGAGCCTTGCAGCCGCGGACCAGATGTCCGCCTTTGGCTATAGCCGCACCAGGGCGCTGCCCCAGGTGAGGCCCCCGCCGAGCGCCTCCATCAGCACCAGGTCGCCGCGCTTGATCCGCCCGTCGCCCCAGGCCTGGGCGAGGGCGAGCGGGATCGAGGCCGCGGAGGTGTTGGCGTGCTGGTCCACGGTAACCACCACGCGGCCAGGCGGCAGGTGCAGGCGCTTGCCGACCGCCTCGATGATGCGCAGGTTGGCCTGGTGCGGCACCAGCCAGTCCACGTCGGCATGGGTCAAACCATTGGCCTCCAGCGCCTCGCTGACCGCGCCGGCGAGCTTGGCCACCGCGTGGCGGAACACCTCGTTTCCCTTCATGACGAGGTGGCCCGGCTTGTCCGGCTGGCCCACGGCGCCATCGACGTAGAGAATGTCGCCCAGGTCGCCCTGGGCGTGAAGGTGGGTGGACAGGATGCCGGCGGACGGCGCACCGGCGCCGTCCGCTGGCTCCTGGCCCGCGCGCAGTAGCACGGCGCCGGCGCCGTCCCCGAACAGCACGCAGGTGCCGCGGTCGTTCCAGTTCATGATGCGCGAATAGACCTCGGAGCCGATCACCAGCATGCAGCGCGCCTGGCCGGCGCGGATCATGCAGTCGGCCACCGACAGGGCGTAGATGAAGCCGCTGCAGGCGGCCGAGAGGTCGAAGCCGAAGCCCCCTGCCCCCAGCGCGGCCTGTACTCGCACGGCGGCGGCCGGGAAGGCCTGGTCGGGGGTTGCGGTGGCGACGATGATGCCGTCCACCTCGGCCGCGGTCACGCCGGCATCGGCCAGCGCCACGCGCGCAGCCTCGGTGGCCATGAAGGCGCAGGTTTCATGCGGGGCCGCGAGATGGCGTTGGCGGATGCCGGTGCGCTCGCGGATCCAGTCGTCGGAGGTGTCCACGCGTTGGGCGAGCTCCGCGTTACTGACGACCCGCGCCGGCAGGTAGGCGCCGATGCCGACCAGCTGCGTCCGAACCCGCGCGCGCCCGGCGGCCCGGTCCCCGACCATCTCAGCCGGCCGTGGCGAGGTGTGGTCCGCCGCCACCCCCGGGAGTGGCGCTCCCGGTCGTGCCGTTGCCGGCGCTGGCGGGCTCTGCTGGTCCATCCGTTGCGTTTCCTGTCGTTCCCGGCGTGGGGGGTGCCGCCCCGGCGGCGGGGGACAGCGCGGCGATGCGCCCGAGCCCGTCGCGAATCCCTTCGTTGAAGCGGTGCACCACCATGTCCATAGCGACGTCCAGGGCGTGCGCGAAGCCCTGCGCATCCGTTCCGCCATGCGATTTCACCACGACCCCGCCCAGGCCCAGCATGACCGCACCGTTGTAGCGCCGCGGGTCGAGCCATTCGCGCAGCCGCTCCAGCCCCGGACGAACCAGAAGGTAGCCGAGTTTGGCGGAGATCGAGGAGGAGAACACCTCGCGCAGCATGTTGCCGACCAGCTTCAGCGCGCCTTCCCCGGTCTTGAGTGCGACGTTGCCGGTGAAGCCGTCGGTCACCACCACGTCGGTGGTTCCGGCTGCAATATCATGGCCTTCGACGAAGCCGTGGAACTGGGGCGCGAGGTGCGACTGGCGCAGTGTCTCGGCCGCGAGGCGCAGCGTGTCGCTGCCCTTCAGCTCCTCGGAGCCCACGTTCAGCAGGCCGATCGTCGGTGCGGTCAGGCCCAGCACGGTGCGGGCAAAAACGTCGCCCATCACCGCGAACTCCACCAGATTGCGTGTATCGCACACGACATTGGCGCCGAGGTCCAGCATCACCACGTCGCCGCGCGCCGATGGCCCGATGGCGGCCATGGCGGGGCGGTCGATGCCCGGCAGGGTCTTGATGACGATCTTGGCCAGCGCCAGCAGCGCGCCGGTATTGCCGGCGGAGACAACGCCGGAGGCCTCCTGCGCCGCCACCGCATCGATCGCCACCCGCATGGAAGCTCCGCGCAGCCGCAGGGCGGCCGTCGGCTTCATGTCGCCGCCGATCACGTCCGGCGCATGGCGCACCATGCACAACGCCCGGGCGCGCTTGTAACGCGCCAGCAGCGGGGCCAGCCGTGCCTCGTCACCCACCAGCAGGAAGCGCGCGCCGGGGTGGCGTTCGGCCGCGATGTCGAGGCCGGCAACAACCACATCGGGCGCATTGTCGCCGCCCATCGCATCGACCGCGAGGGTGAACCCACCACTCATCCCGTCAGGGCCTGTGGAGCAGGGTGCGCCATTTGGCCGGCGCTCCACGCTTCGGCGCTCCACGCGCCGGTGTGCCACAAGTCGGTGCCGCAGCTATTGCCACGCATTCGCTGCCCGCGCCCGAGGATCTGAAGCCGCTGCTTGCCCGAGAGCAGGCTCAGGCTCGGACGGTGCCCTTCAGGGCCTTTCCCGCCACCGACACCTCGCGTCCGTCGTAGTGACCGCAATGGCTGCACACGTGGTGCGGGCGCTTCAGCTCGCCACAGTTGGAGCATTCGGCATGGGCCGAGGCAACCAGCGCGTGGTGGCTGCGCCGCATGCCGATGCGCGAGGGGGAGGACTTCTTCTTCGGTACGGCCATGGGACCACGCAACTCCGGTCAGCGTGACGATCCGATCAGGACGGAAGGGCGACACGAACGCGACGGACGGGACCTTGCGAGGCCAGGCCGTGCACGAGGACGTCGCCATTCCGGCGGATACGTTCACATAGGGGTAAAAACGAGAGGCGCGCCAACTAGCAGAGGTAGCAGCCCTCCGCAAGCCATGGCGCGACATGAACGTCATTTTACCCTTCCTGCCGGCGTCGCGCCAGGGCGGCGAAGGGCGACGGGCGCCGCATCTCCGCCGGCTCTTCGGCTCCGTCCCCTGCATCGGACCCAGCATCGGCGGCGGCCGCCGGCAACCGAGCGCCGGGCATGCGCGGATAGGGATCGAGCGCCAGGGCCAGTTGTTCCACCGTCGCCTCACCCAGGTCGATGTGGGCGCCGCGGTAGGGCAATTCATCATCGACGTCGAGATCGATCGGCGCCTCCTCGGAGTCGTCAAACTGCTCCTCCGGCACGAAGCGCACGCGGAAACTCTCGCGCAGATCAGCGCCGAACGGCTCGGCGGTGACGATGCATTCCTGGATGACACGCGCGGCCAGCGCCCCTTCGGCCACCACCACCCCGCCACCGACCGCAGTCAGGCGATAGCGGCACGACAGCGAAACCACTGCCGGAATGCGCAGGCGCGCGGCGATGGCCGCACACTCCCCGGGCATCGCCACCAGGTCGCGCGCGGTGGCGGCCTGGCCGATCTGCGCCAGGGCGACCGGGCGGTGCAGTTCGCGCTCCGGGGCATGCGCCGACGAGTCGGGACCGGGGACGGGCGGGCGGGTCATGGCAGGGCCTCCTCCGGTGCTTCGAAACGCAGCCGGGCGGCCAGCAGTGCCTCCGCCGGCAGCGCCTCCAGCATCGCGGCCTGCCGGCGCACCAGGGCGGCGAGGCGGCGCGGCGACTCGGTGTCGGGAACCTGGCCGCGCCAGACATTGCGCGCCAGCGCCTCGGCCAGCACCCCATCGTCGTTGTGGGCGAGGGCCGCGGCATAGGCGCTGGCGCGGCCGTGGAACGCCTCCCACATCGCCTTCACCCGCTTACCCACCGCGAGGTCGCTCACCCCCATCTCGCGCAGGTTGATGTCCATGTCGGAGAACATCGCGTCGAACACCGCCTGCGCCACCTCCGGCCCCGGCGGCGGCAGGGCGGTGAGGCGCCGGATCACCAGGAACGCATGCAGCCCGACAAGATCGAACCGCCCGTCCAGCGTGTCTGGCACGCCGAGGTCGCGATAGAAGGAGGGCGCGCGCGCCGCGGCCACGATCGTGCCATACAACTCGAACCCCAGCCGCTCGTGGCGGCGCCGCCGCAGGAAACCCAGCACTTTGCTCTCCAGCCTCTCTGTCACTGCGGGCACGCGATGGCGCGTGACCGCTGAACATGCTAGCACGTGGGTCCCGAGCGCCAACCTGCCAACCTGCCAACCTGCCAACCTGCCAACCTGCCAACCTGCCAACCTGCCAGCCTTGCAGGCCCGGCACGCCGCCCAGACGCCCACTCACACGACGCCCACCCACACGACTTCGACTTCGAGCACCTGGACCAAGGACCAAGCTGTGTCGTCTGCCCGCCTGCCCTACTCTGCCCTGCTGTCGCTCGTTGTGCTCCTGGCCGCGGCGCCGCTGGCCGGCTGCAACACCGCCGGCTTGCTCAGCCATCCGATCCAGGCGCGCGGCAACCGCGTGGACCCCGACCAATTGGCGCAGTTGGTCGCCGGCACGTCCACGCGGGCCGATGCCCTGGCGCTGATGGGCTCGCCGACCGCACGGGCCACGTTCGACGACAACACCTGGCTGTACATCTCCGAGATGACCAAGCCGGTGATCGGCGCCACCAACAAAGTGGCCGACCAGCAGGTGGTCGCGCTGGTGTTCGACCAGGCCGGCGTGCTGCGGCGCGTCGACCGCAAGGGCGCGCAGGACGCGGTGGCGGTGGACGTGGCGACGCGCGCCACCCGGACCCCGGGCAACGAGACCAGCTTCCTGCAACAGTTGCTCGGGAATGTCGGTCGGTTCAACCCGGGCGGCCCAATGGGCGGTTCGACGGCGCCGCGCAGCAACTATTGAGGGCGGCCGCCGTCCGTTCAGCCGGGGTCCGTCGAGCCGGGATCCATCGAGCCGGGATCCATCGAGCCGGGGTCCGTTCAGTCGAAATGGCTCCAGCCCCGCGCGCCCAGCGCCAGGGGCCGTTTATCCGGTCCGATTGCCGTCACCTCCGCCGCCCCGGCCGCAAAAGCGCCAATTTGGGTGACCGCGACTCCGCACGCCGCTGCCGCCTCGCGTAGCGCACCAGCGCGCGCCGCCGGCACCGCCAGCAGCAACTCGTAGTCGTCGCCCCCGGCCAGGCAACGCGCCAGCAACTCTGGCTCGGCCGCAACCGCCGCCCGCGCCGCCGGCGAGAGAGGCACCTGCGCCGCCTCGATCGTGGCCGACACGCCCGAACCGCGGCAGAGATGGCCGAGGTCCTGCACCAACCCGTCCGAGACATCCATCGCCGCCGTCGCGATCCCGGCCAGGCGCTGGCCGAGCGCCACGCGCGGCTGCGGCAGGCGGTAGCGCCCGGCGAGATACCCATCGGCATCCGCCAGCCGCCCGGTGGCCGCCAGCAGGCCCAGCGCGCCGTCGCCGATCGTGCCGCTCACCCACACGCCGTCGCCCGGGCGCGCGCCGTTGCGGCGCAGGGCGGTGCCGGGAGCCACGGTGCCGAGGATGGTCAGCGACAGGCTGGCGGGCCCCGGGGTGGAGGTGGTGTCCCCTCCCAGCAGGGCGACGGCGTACTCCGCCTGGTCGGCAGCCAGCCCGGCTGCGAAGCCCGCGAACCAGGCATCCGGCGTGTCACGCCGTACGGAGACGGTCAGCAGATAGCCGAACGGCGTTGCCCCCATCGCGGCGAGGTCGGAGAGGTTGGAGCGAAGCAGCTTGCGCGCGACAAGATCAGGCGGGTCGTCGGCCAGGAAGTGCACGCCTTCCACCATCGCATCGGCGGCGATCACCAACTCGCGCCCGGGGGGCGGGGCGAACACCGCGGCATCGTCGCCCAGGTCGAGCGCACCCGGCCCGGCCAGCGGGCGAAAATGCTTGTAGATCAACGAGAATTCAGCAGGGATTGATGCCATGGCTGATCCCTCACCCCGGCCCGCCGAGGCTCAGGCCGATGCCTCGCCGGGAAATTCGGCAGGCCGCAGGCGCCGGGCGAGGCGGTCGAGCACACCGTTGGCCATGTTCGGGATCTCGCCGTCGAAGAAGCCATGCGCCACGTCCAGGTACTCGTTGATGACCACGCGGCCCGGCGGCCCGTCGCTCATCCACAGCTCGGCCGCCCCTGCGCGCAGCAGGGCGCGCAGCACCGGGTCCAGCCGCTCCATCGGCCAATCCGCCGTCAGCGTCGCGGCCAGCATGGCGTCGATTTCGTCCTGCTGCGTCGTGGCGGTGCGCACGATGCGGGCGAACAGCGGCACGTTGGCATCCGGCGCGCGCCCGTCCTCGAACCCGGTGCCGGGTTCGGCGCCCAGGCGATAGCGCACGAACTCGTCGATCACCCGCTCGGCGGAAAGCTGCATCTGCTCCGCCTGGAACAGCGCCTGTACCGCGGCCACGCGGGCCGAGGTGCGTGGCCGCCCGCCGGCGCCCGATGGGCGCTGCGCGGATGCACGTGGTTTCGGCGCATCAGGGCTGGCCATGGTCAGGACGCGGCCCCCAGAAAGCGTGCGGCGCTGATCTGCATCAGCGCGGCGGCGGCGGCCTCGGCCCCCTTGTTGTGCCCGTCCGCCCCGGACCGTGCGATCGCCTGCGCCTCGCTCGCCACCGTCAGCACCCCGTTGCCCAGACACAGCGTGTGGTCCAGCGCCACCCGGGTGAGCGCCTGCATCGCCTCGCGGCAGACATGCTCGTAGTGGTCGGTCTCGCCCTTGACGACGCAGCCCAGCGCCACGAACCCGTCATAGGCGCGGTCGCCCTTCACCGCGAACTGGATCGCCGCTGCCAGCTCCAGCGCGCCGGCAACGTCCAGCACATCGGCGGTGCCGCCCGCCTCGGCCAGGATGCGAAGCGCCCCGTCGCGCAGCCCGTCGACAATCTGCGTGTAGTACGGCGCGCGCACCACCAGCATGCGCGGCGGCCGGCCGCCGATCTTCGGCGCGGAGGGTAGCTTGGCGTCGACTGTGCTCATGGCGAATCCCGTCTCAGATGTCGTCGATCGGGCGTTGCTCGACGATATTCAGGCCGTAGCCCTCGATGCCCACGATCGTGCGCGGGTGGTTGGACAGCAGGATCATGTCGCGCACGCCCAGGTCGAGCAGGATCTGCGCCCCGATGCCATAGTCGCGCAGCGTTTGGCGCGGCCGCTCGGCCGCCGAAAGCTGGCGCACGCGCTCGGAGATCGTGGTCGGCCGCATCTCGCGCAGCAGCACCACCGCCCCGCGGCCCTCGCGCGCGACCATCGCCATGGCGCTGGTCAGCCCGCCGCGCGTGTTCTCGCCCAGCAGGTCGTTCAGCAGGTCCACGCCATGCATCCGCACCGGGACGGGCCCGGGCGCCGCCAGGTCGCCCTTCACCAGCACCAGGTGCTCGGCATGCTCGATCGTGTTGACATAGACGATCAGCTTCCACTCGCCGCCAACGGCATGGTTCAGCGTGCCCTCGGTCACCCGGCGAACCAGCCGCTCGGTGCGGCGGCGATGGGCGATCAGGTCGGCGATGGTGCCGAGCTTGAGGTTGTGGTGTTGCGCGAAGGTCACCAGGTCCGGCAGGCGGGCCATTGTGCCGTCGTCGTTCATGATCTCGCAGATCACCCCGGCGGGGCTCAGCCCGGCCAGACGGGCAATGTCCACCGCGGCCTCGGTATGGCCCGCGCGCACCAGCGTGCCGCCCTCGCGCGCCATCAGCGGGAAGACATGGCCGGGAGTGACGATCTCCTCCCGCTTGCTCTCCGGGTTGATCGCCACTGCGATGGTCCGCGCCCGGTCATGCGCCGAGATGCCGGTCGTCACCCCGTCACGCGCTTCGATCGATACCGTGAAGGCAGTGGTATGGCGCGTGCCGTTCGACTGGCTCATCAGCGGCAGGCCCAGTTGCTCCACCCGCTGGCGGGTCATCGCCAGGCAGATCAGGCCGCGGGCGTGGCGCGCCATGAAGTTCACTGCATCCGGCGTCGCGAACTGGGCGGGGATGACGAGGTCGCCCTCGTTTTCCCGGTCCTCGTCGTCCACCAGGATGAACATCCGCCCCGCGCGTGCCTCCTCGATCAGGTCCTCCGTCGAGGCGAGGTACTGCGAGAGGGACTTCGTCATGATCTGGCTCATCGCGTCTGCCTCAGGAGGAGTAGGCTGCAAGCCGGGCCACATAGCGCGCCACGGTGTCGATCTCGATATTGACCCGGTCGCCCGGCTTGAGAAGGCCGAACCCCGTCACCTCTGCCGTGTGCGGGATGATGTTCACGCCGAAGCTGTCGCCCTCGACCTCGTTCACGGTCAGCGACACGCCGTCGATCGCCACCGAGCCCTTGGGTGCGATGAAGCGGGCGATGGCGGAGGGAACGCGGAAGGTCCAGCGCACGGAGCCCTGGTCCGGCACGGCGGCCAGCACCTCCCCCAACCCGTCGATATGCCCAGCCACGATGTGCCCGCCCAGTTCGTCGCCCACCTTCAGCGGGCGCTCCAGGTTCACCCGCGTGCCCGCCCGCCAGAGGCCGAGCGTGGTCTTGGACAGCGTTTCGGCGGAGGCGGTCACCGCGAACCAGTCCGCCCCCAGTTCCACGGCCGTCAAGCAGCAGCCGTTGCACGCGATCGAGGCACCCAGCGCAATGCGCGCCATGTCCGCCCAGCCTGCCGGCACGCCGACCACCAGCCGCATGTCCTGCCCGCCGCCGATCGGCGTAACGGCGTGCACCTCGCCCAGCCCGGTGACGATTCCGGTGAACATCAGACCTTGGCTCCCCTTGCCGCATCTTCCGCGCGAACATACTCGCTGAGCAGGTCCGCGCCCACTGCCCTGCTGCCAACCCGCTCGAAATGCGGCATCTGCACCAGGCGCTCCACCCCGAAGGCCTGCGCCGCCGGCCATCCGTCGCCACCCATCACGGTGGGGGCGTGAAACCAGGCCAGCCGGTCCACCAGGTCATCGCGCAGCAGCGCCGCGGCAAGCTGGGCGCCGCCCTCCGCCAGCAGCCGGGTGATGCCGCGCTCGGCCAGCGCCGCCAGCCCCTGGTGCAGGTCCACCCCGGCCGGCGAGTCGCCCACGCGCAGCACCACCACTCCGGCCGACTCCAGCGCCGCGGCCCGATGCGGATCGATGCTGCCGCCCGCCAGCACCCAGGTCGGCACCGAGGTCGCGGTGGCCACCAGCCGGCAGGTCAGCGGCAGGCGCAGACGGCTGTCGGCCACCACGCGCACCATCGGCAGGCTCTTGAAGCCGGGGATGCGGCACGTGAGGTCCGGGTTGTCGGCCAGCACCGTGCCCACGCCCACCAGGATCGCGTCGTGCCGCCCGCGCAGGGCATGGGCCATGCGCCGCGCGGGCTCGCCGGTGATCCACTGGCTCTCGCCGCCGCGCGTGGCGATGCGCCCGTCGAGCGTGGAGGCGAGCTTCAGCGTCACCAGCGGCCGGCTGCGCTGCACGCGGCTGAAGAACCCGGCCACGACATCGCCCGCCTCCGCCTCCAGCACCCCGACCTCGACGGCAATCCCGGCAGCCCGCAGCCGCACCAGCCCCGCCCCGTTCACCCGCGGGTCGGGGTCGCGCACCCCCACCACTACGCGCGCAACACCGGCGGCAATCAGCGCGTCGGTGCAGGGCGGGGTGCGGCCATGGAAGCAGCATGGCTCCAGCGTGACATAGGCGGTGGCCCCGCGCGCTGCCGCCCCGGCCATCGTCAGCGCCTGCGGCTCCGCATGCGGCCGCCCGCCCTGCGCGGTGGTGGCGCGCCCGACCACCCGCCCATCCTTCACGATCACGCACCCCACCGAGGGGTTCGGCCAGGTGCGCCCGTTACCGCGCCGCGCCAGCGCCAGCGCCGCGCGCATATGCAAGACATCGTCGGCCGACACGCTCATGGCTTCGGCGGAGGCTCCGCTGCGCCATCGCCCTCCTCGGCGCCGAGCTTGTCCAGGAAGGTCTCGAAGTCCTTGGCCTCGCGGAAATCGCGATACACCGAGGCGAAGCGGACATAGGCGACCTCGTCCACCTCGCGCAGCGCGGCCATTACCGCCTCGCCGATCTGCTTGGAGGACACGTCGCTCTCGCCGGAGGCCTCCAGCTGGCGGACGATGCCGTTGACGATCCGCTCCAGCCGCTCCTCGCTCACCGGGCGCTTGCGCACCGCCACGCGCACCGAGCGCACCAGCTTGTCGCGATCAAACGGCACGCGCCGACCATCCGCCTTCACCACCACCAATTCGCGCAGCTGCACGCGCTCGATCGTGGTGAAGCGCTGGGTGCAGGCGGGGCAGAAGCGGCGCCGGCGGATCGTCATGCCGTCGTCGCTTGGCCGGCTGTCCTTCACCTGGGTCTCGTCATGGCCGCAGAAGGGACAGCGCATCGCGGCAGCCTAGCGCGCGTAGATCGGGAAGCGGGCGCACATCTCCTTCACCCGCGCGCCGACCGCCGCCTCCATTACGGCATTCGTCCCGTCGTTGGAGGCGGCAAGCCCATCGAGAACCTCGCCGATCATCCGCCCGACCTGCTGGAACTCCGCCACGCCGAAGCCGCGCGTGGTGCCGGCCGGGGTGCCGAGCCGCACGCCTGAGGTGATGGCCGGCTTCTCCGGGTCGAACGGGATGGCGTTCTTGTTCGCCGTCATGTGCGCGCGCTCCAGCGACGCCTCGGCCGCCTTGCCGGTCACGCGCTTGGGCCGCAGATCCACCAGCATCAGGTGGCTGTCGGTCCCCCCGGTCACGATCGCCAGCCCCTGCTCCACCAGCGTGGCCGCCAGCGCGCGGGCGTTGTCCACAACCGCCTGCTGGTAGGCCTTGAACTCCGGCCGCAGCGCCTCGCCGAAGGCCGCGGCCTTGCCGGCGATCACATGCATCAGCGGCCCGCCCTGCAGCCCGGGGAACACAGCGGAATTGAATTTCTTGCCCAGCTCCAGGTCGTTGGACAGGATCATGCCGCCGCGCGGCCCACGCAGCGTTTTGTGCGTCGTCGTTGTCACCACATGGGCGTGGGGCAACGGTGTGGGGAACACGCCGGCCGCCACCAGCCCGGCGAAATGCGCCATGTCCACCATGAAGAACGCGCCGACCTCGTCGGCCACGCGGCGGATGCGCGCGAAGTCGATCACCCGCGGATAGGCCGACCCGCCGGCGATGATCAGCTTCGGCTTCTCGGCGCGTGCCAACGCCTCCAGCTGGTCATAGTCCAGCAGCCCGTCCTCGCGCCGCACGCCGTACTGTACGGCGCGGAACCACTTGCCGGACAGGTTCGGCGCCGCCCCATGCGTCAGGTGCCCGCCCGCATCCAGGCTCATGCCCAGGATGATGTCGCCGGGCTTGACCAGCGCCAGGAACACCGCCTGGTTCGCCTGGGCGCCCGAATGCGGCTGCACATTGGCATACGCGCAGCCAAACAGAAGCTTCGCGCGCTCGATCGCCAGCGTCTCGGCCACGTCGACCTCGACGCAGCCGCCGTAATAGCGCCGACCGGGATAGCCCTCGGCATACTTGTTGGTCAGCACCGAACCCTGCGCCTCCATCACCGCGGCGGAGACGATGTTCTCGCTGGCGATCAGCTCGATGCCGTCCTGCTGGCGAACCAGCTCGCGCCCGATGGCGGCGGCCAGTTCGGGGTCGGTCTCGGCCAGGCCGGCGCCGAAGAAACGCTGCAGCACGGCGTGATTCGCGCGGTCGTTCATGCCCACTCCTCTGGATGCCGGGAAAGACGCGGGTTCTAGACGGTTGCGCCCTGGACCGCGAGGGATTTGCCATCGGCCGATGGCAGGGGTGCCAGCTTGTCCAGCCGCTGCATGTGTCGCCCGCCCTCGAACGGGGTGCCCAGGAACACGCGCAGGATCCTCCGCGCCGTCGCCTCGTCGATCAACCGCGCGCCCATGGCGATCACATTGGCATCGTTGTGCTCGCGGCAGAGCCGGGCCGTGGTGGTCTCGCTGGCCACCGCGCAGCGAATTCCCGGGTGGCGGTTGGCGGCGATCGCCATGCCCACGCCGCTACCGCAGATCAGCACGCCGCGCTGCGCTCGCCCGGCCTCCACCGCCGCGCATACGGCATGGGCGAAATCGGGATAGTCCACGCGCCTGTCGTCATGCGTGCCGAGGTTGAGCACGTCGTGCCCCGCCGCGCGCAACGCATCGGTCAGGGCGCGCTTCAGCGCGAGTCCGGCATGGTCGCAGCCGATGGCGATGGTGGGCAGCGGCTCTGTATCCATGAAGATCACTTATCACGCGCCCGTGTGCGCCGGGAATTCCTGGCGCCGTCCCCTGCCGCATTGCCGCCATGTTCCGGCGTGGGGCGCGGTTGGCAAACCGCGCCCCCCTGGCCAGTATGCCGCCGCATCCAGGGGGACCACATCACATGCGCATTCTCGTGCTCGGCGC
>Ga0105050_10006995_pt1 | contig 13730 bp, 10 predicted proteins | sample FRY01_FD_78088 | JGI IMG/M metagenome (GOLD analysis project Ga0105050, IMG submission 78088) | Freshwater microbial communities from Lake Fryxell liftoff mats and glacier meltwater in Antarctica - FRY-01 | ecosystem: Environmental > Aquatic > Freshwater > Ice > Glacier meltwater ... | reverse complement strand
CGCTGCTTTCTTGGCGCGAACTTTTTTAGGCGCTTCTTCAACAACTTTTACAGGTGCTGCTTCTTCAACTACTTCTGGCGCAGCAGCTTTCTTTACGCTCGGTACTTTAAGTACAGGCGGTGCTTTAACAGGTGGGGTAGTTATTTCTGGCACGGCTGCAAGCTCCGGCACTTTTACATCTTCAATCTTAAGTGCAGGCGGTACTGGGTTAACTAACGCAGGTTGCTCAGGTTGCGCAGGCTGCTCAACCACCGCTGCGCGAGATTCTTTCAGCGTGTCCAATTTTTTTGACAGGGCGCTAATCTTATAAAATTCGCCCAGCGTGCCAGCGTCTGCCAGTTTTTTTTCTAAATTTTTAATCTGTGTATCAAGTTCAGCAACATCAGATGCCGCGAAAGGCATAGACGCCAACGCTTTTTTAGCTGTAACGTACTCAGGAAATAGTGTTTTGATTGTAGCGGTGTCGCCACTGATACTAGCTTCGGACAACTGCTGCTCTAGCGTATCTACTTTATTTTGTGCTGCGTTACGATCAATTAGCGCAGGGGCTGGCGGTTTAGCTTCCGCAGTTACTTCTGCAGTGGGTGCCGCAGGCGTCGTTGCTACTTCTTGCGCTGCAGGCGCTGCTACTTCTTCGGGCGTAGTACCTATTTCTACAGCTTCACCATAAGGCGAAGCTAGTTGTTGTCCCGGTGCTGCTGCGGTACGTGGCGTTCCCGTAAAAGGCGAAACAACACCGGCACCTAGTGCGCCCAAGATACCTTCCTTAGTAGCGGCACCAGCTACGCCAGAAAATGAGTCTACATCCGCGCCTACTTTTTGCAGCGCGACATTACCAGCATACTGCTGCTGCCCGCCTTGCAGACCTTCCGTAAGCATCTCGCCAGCAATAGGCGCAACGATGCCTTTAGCACGGCCTGCCAGTAAGCTCTCAACACCGCTACGGCCAGTAACGGCGCCAATACCTGCGCCTGTCATAATCTGACCGTAGTTCTCACCCATATAGCTCTGGGCTTCTGTAGCTATTTTGTCGGCCTCTTCCGGCGATACGCCGGTTTTTTCCATCTGCGCTTTTACGTTGTCGTAGATAGTGCCCTTAACCCCACCCGCACCTTGTACAATCGACAAGGCGGTCATGTACGTAGTACGCGCAGCCAGTGCCGCACGTGCTTGACCAACACCGGGAATAAAAAGGCTAGTAAGCGTTGGGACAATAGAACCCGCGGCTTGCGCTAAAGATCGTGCAGGGGACTTTATTACATTTTTTGCAGACTCAACAACTTCAGCTAATGGCCCTTCTTTAGCGGCAGCGGCTTCGCGTGCTTGATCGGCAGCTATTTCCGCTTGTGTTGCAGGCGACATTGCTTCTTGCAAACTTCTCTGCCCACGTTCTAACGCTTGGGATGCGGGATTAGCCGCACCAAAAGCATCGGTAATAGCTTGCGTAGCGCCAAGCGCAGATTGTCCCCCAGACAGTAGCGTGTCTTTAAGGGAGAACGGTGCGCTTGGTGCGGGTTTACTCTCTGCTTCTATCTGCTGTAGCACCGCAGCGTATGCCTGCGCATCAGACAATTCTGATGGCGAGCTGACAGTAAAAGAGCCCTTACCCGGAATGTTTACATCGTAGCTAGGCATTAAAGCTCCGTAGATTATGGATTGCGCGTAACTGTAACGCCTGCTGGCATGGTTGCCCCCGAGTCTGCGTATATATCACGCACGGATTTAGGCGCATACAAGTTAATGATACGACGGTTTTTAGCAATTTCAGCATCTAGCGCCGCTATTTGATCAGGGTCAAACGTAGTTCCGCGAATTTTCATTAAGTCGTCCATTGTACTTAAGGCGCTCTTGAACATTTCTTCGCCACGTTTTTGTTCGGCAAGGGCTGGATTTTTTTGGAAAAATAGCGCATTACGCATTTCAGGCGTTTTATCAATTGCAGCCGTCTGTCCTTTGTACAAGTTTGCCAGTGCCGTCTGGTACTCTGACGTACGCTTTTCTTTTTCAGCTTCTGTTGCCAACTTCTCACGTTCCCTACGTGCACCAAGCGTAGCAATACCTGCCGTACCTACACTCGACATCAAGTCCTGCAACGGGCTGCCTCTGCGTGGGCCGGTTCCAGCCAGCATATTAAGACCAAGCGTTAAGTAGTCTTCGTTGGTCAAACCAGCAAAGCCTTTTTTCTGGGCTTCCGGTGCTTGTTTTTCGGCTGCGTCTGCTGCGTCTTTACCGGCATCGATGAGTTTATCAGTAACTTCTTCTTTTGGCGCTTCTACTTTGGCATCAAATGTTTCGCGTCGGGGCGCGTACTTTGTGTCACTACCCGCAAGACTTAATCCTGAGTAATCATAAGCTTCCGAAACAGGGGGCATGACATCTTCTTCCGCTGCATTGCCCACAGCGTTACCGGCCCGACCCGCAGCATTTGCAGCATTAACAATATACGGAGCTACAGGCGAACCGACAGTACGTGCATTATCCGGAACAAACGTCCCGTCTGGAATAACAGAGCTATCAGGAACAATTGCCCTATCTGGAACAGCAGCTTCTGGTACAACACCTGCTTTACGTGCGTCGCTTTCAGCGTTACGTCGGGCTGCTTCGGCGGATTCTTTAAGACGACGCGCTTCTACAGCCTTTTTAGCGTCGTCTAGCTGCGCGGCAAGTTCTGCTGCTTTAGCATCTGCATCTGCCTTTGCTTTCTTAGTTTTTGATGCTGGCTGCTTTTGCTTTTCAGCAGCTAACGCATTACGCGCTGCGGCATATTTTTGCATCTCTGCTGCTTGTTCAAACGCTAAATTAGAGCGCCGTGCTGCTTCCAACTCTGCAACGGTTTTTACAGGCGCTGCCGCTTGTGGTACTTCCGCTGCCTTGGCACGCGGTGTAATTGCCGGTAAGCCTGCATCGAAAGCCACATTAGCTGGGTTTAGTACGTTAGGGAGTGGCTGCGCCGCAGCAACATCTCTAGTTAAGGTAGGAAGCCCCGCATCAACAGCCACACCCGCAGGATTAAGTTCAGTAAGTGTACCTTTAGCTACTGGCGCAGCTTTAACTGTAGGCGTGGCTTTAACTGCTGCCGTACCGTCACCGGGTAAGGCATTGACTTTTGCTTGTTTACCCCCACCCCCACCGCCGGGGCCTGCAATATAAGGCGGCAACTTCATTGTATCTGTCAAAAAGCCTGCAATACCACCAGCAACATTTTGACCTTCTTCGGTACGCGGAGCGTATGTAAGCGCCTCTCCTGCGCGCGCTGCCGCAACTTGCCCAGCCGCCTGCCTTTCTTGTGTGGAATCATAATTACCGGTAATTTGTTCATAGAGCCCCGCGACTCCGGCAACAGGTATAGCAGCTACGCCCGTTGCCGCATTGAGTAAGCCTTCGCCAACACTTCGGCGGTATTTAGGGTCTAGTATCTTAGCTAGATTGGCAAAACCGTATGTATTATGCTTATCGTACACAGCCTGCGCAGCGGCAAGCTCAGCCGCAGTACTCTCTTTAGGTATTGAGTTGGCCGGTGCAGCCGCAGCAGTGGGTTTTTCCACAGGATTCTGACCAGCCATAATACGTTTTGTATTTTCTGCAACAATCGTAGCGTACTGCGCGGTATTAGGCGCTTGGGGGTTTTTACTGTCTGAAAAAACTCTACCCTGTACTGCTGCATCGTATGCCGAAGGGCCACCATAGTAGTAAGTAGACGCCAAACCTACATCGCCATTGCTCCTTTTGTAACCTTCCAAACCATAACGAATACCGCCACGCATGTTGTCGAGCGAGGAATTTATATCAAGCCCTTTAGGTGCCACGCCTTTAAATGTGCTGGGTTTAATCTGCATAGGGCCAACAGCATTTTTATTGGACGTAGCCGACTTATCGCGCCAACGGGATTCGTTCCAGTGAATGCTCTTTAAGAACGCACGCTGCTTAGGGTCTTTAACGCCTTCTGCGTCTAGGGCCCTGTCAAATAAAGCCATACCTCTACGTTGCGAAGCGTCAAAAATATCTTTTTCTTTAGGCACACCGCCCTGTTGGTATCTAGCTACGCCCCCATCGGCGTAGCCAACAGTACCGCCAGATCCGCTAAAACCAAAATTCGCATCATCAGGAGCGTAGTTATCGGAATACCCAGCAATACCGCCATCTGCCATACCTTCAATATTCTGTGCGGGAAGCGTGCTAATACCTTGGTCTTCGGGCATAGGCATATCTTGTTCTTGCTGTGCCGGCATATCTTGCTCGGCTGGCGCTGCCATGCCTTCTATAATCTGGTCGGCAACAGTAGGCGGTTTTTGTCCCGCATACTGCATACCCTGCGCTATCTGCATCTTTTTACGCATATCTGAAATGCGCATAGCCAGCGGTAAAATATACGGGTCGTTCTTATGCATTGCCGCAAACTGTTGAAGCTCTTGTGGCTTCATCAGCATCATACGGTCTTCAAGTTTTTCTACATTCATAATTACGCACCCATCCGCATAAGAGCCAAGTCGGCAAGACCTGCCGGCTGATTAACGCTACCACCTTCTGCAAAAAAGCCCAACCCTTTAGCCGTAAGCCCAGCGCCTGCGGCCTGCGTTAGCATGGACGGCGGTGCTTGGTACATAGACTGTGTACTTTGCGACATCGGCAAACCGCGCAACATGTCCGACATATAAGACAACTGCTGTTGTGGGTAGCCGCGTTGTGTAAGGAAGTCTTGGTACTGTTGTTGTAAGCGTTGTTGTTCTAGGGTTTGTTGTTGAGAGCCAGCCGTAGACTGCGCGTTGATAATGTCTTTCTGCTGACCGAACTGCGTATTGCCTAGTTGCCCAAGTGTATTTGCTGCCTGTAGTCCCTGACCTAAACCCTGTAGCCCCAGCGTAGACCCAAACTGCTGTGCTTGCTGCGCATTCTGGAAGGCATTCTGCATGCCTGTACCATAAATATTTGAAAGGTTCTGCCCCAGATTACGCTGGCGCTCAGCCTCTTGCAGCCCAAAACGTGACCCACCGAAGGCACCAGCCCCGACGGCCTGCGCTGCGTTTTTCTGCCCCATAATGTCAGACTGCCGGGACGCTTCGTACATCTGTGGCTGCAAGGCGTTCTGAATGTATGGCGACATGTACGCCTGCATAGAGCCGGGGTCTGTCGCCATGTTTTGATAGTTCTGTCCCACCCGCATACTGCCCAGACCCGCTATACCGGCCATCTGTGTAGCACTACCTAACTGCTGTGCTGGCTGTAAGTTTTGCACTCCTTGAAACGCTTGCTGCTGCATGGGGGCGAACCCCGCAATACGCTCACCACCATAAGACTGATATGGCTGGTTAGATACGGCCTCTGCTTTACCCATCATGCGCTCGACATACGGCCTTGCGTACTCGGGAATCGAGGTCTGCGTTACGTTCTGACTAGTCGGCGTTTCTTTAGGTGCGTCTTTACCCATGATCTACTCCTTTTAAGGGCAACTCAAACGTCACCCAACGATCTTTATATCCGTCATCTTTAAAAATCTTTGCCCATCCTTTACGGGCAACAGCTTCAATACCATCGCATCCTGCTTCAGCAGCGTATTTACGTAGCAAATCCAGCATAGGGTCTTTCCACTCCGCCAGATCCTCTCCACCGCAGTACGTCATAGATAGCAGTTTACGCTGCGGGTAGGTAATAACGTTAGTTACTACAGCCCCTTTGATCTTATTGACCTCATCAAAAGCAACCCATAACTGATACCCATCTTCTGCTACACGATCATAAATGTTACTAGCCGTATACCGGCCATAGGTGTATTCCGCAGCCCCCTCCATGTACTTTTCTATGTGCGGCCAACAATCCGCTAAGTATTCTGTAGGTACTGCGGATACAGTAATCATGCAGGTAACAGTTTTTCAGTACGTGTATTAGCGGCTACTTGGTTTTTACCGACGGTCTTCTTACGGGCTTTCTGCACACGATCCATCATAGCGTAAAGCTTTCGCGCCCCCGCTTCAGTAGAGCCATTACCGATTTCAGATACGATACGCGCTGGCACCACAAACTCACCATCAGCCAAACGAGCAGGCTGCCGGCCACCGATAGAAGCAGGAATAGAATCAGAAACGCCATCGCCGGGCCCCCTTAGTAAACGTCCACCATCCGAGTAACCACCAAGATTGTATCCCCCACCAGCCATGCCACCGTCAGCAAACTGCATACCTGCCATTTGTGCGTTTAGATCCTTATAAAAGTTACCCATCCCTAGCTGCTGTTCAGGCGTTTGATATTCGGGTAGCGGCGCTGTTTGTTGCATTTGGTATGGCGATTGTTGCTGCTGCTGCATCTGTGGAGCTTGAGCAAGACCGCCGGTTACTTTAGGTTGCTGTGCTTGCTGTGCTTGCTGTGTTTGTTTTGATGCTTCTGAGTGCTGTGCCAACTGGATCGCTGCGGAGAAAGGCCCAGAAAGAATACGCCGTTTATCTTTAACTACTGATATAGGCGCACTCAACTGCGTGAACTGCTGGGTCTGTGGGTTATAATCGTACTTATACTCCCCCGTAGTTTTACCCCCCTCGGCCATACGTTGCTCACCACTAAACGCGTCTACAGGTGTATCAATACCACCATTAATTACGTTAGACGCAACTGGACGTTGAGCCATTGGTTTGCTGTAGAGCGCTGTTTCTAGTTGCGATTGGGGGTACATTTGATTCCCACCCGTTGCATTCATAGCCGACATTTCTTCCACGGGGCCGCCAACGGCAAACGCATTCAACCCCATTAACCCGCCACCAGCCGCTTTTTCGTACTCAGGCCCCGGTGCTCTGTAAGGCGTCAGCGCCTTAAATTGGTCGTTAAAGTAGGTACGCTCCCGTGAACTACCGGGATTCTCAGCGTAAATCGGATTGCCTTGGTCGTACGCTTCTTGGTTCTGGGTGCGCGTGAACTCGTAGGGGCGAATAAGCGCGTCTGTTGGTTTTGGTGGTTTATAGTCTTTTTGCATACCCGAAGCTATTCCCAAACCCAGCGCGGGGATAGTGTACTTTGGTATCGCGTTATAAAGGTTAGAGAAGCCTGCGGTGCTGTTAAGCGTGCCCACACCGGCACCCATATTTGATAGCACTGATGGTGCGGCTGTTCCAGATACCGCAGAAACAGCCCCCGGAGCCATAGACATCGCGCCGCTTGCTGCATTTGCCGCTTGGGCTCCACCCATAGCAGTACCCAACGCACTATTTCCAAATAGCGAAGACCCAGCAGCCGGGGCAGCGGTCATTCCTTGAATAGCACTTGCCGGAACAGCACTAGCCCCGGCACCAACACCAACACCAGCTAACCCAGCACCTAAACCTGCACCGCCATATGCGCCAAGGCCAGCCATCAAGCCTTTTTCTAAGCTGCCGGTAGCAAGGCCGTACCCACCGCCGACCATAAGAGCCGCCATAGGAGCGCCGATACCTGTCGCAGCAAGACCAACGCCAATCAATGTAGGCAGTAGTGCCTTTAAGAAGTTGGCTTCGGGCAGACCCGTTTCGGGGTTGATAGTAAGAGATCCACCATGAGCCATAGCCAGCGCTTGCAGGCCGTTAACTTCTTTTGGGGTCATGTGGATAAGGACGGAATCACCGTTTCGCCCAGCTTTTTGCACGTTATGTGCTAATTCGTGAAGGCTCATGGCTAACGCGTCCTTAAAGATTTGTCAAAGTGTATCATTCTACAGCCGGGAAACAAAGTGCATTGTTAGGATTACAGAGGGTGTTACCGGTGCAGGAGCCGCTGCTACAAGTGCAGGTATAGAAACAGTAGTACTGTCCGTTGCCCACACAATCTCAAAGTAGTCATCTGCTGCGGTGTACTCTAAAAAGAAACTTCTAATGGCTACAACATGCCCGTCAACTGCCCCGTGCGCACTGGGTACCGCTAGTAACGAGTTTGAATTTTCTTGGTTTGCGCCATTTTTCTGTACCCAAATACTGACGTCTTGATCTGCGGCATCGGTATTTTCAAACTGTAGACTGACCTGTAAGTTGTACACCCCTAAGTTTGGCGCATAAACTCTGGAACTTGGGAAACTATTAGCGGTCGCTGCCCCAATAAAAACGTCACTATTAGCCGTACCGGTTAGCGCGCTTAGCGTAACAGAGTATGCTGTATTTATAACGGCCGCATTTTGTGTTGTTGTTGAGATAAAGCTGCCACTAGGGGTACTTAAATACTTACCCCCAGAGATACCCAGCAACGCCCCGTTCACGTTGTCATTTGACTGAAAATACAAACGTAAGATGTTATTTAACTCATCCTGATACTTACGCTCATACTGAACAGGCCCTAACGGGAGTACGGATGCCTTGGTAGGGTCTAGCTGAAACCGGCCATTACTTTGAACAGCCATATTTATCTACGCCCATCTGGTCGAACATCAATCCTCGGAACACCCAACTGCCACTGCGTACCTAACGTATTGGACTCCACCCTAAAGGCCATCTGCCTACCGCGTGCCCGTGTATATACAATCTCAGTAAAAAGCTGCACGTTGTAGTAGTTACTGTCGATATACGTATTAGGTGCGCTAGAACGTACGTCGGGGGCGTTGTTAACTCCGTATGGGGCACCGGGATTTGTCCGGGGGCGTAGCTGTAACCTAACCGTAGGGTAGCTGCTAGTAAGCGTTGGGTCTTCCGGTGTGGGGTTTACGGAACCATCAAACGTAATGTCTGGAATAAGCCGCCATACGAACCCGTAGTTATGCCCGTCCCCAATATCAAAGTCCGAAGACTGTACGTACGCACTAATAGGGCTCGGTGGGTTAGTAGTACCGTCATCCACTGCGGCCTCGTGGTAAACGATCAGGTTAGTGTTCCCCGTAGCAGCCATTGGGTATTGGCGCAAAGCACTGTCCAGCCACGCTGTACGATCTAAGTCCCCGTAGTACCACACACGGTCAAGATAGTTAAAAATAACATAGCGGTCAGGCACTAACGCGTTTTTGGAGCAGTAAAACCACCAAACTTCACTAAAGCCTTCGTTCGTACTAGCGAAAACTTGCTCGTCTTGGTCGCGGTTTATATTATCGAACACGTAGGTGCGCACGGCAGACGGTAGCGTTTCGACCCGCCCGCTATAAGTATAAAACTTGTCCGTACCCATCCAGAATGTAACCCCGCCCGCTGTTGCCATTGCATTAGGGCTAATAACAGAAATATTATCAGAAAGGTAGGTAAATCCCCACACATACGGTGGCCCAAGGTACTGTATACCGTACAGCGCAGCGTCAGTCCATACAAGAAGCTCTTGCCGGGTTTGTAGTACTCCAACAATTTTAGAACCATGCGATAACCTGTAGCTACCTGCTTGATTAATAGGGGTAGGTACCCATTCAAGGTATGTTTCTTGTGAAGACCAGCGCACTAACATAGGGTCTTTTTCAACAGAAAACAAAGTGCCGCTTGGGTCGTTACAGCCGAAAGCAAATACGATACGTGCTGCATCGGATACTAAAATTTCGTCCACAAGGTCAGGGCACGTAACATCTGCAGTCACCGGCGTCCACCCCATAGGCGTTACAGACGTAGCAGAAACCTGCACGGCTCTTTGCGTATCGTAGTCAGGAACAGCGTCAGCGCCCACTTGCCATACGTAAATAGCGCCGCCGCGTGGGTTTATTAGAAGCTGCTCACCAAAACTAACCTGTGACCATAACCGCAACTGACCAACGGCTCCTGTCGAAAAGCCGACACCCCAGCCCGTAAATGCGCTAGTAACTTGGTGTGTAGGCGTAGCATCTACGTGGGGTGCGGCAGTAGTCCCATCAACCCCACGAACGCAGCCGGTAAAGTCGGTAGCGGTTTTGCCTGCGTAAGTTATTAGTTCGCCATCAATCTGTATCGTGCCAGAGGCAGCAAATGTCGTCGTAGACACCACCGTAATCGTAGTAACAACGTCATCAATAGCGCCACTAAGATTGCTCGAAGAGGTACCAAAAATAAACCCACCATAAGGGCTAGTACCCCAGCCAGTACCGACGGTGTACGCTGCAGCGCCTGTACTTAGTTGATATGCAGCGTCTGTAGCAGCACCACCATTGCCAACGTCTGAGCTATTAGCGGTAACAGCAACTTGAACTGTGTATCCTATGTTCGATAGCAGCGTTGCTATTTGGTATTCTTGATTTAGTACGGCTGCCGTAATGTTACCGCCCAAAGAAACGGCACTACTAAAAGTAACAAAATCAGATTCTTGTAAGCTAGTTGCCGCCGTATCGGTAACCGTAATAATTGAGGAGCCATCAACCGCTACAAAGGTAACCGTGCCTGTTGTGCTTAAACGAATAGGTGTGATGTCATAATATTCGCCACCATCCTCAATGTAAAACTTTAAGTTAGTGCCCACGCCTAAAAGGTTAAACCCCTTAAGCGTTATCCAGTTCCACAAAGAACGCGCTACACCCAGAAAGGTATTGTATGAAAGCGCAGCCCAGCCGCCGATCTTCTCTGGGTAGCCAGAACGAAACCGCACCTTGTCGCACTCAAACCAACCGCCTTCGTTAGCGAGTGAAGTTCCCTCACGGTTTATTCCGGGGCGTAGCTGTAATTTTTGTAACGGCATAGCACACCTTTATTCTGGCGAATCCATTATCAGTTCTAAAGGTGCTGAAGTCGCAGGTGGCGCGTACTCCGCCACCTGCCCAAACTTACCAGCTACGGCTTCAGCAAATATTACGCGGCCATGCGCCTCAACATCTGAGAGAGTTGCAGTAAATGCTAGTTCGTGCGGTACCCCATCCCACTTAGTAACAACATCAATTGCGGTGTGTGCGGCATCTGCCCATTGTGGGTTTTTGGCATACTCTAAACGCATATTCATCTCCTAGATAATCCGTAACCAAAGCGTGATAGACCAGCCAGAACTACGGAGTCTCCCCATACAGCGCCAAGTACCAGCTTGGGGGGCACTCTGCGCGCCCATCCAAGCATCACCGTTATTGTCTGCGGGGGAGTTATTGGTACCCTCACTACTACCCTTCCACGTACCTGACGGGTACAGCCCGCTTCCTGCTATAGTGCTCCCAAAGGAGTTAGTAGCGGAACCCCTACCTAACATCGCATAAGTACCAACACCGCCAGCGGAAGCCCCGGCAACAGCGGCGAGCACATTAGTATCATTGTATGTAATAGCACCACCAACGCCATTAAAGGTAATTACGCCAGTATTAGTAATTCTTGGATTACCTGCAACACCGTTCCCATCCGCTACGCTTATACCTGTACCCGGAGCAATAGAACGCGGCGTAGCAGTTTTATCGGCCGTGCGAACCATTATTCCGTTTACGTTGGGGTCGTCCATATAGTCAGCATCACTTACTGCCGTATCTACAAAAGCGGTTGTGGCAATCTTACTAGTAATGTCCCCGGCAATGACTGTCGGTGCTATTGCTTCGCCTGTTAGTGTAGTAGTTCCCGTAACCTCTAAAGTACCTGCAAGCGTTGTGTTGCCTGTAACCTCTAAAGTACCTGCAAGCGTTGTGTTGCCTGTAACCGCAACATTCCCACCCACACTAAGATTACCCACTACCTGATTGAACTGCCCTACGACATTTACGCTATCTGCACGAAGTAAAACGGATTTACCTGCGGGAATAGAGATACCAGTACCGGCAGCAGTGGTGTTACCTAAGACGGTTGAGCAGTAAAGGGTTGCCGTATACGCAGAGCCATTTGTTACTACATACAGCTTAGTGGTGGGGGGCACGTACACGTCGAAGTTAACGCCGGTAGTAGCGCTTAGTACAAGGGACGAACAGCGTGCTTGGTCTACTACCCCATTGATTGCCGTTAAAGCTTGCTTATTAGTAGTTACCGTCACATAGGCTGTACCCGAGATCGCGTCTTCAATGAGCGTGCCCAGATTGTTGTTTGTGGTGGAGCCCCATGTGCCCGACTGTTCGCCGTTGGCAATGAGCTCGATGCGTAGGTCTGGTGAGTATGTTGACGGCATGCTATTGTCCTATTGAGTTGTACTGTGCTTCACATTGTTTGAGGGCGGCTTCAAGCCTTGCTGCGTCGGCACTGTACCCCGCAAGAAACTCTCCATCTCCCCTTGCCAGTTCCGCTCCGGATAGTCCAGAACAAGAGCCGGGGGTCGTGGGCATTTCACTTGGGTTATCGGGGCGCTCCGGACGAGTGCGCAGCCCTGCAATAGTGTTGTTAAGACGGCGAGTAGTAGCAGCGATCTGCGCATTTTTGTCCCTCGTTATCTGCTCGGCAGTGTTCTGCCAGCCTTGTTCTTTGGTACGGGCGGTACTTTCAGCCTCGGCACGTTGTTCGGCGTATTCGGCCTGCATAGTGGCAATTGCTCTATCCTTGCGCCAGCCTTGCACAACCCAACCTAAACCAAGCCCTATTACAACCGCTATGATAGCAACAATTATCAGATCCCTAAACATTGCTTATACTCCTTTTGGCGGCGATTTGTAAGCCCATCAACTACCCGCCCTTTGGCACGGTTCCAGCGTAGTATTTCTTTGCACGCGCCTTCGTAGTTTTGGGCGTTTAATTTTTTAACTAAAGTGGAAGCGCAGAAGGCTCCGGTGCCAATATTATAAGAAAGAGACACGTACGCGTCATACTCGTACTGGTATAAGGGCACCTTGACGCATTGTTTAACCGCACCCTCAAACTTCTGAACATCCGCTATAGCCCGCTGAACAGCCTTGACGGGTGTCATAATATCGCCGGGTTTAACGCCTTCAGTGGTGCCGAAGCCAATGGTTGGCACATCACCTTTTATTGGGATGATGGGTTTGTCTGAGTACCCTTCAAAAGTTAACAACCCCACAAACGCAGAAGCGGACAACGTAAGCGTTACAAGTACTACTCTTGGGTTAATCATACTATTACCTTAGTCCAAACTACGGTGTTGCCATCATTTACCGGCTCCCACGAATCGGCTTGCGCATCATTAACAGCGTCCCAAACAACGCTAGGAGCCGGTGCAATAGCAGCCCACGCCCCTATTTGAGTATCATCCACCGGCCCCCAGTTAGGTTGCTGCTCGTCATCGACATTTACCCATGTCTTTAAATTACCAAGAAACCCAAATGCAGAAACACCTGTTAAATTAACAGAAATCCCGGGAACCGCAATAACAGTACCAGCAAACGCCGTAGCTTGAACCCCTACTAGCAATAAATTAGCGTCTGCTAGTATAGAAACGTTGCCTACTGCACCTGTTGCCTCAACGCCTACTACAAGAACGGGTTTGTTAAGATCCACTACTACCGAGTTAAGCTGCGTATCAGCTTGTACCCCGGTAAGATTCAGCAGGCTATCGGCCGTTATGGCTACATTACCTAATTGCCCCGTGCCATCAACGCCGGTAACACTAGTAGCAACGCTAACAACAACAACAACGCTATTGATTTGCCCTGTACCTTCAACGCCAGTAACAAAAACAACTGCCGTAGCGATTACGTCTACCGTTCCGGTTTCACCTGTGCCCGTAACGGCTGTTATAGGGGGTGTTACATCTGCGACTACACGAACTAGTGCGTTATATGCGTCACCAAAAGGCGTGGTGGCTAATGCACCGAAGCTGAATACAGAACCGTCAACTTCGTCAAAAGTGTAGACTTGTGCCGAGGCAACTACGCCGAGTACCTCAACCGCAGCATTTACTCCAACACTCGCCTGCCCTATTTGCCCTGTACCTTCAACGCCAGTAACAAAAACAACTGCCGTAGCGATTACGTCTACCGTTCCGGTTTCACCTGTGCCCGT
>Ga0105050_10006994_pt1 | contig 13730 bp, 15 predicted proteins | sample FRY01_FD_78088 | JGI IMG/M metagenome (GOLD analysis project Ga0105050, IMG submission 78088) | Freshwater microbial communities from Lake Fryxell liftoff mats and glacier meltwater in Antarctica - FRY-01 | ecosystem: Environmental > Aquatic > Freshwater > Ice > Glacier meltwater ... | reverse complement strand
CTATGGTCATCAAACTGGAGACTGGGCTGTTGCTCAGGCCGCACTACGTTATGTCTACGATGACCGACATGACGTCTGGAAGTTCATCAATCAAACCGCAACTGGGCAACTCGAATGGGACAAATTTTCAGAGGAGAACCGTGCCTATGTGAAAGCAGTTCTGGGTGCCGCTCATCTTGCCTAGTACATTTTTGGATAGCGACATAATTTGGAAGGCATGTCAATTTAGTCTTCTTGTTGACCTACCTCTAGCATTAGGAATTGCAGGCGAAGAAATGGCTGTTCTTGGCTCTTTGCGTTACGTGATTGGTCCTAAAGTTGAAGCATCGGGAGTTGATATAATTCGGCAAGCGTACCAAGAATTTTTAGGTACCGCTGTATAAATTGAACCGAATGAAGCTGAACTCAAATTTGCGGCTCACATAGAAGAAGCTGCATTACGCATGTCTGTCGCCATAGATGGTGGAGAAAGCCTACTTGTAGCAGTTGCGTTGAGCCGTGGAATTCGTCACTTCGTAACCGGGGACAAACGGGCGATTAAGGGTCTATCAATTCTTGCAACGGATGATGTAAAGCTCAGGGAGATAGCGGGCTATATTGTGACGCTTGAGCAGGTTGTGTTCAGCATTGCTCAACTGAAGGGTTGTGACGCTGTGCGTTCGGCAGTTTGCGCTTTACCAAAGGTAGATAAGGCGCTCACCTCATGCTTCATGTGCCATCAACCAGAGTGTAGCATTGAAGATGTTAGAGATGCCCTCGGCAGCTATCAACGGAAATTATCCAAGGACACCAATGGTTACGTTACAGACAATCTACTCTTCGCCCCTTAAGAAAGCAGCGTAAGGGGGCATTAAAGTGGCGGTCAAGCCAATCTTCACGATTTTGTCCTGTCTAGCGTCGTTCAAGATTGTGGCTCTGTCTCTTACGATAAGACAGGCTTTGTCTACTCGGTGTTGAATGTACTGATGGCCGCTGCGACCTTCTCTAGGGCCAATAGCAACCTCCGTACCAGAAAGCGGCAATTCAAAATCAACTTCGCTTAGATCTGAAAGGAAAAGTGCGAAGCGAGAGCCTACTGAATTGATCGCCTTAGGGATTTGAACCCAATCCACTCCGTTAGTTGAATATTCAGTGGCACGGACGGGTGGAGCGTCATGCTTGGAATCCATTGGTTCCATACAAAGAGTAATAGATTCTCCTAATAGGGCTCTCTCTTCGGCAAATGGACGGACCATCGTTGCTGGATGGCAGGTGTTTCCACCGTACCCCCAAAGCGCAAAGCCTGCTTCATCAATTTCTCGGCGTTTACGGGCTACAATATCCTCCAAACTCTCTTTGGCATGTTTTCCCACTTTCATGAATAAAATGCCGTGTCCGGAGCGTAGAAATTCCGACATGCTTCATCCTCCAATAATTCTAGAGTGTACTCGTATTCAGTGGCCTTGTCTCGGTTCAATCTTGGAACCTCACGAACATAACGAACTCTAGGTACTTGTAATCGACCATAAAAATTGTGCAAAACTTCAGGATCGTCAATTGGCAGGCTTTCCCGCACCTCTTTATTACTGCCCAGTGACCGAACTAAAAGATTACAAGATTTTAGGTCAGGTGCATCATCAAGGTGATAAAGATGCAACTCGGGCTGCATACGCGCCACATAAAATCCCTTTGCAAGGGATCTCGTCTGAACTTTGGCCAGCACATTATGCGTCCAGAGTGCCTCTGGATCATCGCCAATTACAATTAACCCCTCACCTATGTTAGAAACTGCTTCTATTCCACGATCAACGAATGCGCTGACGCTCGTTCCATCGTTATATTGTCCCCATGGTGGGTTAGTGTAAAAACAATCATACGTGTCTAGGTCGTCTGGAAGCTTTTCAAGAACGTTGTACAGACGAGCATCTAGATGCCCGATTTTCTCTTTTTCGGCAAAAGTGTTGATGGCGTTTACGATACGCTCATCGAAATCAAGGACAGTAATTTTACTCGGGCCATAAGGGACATCTTTTCTTCGGTCCAGCAAGGCAACACATACGCTTATTGCATCCCCATCACCGATAAAACAAAGGTGCTTGTTTTTTGCCCATCGAGCAACAAACTCACTTTGCATCATCATGTCGCCAGCTTTCATGTAGATTTGGTCAAATTCTCTAAGCGCCCTAGGCCGATTTTGGATTACATCTGAAATTGTATTCATGGCGTTCTTCAAATTAATTTCAGACATTGGCGTTACCTCTCAACAGATATGAAAAATATAGTAGCGGCGGATTAGCTAAGGTCAGAGAGCTTGGATTCAAACATCAAGTGCAACGGTTGAATTGAAGGCTAGGATTTCCTCTGCCATTGCTTCGGCGGGGGTTGTCCAACCCAGCGTTTTTCGGGGCCGTCCGTTCAGGAGCCATGCAACGTCATTAAGCCAGGTCTGACTGGCTTGGGAAAGGTCGGTTCCCTTCGGCATGAATTGGCGTAGCAATCCGTTGGTGTTCTCGTTCGAACCGCGTTGCCAAGGCGCGTGCGGGTCGCAAAACCAGATGTCGATTTTCAGACGGCGGGCAAGTTCTGGGTGACAGGCCATCTCCGATCCGCGATCATAGGTCATGCTCTTGCGCATTGTTGCGGGCAGTCGTTTCATCTGCCGGGTGAAGCTGTCGAGCGCGGCCTGGGCACCATTGCCGTTCATTTTGCAGAGAACAACGAAGCGGGTTTTGCGCTCCACCAGCGTGCCCACCGACGAGCGGTTGAAGGCACCCTTGATCAAATCCCCCTCCCAGTGGCCGGGAACGATCCGCGCCTCAATCTCTTCGGGGCGATGAGTAATCCGCAACGTTTCCGGGACGATGGAGCTTCCTGCGAGGGTTGTTCGTCGCCGACCCCGCGCCGGTTTCCTCTGCCGCAGAGCCTCGATCATGGCCGCCTTCAGCCCACCGCGCGGCTGTGCATAGATCGCAGCATAGATCGTCTCATGGCTGACGCGCTGATCAGGATCATCGGGATGCATGACCCCAAGCCTGCCCGCAATCTGTTCTGGCGACCAGTGCAAATGCACCAGCTTACCATGAACCCAGGTATGAAGCGCGCCGCCCTCGATCAGCCTGCGAGGTCGCCGACTTCGCAGCCGCCGCGCATCATGAACACGACGTCCCGCCTGCGGGCTGTAGTGGCCGTCATCCCCCCGGCCGCGAACCAATTCCCGCCCGATCGTACTCGCAGAGCGGCCAAGAAGTGAGCCGATGGACCGTAGGCTGGCCCCCCTTCGATGCTCCGCAAAGATCACGCCGCGTTCCTCGCCATTGAGGTGTTTGTATCGTCTGTCCATCGCAACATCCTATGGCCCTTGGGCCGTGGGTGTTGCACTTGAAACTTGAGTCTAAGCTTGGTGCTAGCTATCGGCGATCAATGTCGCGTTGGATCCCATTATGACCAATGCTGCGGAGCGCATAAATGTCTGCTTCAAAAGGAACACAAAGACCATTGGGTTGGTCCTGTTCCTTATCCAATGCCCCTCAATCCATCCGTCCCAAACATCACCCCTCGGATGAGCCCAAATCCTCATCACAGGTAAATATAGGTGGCCAAAGAGATATCCAAAAACCTTAGGCTCAGGACTCATAACAAGAATATGACGATTGCAGCGAGTGCGATTGCTGAGAGGAAGACAGTTGGTGATCTGTCATCGCGTGTTGCGCCCCGCCTCCAGTCCTTTAGCCTCCCAAACATTCTCTCGATACGGTTGCGTCGCTTGTAGCGTCTCTTGTCATACTTGACGGTTTTCTTGCGCGACTTTCGCCGAGGAATGCAGGGCTTTGTGCCCATGTCTATAAGGGCTTCGCGGAACCAGTCAGCATCATACCCTCTGTCAGCAAGGAGCCATTCAGCCTCCGGCAAGTCATTCACCAAGTCGGCAGCGCCAGTATAATCACTGACTCGTTGCCCGACAGGCGATGCTTGCATCGCTGAGTATCCGTATTGATCAAGCCGGATTTTGTATCCGTTTTCGTTGATCCCGCAGAAGGGCATTTGCGGTGACAATTAGCTTTCGCATGATGGCTGTGATCGCCAGCTTCTTGCATTTTCCGGTTGATATGAGCTGCTCATATTTGGCCTTCATGTCTGGGTTGAAGCGTGTTGCAACGACGGCAGGTAGATAGATTGCTCGCCTGACGCTGGCGCGCCCACCCTGGATGCGTTCTTTGCCTTGCCATTTTCCTGATTGCCTCGAGATCGGAGCGAGACCAGCAAGTTTTGCAGCTTGTTTGCCGGACATTTGTCCGAGTTCAGGTATCTGGGTCAGCATTGCGCAGGCTGTGACCTTAGCGATGCCCCGCTGCCCGGCAGCACATGCATGCATGTGCGAGAGGGGGGAATGCACGTGAGGATTTCGGCGCGCGCGGCGAGATCTTCGTCTGCCGCAACGATGGCGTTGATTGCCTCGGTAACTTGCGACAAGTCACGTTCGATCTGTGTCAAACGGCGCTTGATTTGCACGGCAAGCAATTTGTGTGTGGTCGCAGAAAGTCGTGCCTTTGCTGCAGTCCGGTCTTTGATCAATGCCAGCCTGGCCGTGGCCAGCTGCTTGAGATCATGAAGTGTTTCGTCTTTGGGTTGGTCTGCTTTCAACTCCAGAAGTGCGCCCATTTTAGCCAACATAGCAGCGTCAACGCGGTCAGTTTTGGCCAACTGGCCGGCCCCCTCGCAGAACCGGCGAGCTTGACGCGGATTGACCCGCGCAAAGCTGACCCCGTGTTGAGCCAAGCCCGTTTCGATGCACCTGTGATAAATGCCTGTTGCTTCAAAAATAACGCGAGAAACTTCCATTTTTTTCGCCCAAAATGCGAGTGCCTTTGCGCCAGCTTTATCATTGCAAAACTGTTTATGCTCTCGCGAGGACAACCAATAAGCGTCCAATGTGCCTTTCGAAAGATACGCTCGATGCGTACTGGCTTTCGAAACGTAAGTGTCACATCCCGGAAGGTAATATGGCTGTTTCTTGAACAACTCTGGTCTGAGTTTGTGCCAGTCTTTCATCGCCTGCAAGGGCGCTTTGCTGCCCAGTGCTGACTGCGGAAGCTGCTGGTTGTAAAGCCATACATAGCGGTGCAGCGTAGCCTCGAGTTCCTCACCTGATCGGAAGTGGTGCGATTGCAGCACTTCTTCGATACGACCATTGAATCGTTCCACCATGCCATTGGTCTGTGGCGACTTCGGTGGGGTCAGACGGTGTTCAATCTCCAGCGCTGCGCAGAGCGTATCGAACTCGTGCGCGCCCGTGGCGACACGCTTGCGCAAACCGAAGAGCCGATCCGTGAACTCTTTGCCGTTATCGGTCAAAATGGTGCGGATATGGATCGGGCAGGCGCGCTCGAGGTCGCGCAAAAACCGCCGCGCATTGGCCGCAGTCTTTGCGTTAAAGACGCGGATGAAGACCCAGCGGGTCGCCCGGTCAATGGCCACGAAGAGATACCGGCGGCGGCTCTCATCGGCCATTTTTGGCAGGTATTTCACGTCGATGTGGATGTATCCGGGCTCGTATGCCTTGAAGGCGCAGTGTTTTGGCTTCGAGGTCTTGGCTTTTAAATCGCGCAGGTTTCCCACCCCATGCCGCCGCAGACATCGGTCCAGGCCAGAGCGCGACGCGTTCGGATTGAGAAACTCCCTGACCACGGCAAGCAGATCGTCCAGCGAGACCAGCAGCGTCTTTCGCAGGGCCACCGCGACGGCTTCCTGCGCTGGCGTCAACGTCGTCTGCAGCCGATGCGGGGTATGGCTACGATCTTCAACGCTGTCCCGCTTGCGCCATTTATAAATGGTTTGCGCGGTAACCCCGAAGCGCTCTGCAAGTGCCGTTCCAGCATCATCGCTGGCCTGGATTGTGGCTCGAACCTTTGGCGTCGTCGTGGCTTGCTTATGAAGATGAATCAGCATGGTGGCACCCAGTCCCGAAGTTCCCTCAGGACCGATCTTGCCATGAACAGGGCGGATCGCCGAGGGGAAATGTGATCATCCGGGATGGAACACGTAAGCACAAACAATTTGCCAACACCAAAATGGGCTTGAGTGCGCTCATCCGCTGGATACGACAGACGGGGAGGTTACTAATCGTATTTGAGGCTACGGGAGTCTACCATCGGCTTCTTGAGACAGGACTTGCAACGCACAACATTCCATTTGCGCGGGTTAATCCACGTCAGGCGCGCAGGTTTTGCGAAGGGACCGGCCAGCTGGCTAAGACGGACAGGGTGGACGCTGCAATGTTGGCCAAAATGGGTGCACTTCTGGAGTTGGAAGCAGACCAACCCAAAAGTGAAACACTTCATGATCTCAAGCAGCTGGCTACGGCCAGGCTGGCATTGATCAAAGACCGAACTGCAGCAAAAGCACGGCTGGCCGCGACGACACACAGCCTGCTTTCCCGGCAGATCAAACGCCGTTTGAAACAGGTCGAACGTGATCTGTCTCAGGTTGCCGAGGCAATCGACGCCATCGTCGCAGCAGACAACGAATTGCGCGTGCGTGCAGACATACTCATGAGCATTCCGGGCATTGCAAAGATAACGGCCTATGCGATCCTGACGGAAATGCCCGAGCTCGGGCATCTCAGTGGCAAGCAAGCGGCAGCGTTGGCGGGTCTTGCACCCATATCAAGGCAATCGGGAAAGTGGCGGGGCAAGGAGCGCATCCAGGGTGGCCGAGCCAGCGTAAGGCGCGCAGTCTATTTGCCAGCTGTTGTTGCTACACGCTTCAATCCAGACATGAAGGCGAAATACGAACAACTGGTATCGATAGGGAAATGCAAGAAGCTGGCGATCACAGCCGTCATGCGAAAGTTGATTGTCAGGCCAACGCATTACTGCGCGATCAACGGAAATGGGGCGAATATCCAGCTTGACCAATACGGATACTCGGCAGATTGCTGCGCAATCGCCTGCCGGGCAATGGATGATCTTGTCATCCATCCCGTCGATCCGGGTCTGGCCCTTCTTCACCAGTTCGGGTTCGAAACTGCCATCCCGGTCACGCGGGACCGAAATCGGCACCTCGCCATCCTGGCCTTTGAGGCGCTTACTGGCAGTGCCGTTGCGCCGGTTGGCCTGACCCGCAGGCGCATCCTTACCCTCTTCATAGCCCAGATGCGCCGTCAGCTCACCGCCAAGCATACGCTCCATCAGCTTGATTTTGAGGTCTTTAAGCAGCCCGGCGTCGCCAAGCAGATCTTCAGGCCGCTCGCAGCCCTTCAAAAGCTCGTCCAGTAATTCCTTGGAAATCGTCATCGTCCTTGCTCCTCTCAGGAAGCATGGACCAAAGCGCAGTTACACAGAGGATCGGACACTCTCCGCCCCCTTGCTGGCTCTCTTGGGCAGCCTTCAAAGCTGATGCTGCTCAGTCTTGCGCATCACGCCCCGCACAACTACGAGCGCATCTCATAGCGTCTTTACTTTCTGCGACAATGTGAAGTGTGGTGCAAGAGATGCAGCGACCTGATCGAGACTGAGGTGGCAAGATCCTTTGCACAGTGCGAGATATCGTTTTTCTTTCAGAAGATTTCAAATTGGGGCTGTTCGCGGCCGCAGCATAATGCTATCGCTCGTCACTGAACGATGACGTTAATTTGTGACCAGTCGAATCTTGTATACCCCAAGGTGCCCTCAGGCAGTCCTTGTGCGGTAGCCTGAAAAAAAGCATTACACATCAATGACCAGTAAGCGTAGCAAGCTCCAGGAAGATACGCACTTTCGCGTCCTTCGGCTTCTTCAAGACAATCCGGAAATGTCACAGCGAGAGCTGGCTGAGGCCGTCGGGATCAGTGTCGGTGGCACGCACTACGTGCTGAACGCTCTGATTGGGAAAGGGCTCGTCAAGCTGGGAAATTTCACAGCGTCTGAAGACAAGCGGCGGTATGCCTATGTTTTGACGCCGAGGGGGATTGCGCGAAAGGCCGCGCTGACGCGGGCTTTTCTTGCGCGTAAGACGGCTGAATACGAAGCGCTTCGGAAAGAGATCGAGACGCTTCAACTCGATCTGGATGCCAATGCTGCAGAGAAGCTGTCCTGATTTTATTCGCAATTCGCTTGGTGGAAAGAAACGACGAAATTCTGTTCTGGCACAGCGAGAATACTGATGGCGTCCGTCGAATTTAAAGTATCGAGGAATTAATGAAAAAGATATTGCTTGTTTTTGGGACGCGCCCAGAAGCCATCAAGATGGCCCCGGTTTATGAAGTCCTCAAAAAAACGCCTGGCCTCGATGTACGAGTGGCTGTGACCGCCCAGCACCGTGAGATGCTGGACCAGGTGCTGCGCCTGTTCGTGATCAATCCCGACTACGATCTGAACGTGATGAAACCCGGACAGGGGCTCACCGAGATTACCGCAGCCGTGCTTGCAGGGCTGAAGCCAGTGCTTGAAGAGTTTTCGCCAGACTTGGTACTGGTCCACGGCGACACCACAACCACGCTTTCAGCCTCGCTTGCGGCATACTACCAGCAGATCCCGGTGGGGCATGTCGAAGCGGGTTTGCGGACCGGCAACATCTATTCGCCCTGGCCCGAAGAGATAAACCGTAAGATCACTGGTGCCATCGCCCAGATCCATTTTGCGCCGACAGAAAAAGCCGCCTCGAACCTGCAATCCGAGGCAGTGCCTGCCAACCGCATTTTGATCACTGGCAATACGGTCATCGATGCATTGCTCGAGGTGGTCGAGAGGCTGGAGAACGATCCGCAGCAAAGTGCGGCCTTCGACGCAGAGTTCGGGATCGACCCGACCAAGCGCCTGATCCTGGTAACGGGTCACCGCCGGGAGAGCTTTGGAGGGGGGTTTAATCGTATTTGTTCAGCCCTCGCGACGATCGCAGAGCGAGAAGACGTCCAGATCATTTATCCGGTACACCTGAATCCGAACGTCAAGGGCCCGGTCGAAACCAGCCTCGGTGCGCTTGATCGTGTGCGACTGATCCCGCCGCAGGACTACCTGCCCTTTGTCCACCTGATGCGGCGGGCCGCCATCATCTTGACCGACTCGGGCGGCGTGCAGGAAGAGGCACCGTCACTCGGCAAGCCAGTTCTGGTGATGCGTGACACCACCGAACGGCCGGAGGCGGTGGACGCAGGCACGGTGAAACTGGTGGGCACGGATGCCGATCTAATCGTGCGGGAAACGACGACGCTTATCGACGACCAAGCGGCCTATGAGGCCATGGCGCGCGCGCACAACCCCTACGGCGACGGGCAGGCATCGCAGCGCATTCGCGATGCAGTTTTGTCATTCTTCACCATCAAAGAGGACCAGCAATAGTGCCCGAGCTTCCTTTCAATTGCATTTCTGTCATCGGGCTAGGCTATATCGGCCTGCCCACCGCCGCCATGTTCGCCTCGCGCAAGGTCAAGGTCGTGGGTGTCGATGTGAACCAGCATGCGGTCGACAAGATCAACCGTGGCGAGGTTCATATCGTCGAGCCTGATCTCGACATGGTAGTGCGCGCGGTCGTGCGAGAGGGTTATTTGCGAGCCACCACGGTACCGGAACCAGCCGAGGCATTCCTGATCGCAGTGCCCACCCCGTTCAAAGGGGATAACCACGCCCCCGACCTTAGCTTCATCAAGGCGGCGGTCCTCGCCATAGCCCCGGTACTAGAGGCGGGCAACCTGGTGATCCTCGAAAGCACCTCGCCCGTCGGGGCGACCGAGGCCATGGCCGGCTGGCTCGCCGAAACGCGGCCCGACCTGAGTTTCCCCCAGACAGCCGGGGAGGCTTCTGACATCCGCGTGGCCCATTGCCCCGAGCGGGTGCTGCCCGGCAAGGTCATGCAGGAACTGATCACCAATGACCGGGTGATTGGCGGCATGACGCCGGCGTGTTCAACCCGCGCCGTTGCGCTTTACAAAACCTTTGTCACCGGCGACTACGTCATTGCCAGCAGCCCGCGCGTGGCCGAGATGGCAAAGCTGACCGAGAATAGTTTCCGCGACGTGAACATCGCATTTGCGAACGAGCTCTCGCTTATCTGCGACAAACTCGACATGGACGTGTGGGAGTTGATTTCGCTCGCCAATCGGCATCCGCGCGTGAACATCCTCCAGCCCGGCCCCGGCGTCGGAGGCCACTGTATCGCCGTCGATCCCTGGTTCATTGTCTCTTCGGATCGCGAGAATTCGAAGCTGATCCGCAAAGCACGAGAAGTGAACGACTTCAAACCTCAATGGGTTTTACAGAAGATCGCCGAAACGATCCAAGCATTCCTCGAAGACCACCCCGGCAAGAAGGTCGAAGACATCACGCTGGCCTGTTATGGTCTTGCCTTCAAGCCGGATATCGACGACTTGCGAGAAAGCCCTGCCTTGGCAATTCTAAAATCTCTGCAGGAGAGTTTTCCTGGTATAATTCTAGCAATCGAGCCCAATATAGACGAGTTACCGCAAGGTTTTAACAAGGTGTCACTCGTTTCAATGACACAGGCAGTTCACCAAGCAAATGTGCATGTGATATTGGTTCCCCACAGGCTGTTCCGAGAAACCGCTCTGCCGACGGACTATGTGTTCAAGGCGGCTGCGGTCTAGGTGTGCCGGATTCACGATTTGAAAAAGAGTGATGAATATGTCTAATATCTTTTGGTTGACGGATGCGCAGATTGCGCGTCTTTAGCCCTTCCTTTCCAAATCGCACGGCAAACCCCGCGTCGATGATCGGCATGTCTTGAGTGTCTTCGTAAACCGCGATGGCTTAAGGTGGAATGATGTCCTCGCGGCCTATGGTCTGCACAAGACGATGTACAACCGTTGGAAACTATGGAGCGATAAGAGCATCTTCGCCCGTATGATGCACGCGACACGGAGTACGCCAATGAAATGGGCATATCGGAATTGCATTGAAACAGCATCATGTAGGCGGCCACCGCGCGGACCGAGGACCGAAGCATGTACTCGGGGTAGCTGCTCCGGGGGGGAATTATGATGGCGAAACCACATATCGCGGTACCCCCCACAGTGAACCGTCCCATCTTGGTAGTCATGAAGGGTAGGCTTGATCGGGCGGTGCCGATCATAAGTGTCGCGCGTCATCTCGCTGCGATGGGGCACCATGTTTCGGTTGCATGCGGAACTTGCGATCAAACCCTGCACGATCTTCTAAGAGACGATGGCATAGTCGTCACTGAACTCGCAGCGAACCAGCCAAAGAGATGGCTGCCAAGTATAGTCCGAAAAATAATAGAATGGGGCAGCTTCCGTAAACATGCCCGTACTATGCTTCGTGACAGATCTAGGTTACTGTATGTTGGCAGCGCCGATACCGCAATTGCACTCTGGGGCCTTCTGCACCCGCGTGGTTACATCCTGCATCTGCGCGAGCTGCATGACACTCAGAAACTCTACATGCGTGCGCTCGGGCCAATTGCGCGCAACGCGCGGCATGTCGTCGTGCCTGAGATTAACCGGGCGTACATATACAAGAGCCTTTTGTCGCTTCAGCGCACCCCTTCGGTTATCCCCAATAAGCCTTTTTCACATCCCGCTAGGGCCCGTCTCAATATTGATTTCCTGTCTGTCGAGTTGCGCGAGCAAATCGCCTCCCGCAAGTGCCTAGTGTACCAGGGTCCGATACATCCCGAACGCGACCTCACTCCGGTGCTGCGTGCGCTAGCGAAAAATGGCGACTACGCAATTGTCGTGATGGGTCGTGACTATGGCGTACTCGGAAGTTACCGTGAAATCCTGCCGGACCTAATCCACATACCCTTTGTAACGCCACCCAATCATCTAAATATCACTAGTTGGGCACATATCGGCCTTATCGTTTACGATAATTGCTCGCTCAATACAGTTTACTGCGCGCCCAACAAAATCTGGGAGTACTCCGGGTTTGGTTTGCCGATGCTTTGCAGCGACAACCTTGGCCTGCGATACACCGTTGGTGCTGCCGGGGCTGCAAAACTGGTTGATCTTGAAGACTGTACGGCTGTTGATGCTGCGCTTCGTCAAATTGAGGAAGAATACAAAGAAATGAAAGATAGTTCTCGTGCCTTCTTTTATTCTGTAGACATAGCAGAGACGCTCACCTCCCTGCTGATGGAAACGAACGGAAAAAAATAGGCGGAGCCGCTCAGGCAAGACAAATTGCAACATCCGGCGCGGCAGCTACGCCAGCGTCCACGATCTCGAAGACGCGATCTACGACTACCTGCTGCAGCACAACGCCAAGCCGAAGCCCTTCGTCTGGAGCAAGAGCGCCGAAGACATCCTCACCCGAGAGCGCCGCGCATTCGATGCGCTCGACCAAATCAGGGGAAATCGGTAGCAAGTGTCAGACTCGGAACACTCGGAACACTAGAGGAGTAGGCATGAGACCGTCGAAGGACCACCCGAACCGAAGAGCTCACAATTGGCTCGTTTACTACCATCAAGACCGGTCGCTCGAAACGCACGCTCATCGCGTCAAGGGAGACGTTTTCGACCTCGGTGCCGGAGCTACGAGTTACCGGCGGTGGTGCCTCGAAAACGCAAAGACATACGTCGCGGTCGACTGGCCCGGAAGTCTACATCGAGGGAATTTGGATATCTACGCTGACCTGAATATAGCGCTGCCGATCGAGGACGCTGTGGCGGATACGCTTGTCTGTTTCTCAGTTTTGGAACATTTGCACGAGCCTCGGGGCTTGCTTGCCGAGGCGGCTCGTATTCTCCGTCCAGGGGGATTCATGCTCCTTCAAGTACCTTGGCAGTGGTGGATACATGAAGAACCACACGACTATTTCCGCTACACTCCGTTTGCACTTGATCGCCTGCTGATTGAGGCCGGCTTTGAGAAGCCTGAAATCGAGGCACAGGGCGGTTTTTTTTCGACATTAGCGCTTAAGGTAAATTATTTTTCCCTTCGGCTGGTAAAAGGTCCCCAAGTGCTTCGAAAGATAATTCGCGCGATTCTCTGGCTGCCTTGGCAATTGAATATGTTTTTGGCCTTAGCTCTTGATCGCCTCGATTGGCACCCCGAACTCGAAACGCCAGCTTATTTTGTTGTGGCGCGCCGCCCAATGGCCCCTCAGCAAGTCGCTCCAAATATGGATCGGGAAAACCTGTCAGGTGACGAATAAGTGCGAGTCCCGAAGCCACTTTTTGAACAAACCATCGGTGTGCCGTTATTAACCGTCCTGTTCATCTATTCGAACTCAACAGATTTGGTTGGCGGAGGCGGTTTTGCGATTCTTGGGCTCTTATTACTAAATGTATTGTCCTGCAGGTCTGTCCCAAAGCAGAAAATACTCTTTCTTATATATAACTTAACTTTCTTTCTTTTTTTATCAGCAAGGACGCTCGTCTATTTGCTCATGCCAGAGGTCGCGGATGCGGTACCTAGGCCGTTCTTCACTCCGGAAATCGAACGACAGGTGAACATATTATTGTTTTTAAGCCTTCTAATTACCAGAGTATTTTTTTCGGCCAGCTTCCGCTTCACAGCCATTTTGGATCACAAGCCAAGTTCTGATGAGTACATCACGAAAATTAGGAGCATTTCAAAGAAACTTATCGTCCCAACGATAGTACTGAATGTTGCTGTTTTGGCTGAAAAAATCGCCTTCGTGACAGCCTATGGCTACGAATCCTATTATGTAAGCTTCACATCAGGGTTGCCGACTGTTCTGATCCGAGTAGCAGGGCTTTACCCAGCCATTCTATTCCTCTATCTCGCCACATTCCCTAATCGTAGAGCAACTTATATCCAGCTCCTTCTATACGCCTG
>Ga0105050_10006992_pt1 | contig 13734 bp, 15 predicted proteins | sample FRY01_FD_78088 | JGI IMG/M metagenome (GOLD analysis project Ga0105050, IMG submission 78088) | Freshwater microbial communities from Lake Fryxell liftoff mats and glacier meltwater in Antarctica - FRY-01 | ecosystem: Environmental > Aquatic > Freshwater > Ice > Glacier meltwater ... | reverse complement strand
CATGATAAGTTCCGATATAATCCTGTCCTTCTCGATAGAAACAAGATCCGAAATTATTGGTTTCGATCCAAATTATTCGGTAACTTTATTTAAACTGATTAGTTACATGAAATTTAATTCTAATGTTTTTCTCATTTTCCCAATCTTACTATTTTTTACATGTAGTAATGACAATGTTTCAGAATCGGATAGGGCTCAGGCCCTACTGGGTCAATGGGAATACGAATCCATAATGACCGATAGGGCAGTGGATATCAACGGGGACGGAACGGTAAATATCGACTTGTTCAATACCCAAGAAATTAGGCAGTGTTTAAAGGATAACCTTACTTTTTTTACAAAAATGGGCGTAGGGGAGAAAGGAGCATACGCTATCAACGAAAATGGCTTGTCATGTGATGATCAAGACCCTTATTCGACTATTGATGAGGATAGCTACCAGTTAATAAACAATTCGATTATTAAATTTGAAATGAGAAATGAGATGCGGATTCTCGAGCTTACTAGAAGTAAGTTGCTGATTGAAACAAATGACAATTTGGGGGATCAGGATGTTATCGTAACAATCACATTTAAAAAAAGCTAGATACATGAAAAAACTTAAACTCGAATGATATTCCCGGTAGCCTTTTCACTCCATTGTCCATTGGAATCCAGAACCCTAACTTCATAAGGCTGGTCTTGATATCGAAGTCTATTCTCCCTCGGTTCTTCCTCTAGTTCGAAATAGCGTTCAACTCCTGATCCTCTTGCGTCATTGTAATTGAATAGCATTGTATCCCATCTATTATTATTACGGTTATAAATACGAACCTCTACCTGTTGTAAAGTGGCACCATTATAGGCTTCGGAACAATTTGCAGCAAAACAGGTATATATCCGAACCACGTAGTCACAGCCATTAAGACCACCACATCGTATATTATGCTTCTCTCCTTTGACGGCTGCTGTGGGCTTTTTAAGCATTAAAATCGATTCACTGGTGGTCTGTGATATGCCGGTTGAATTTTCGACACGAAAATTAATAGTAAAACTGTCGTCGATTTGTGGATAAAACTGCATCGCAACAGAACCGTACTCCAGGGGAATAACCTCACCTTCCCTATATATCTTTCCCCGATGGTTTATATAACCCCCGTTCATATCGGCGAATTCAAATGTCATTTGGTACAAGACAGTTGTATCGTGTCCAGAGGTGGCATTTGTGACCACATTCAATAGGAAGGGTTGATTTTCATATTTATCTTGGGACGACTGACCGACGGTAAAATCAAAAAATTCTTCATAATTTTCAAAATTAATATTGACATCTGCTGTTTTTTCAACTTCTGAAGATGATCTGACCGTAAATTCAATATTATGGTTGGATTCAGATATTCCTATATACCTTCCTTGGAAAGAGCCAACTGGAACGTTAAAACTTTCTCCAGCAGCATAGGTATTGCCTTGATATTCAAAGTTACCATTACTGCTTCCCGATGAAAAATACATCACATAGCTATCACCTCCAATGCCCAATTCTGTAATATTGAAATTAATAGCTACAATTTCTCCTGTATATACCTGTGATTGTGTCGCGTTAGCATTAAAATTATAATTCTTTGGCGTTACATCAATGGATATAGTAACAGTTTTTTCAAGACCGGTTTCGTTTTGAACATAAAAAGTCAAATTGATATTGCTCTCGTCGGTGCCTTCCAGACTCCAGTTGAAATTTCCTTTGGGAACATCATAAATATTCCCTGCACTCACTTCTGTGCCATTTTCATTCTTGATGAGGGCATTTCCGTTTAAGCTATATCGCATGGTATATTCGGAAGAACCGATACTTTCCGAAATGTTGAAGTTAAGCGAGGTGATCTCGCCGACTGAAATATCGGTTTTTTGACTTCCACCAGTGAACAAGAAATCCACTTGGTTGTAGTTGACCGAAGTATTTGCAGTATGCGTAACATTCGCACTTGATTCTACACTCAGTACAATATCATGCTGACCAGCTTGAGTACCAGTATAGACTACATTATTATTGTTTGGGCCAAGTTGAAATTTTTCGCCTGGACCATACTCCGTTCCGTTTACCCGCAATGAGCTATTCTTGCCGGATGAATAAAAGGCTTCATAAGTATCATTGGTTCCTTCAGGTATTTCATTGATATCGATAATTACATTTACAGGTAAATTCGCAAATTCCGAAGTCTTCGATGGGGTTATATTTACAGTAAAATCGTTCTGTTTGGTTTCAAGGTCAATATTGACCGGCCCCACTTCTTGCCCGTAATTGTCGGTTACAATAAATGATATCTGGTGCGAACCTAAATTTTCGGGATAATAATAAAGTGAAAAGTTACCAAGTTCCACTGGATAGCCTGTTGAGTTCTGTAGGGTGTTGCCATTGATCCCGGTCAGCCTTCCGTTGCCCTCCACAATTTCATAGGAAATATTGTAATCTATATTCTCTGTGTTGCCATTGGATTTAATATTAAAATTGAGTTGAGTACGCTCATTTAAAAAAACTGAATTGCTTTCCGAATTACCGGAAAAAGTAAATGGAATGTTCGCCACATCGATTTCAACGCTATCCTGTTTTATCTGTCCGTTGGAATCTCTCACATCAAAGAATATTGTCCGCTTTCCAAGTTCAGTACTCGTAAAAGTGAAATTGTAGGAATTGGGAATTATAGGCCTATATTTACCTGGATCCATTACACCACCGTTCTGGTCGCGCACGGTACCTGCACCTTCGCTAGTAGGTGAAAATGAATGGGTAATTTCATATGCTACGTCAGATTCTTCGTCTTGGGTCCTCAGATCTATGGCGACGGCCAGATTAGTATTCAATTCCACTTGGGTCGATGCAGCAGTGGCATTAATTGTAAAGCCGAGGTTAAGTACAGTAAGAAGAAGAACCTCGGTCAAGGTAGCACCATCAGGAGCTTTGGCCGTAACGATTAATCTATGTTCGCCCAAGGTATCCGGAAGGTATCCCATCTCCGAAATTCCTTTTGGTAAGTTAAATGGTTTTCCAGCGTCAAAAGCTTCTTCTTTCAAATAGAGTTTCCCGGTTCCATTTTCAATCTGATACGTTATTTCAAATTCACCTTTATTATCGGGGTTTTCGGTTTCCTTATCCCTAAGTAGTGTTACGTTCACAGGATTCTTGGAATTGATGATAAAATCGTTAACTCCTTTATTTAGCAAAAAGCTAAAACTGGCGTATTTGGCATAGTGCAATAGTTCCAATTTTTTCTCCCTGGCATTTGAATCCCATGCAATGAAGTTAATTTTATGCATGCCTGTATCGATGGCTACATAATTATATGACCACTGCTTGTCGATAATGTTCAGCGTATCATTATCACGGATAGTATCGCCTGCCATGTTCATGAAGTATCCCTTGCCCTTCAAAGTCGTATATCGCGCATAATAATGAACAGTACTTATTTCTTTTTCAGGAACAATTGAAAATAAAGTTCTGGCACTTTCAAAAACGAAACTAGTTTCCGGCTGTTCAATGGAGAAATTGAAATCAAAATCATCCAAAATAATATCCTCAAAATCCTTGCTACAAGCAATGATAAGCACTGATATTAAGGCGACAAGCCCCAGTACTACTGTAGTTACTCTTTTGTAGTTTTTCATCTTCAAAGTGTTTAGAACAGAAAATAGCGAAGACCGATTCCGACATAAGGATAAAAATTTCCTACATCGCTATTGACGTGATAGTATTCGTTGGCCTTTAGTAGAAAGGAGAAATCATTGCTGAGGGTTATTTCTCCTTCCAGTCCCAAATAGGCTCCATATATAAATTTACTTTTAGCATCTATGATCGCTCCGTTCTCAAGCAAGTTGCTGCCATTGTTAATGACCTCGTATCCGATAATTGCCCCACCGCCAAAATTGAGGGCATACCGTTTAAAATTGTTCTGTTCCCAAATCTTGATAAAGTATCCGGGCTGTACAGTGAAAATGTTATAAGGAATATCAAACGAACCTTTATCCTCTGCAATGGCGGCAAATATGCTCAATTGCACATATCGGTCCCGGTTCACGTGGTAGTTGAACGTGGCCATTATACCATAACCATCCTCTGCGTAACCCCCGCTTATTCCGACCGATGAGGCATAATTGCCACTTTGCGTGTATGCCATTGTCGAAATGAAAAGTGCGAAAACTGTTATGGAGTTCCTCATTTTTAAAAGTTTATGGGATTATTGATAATTTCATGGCCAATGCGCAATGAAAGATTGCGGTTGCCGGACTCCTCGTCCAATTCCACTAGGACCTCTTTTTTCTCATCCAAGGCAAACTTTTTAAATACCACAACAAAATGGTTCTCGCTTTTTCCTGCTATAGTTTTAGGTTGTTTGTAGACAAAAACCGGTTTGAGCTCCATTTTTTGGTTACTACTACTATTTTTATAGTTGGTTGCAATTTGATGCTTTATAAAATTGATATCCATATCAAGGCCTTCCTTGTTTTCTATCCTATATTGAAAATAAAGCTCGTCCTCGTTATAGTAGACACCTTTTAGCCATAGGAAAACATTGTCCAATCTAGAAAAATACCGACTGATTTTAGGCTTGTCAAATTGCATATAATAACATCGTAGGCGATAATATTCCAAGGGGTCGGATAGGTACAATTCTTTAGTAGCACTATCTTTTGAATTATCAGCAACTATTTTGGAGGGGTTTTTAATATGAGAAGTAGTGTCCATTTTCTGAATTTCATTGTTAAGCTTCTCAGGGGTGACTATCAGCCGCCCATTTTCATTCCTTTTTTCAATTGGTTTACCCTCTATGTTGGCAACGGCCATTTCTTGAGTGATGTACCATGTCGTTTTTTCCGGAACCGCAACTAGTTCTAGTACAAAATCGTAAACGTTTCCAGTATCCGTAATGACCAAATAGTTGGTTACATTTTCTTTTTCGATGGCGAGTTCATCGTAATAGAGTTTTATTATTCGGCCACTAAATTTGCCGCCTTCCGGTTTTGGTAAGTCCACAATAAAACCGAAATCGTTGCCGATACTACTTTCCGAAATGTTATCAGGAAAAATAAGAATGGTCTTGAAGTCCTTAGATATTTGCAAGGTATCGCTAGAGGCTTGGCCAACCAACGTATACCCTGAAAATAGGACCGATATGAGCAATAGTGCCTTCATCATCACTATATTTTTTTTGGTTTTAGAATTACACGGTCTCCATTTACCAAAAGTATCTTGTCTTTCTGTTTGTATTTTTTCTTTTGGAAAAAATTGCCAAAGGAGCGTACCAGGTTTTGTGCCAATGGAATTTCTATTGTTTCGCCGACAGCCTCCGATAATTCATTTACACTTTGTTGTTGAATATCGGCTGTGAATTCCTGCAATAATTGACCTGCTCGCTCATTGTGCAGTCCTACCATACCATCTTCCTGATCAATTGCGGTCAATTCCATTTCTAAATTGTCAATATTGGTTATCTCCAATAAAACCCTTGATCCCTTCACGTTGGCTGTTGCGTAAACAAATGTATTCCTAGGGAATCGCCTACCCTTGTAATAGATATCATCCTTTAAGATCAGGGTAACACGGTTACCTGGTAAAATAAACTGGTCACGGTAAATTGCTGCATCGAATGCTATTGCATTTGTCTTTGAGTCGGTGGATGGTTCTGTATATGGAGCGGAATAATCCTGACTACGGGCAAGCCTTTGATCCCTTGCTTGCATCAATAAATTTCTGTATTCCAGTTTTTTTTGTGCATCCGTGGTTTTGGAAGTGTACTCGGTAATAATTGTTTCGGGATATGAAGTGTCCTTGACACTCCTATTGCTAATGTTTTCCTTTTCATCCAAAGAAAAGTTATTGAGTTCCTCTAAAATACGTTCTAACGAATCATTCTCTTTCTTGGTTTCTAAAATGCTCTTGAAGAGTCCTTTTGACCTCAATTGATCTAGTGAATCTTGTTGTAACTTTTTGTAAATATCGTTAGGTTTCGTAGCATCGAGTTATTTGTTATGGTCTGGCAAAGTATTATTGTACGCATCATCGGTTTTACTATTTTGCTTGCCTTTCGCCATGGAACTGATACTGGTCATTACAAAGAATACGGCCAGAAGGACTATAATTGGTGCAAAAAAAGCGAACAGTCTATGCCGTTTTATCCAAAGGTTGAATTTGTCAATTTTGTGGTTCATGGGTTGGTTATTACAAATCTTGGTTGTTCAAAACGTCAAACTTTATAATCTTTAGTCCGTTCAAATTATTTGGAGTTGAGCTGGTCTCGACCAAGTACCCTTTGGTTATCATATTCCGATATTCCACATTGCCACTCTTTAAAATCCTTTGTTTTCCAACGAATCGAAATGGAAATGGATATTCGGAGTAATCCACGAAAATTGAATCCTTTTCTATTTCTATCGAATAGCCACTTTTGGCGATATCCTCGTAATAGTTTTGATCGATCAAACGATTGTACAGCCTTTGTACCGAATGATCGGCCATATACAGCGCCTTATCTTCGATATTTCTCTTGATATGGCGTAAATCGGGTTCCAACGCAAAAAACAATTCATGGAAATTGGCAATATGGCCTTCACATAAAATATCTATTGCCCGCTTATAGTCCTTTATCCTGACGGCAGCCAGCTTCTGGCCGTTATCGAGCAGATAGAAATTGTTTTTGGCGCTCTCGTTCGTCTTGTAGGTATAAAAGATATTGAGGATAGTGGTTACGAACGTGAGAATTAAAGATACATATAGCACTTTGTTACTCCTACTACCAATCTTGCTTAAATCGTTGAAAATCTTATAATTACCGTCCATCTGTTTTTTTGATATCGTTTAAAGTCAATTTTTATCGTTAAACTGCTTATTGTATTAGGGTTCTTACTCCCTTTGTAGCTCCTCCCGTGTTGGCATCAACTGTCGTTTGTGCTACTTTTTTCACATAGTGTTTTGTCTGATCTTTCAAATGGCTGGCACTGACGTTCATTCCCTGCACGATGAAGTTGGATAATATAGGGGCCTTTAGATAAACAAAAACGTTCATCAACATCAACAAACCGCAGGTGAGCACTAAACCTAAATTCGCATCTCCTTCGGACAGTAATGAGTCTATCAGCTTATCCAATACGTGCAGCATAAAGTTATCGATAAGGTGAAGCATGGGTATCCAGAGGCAGACACTCATGAATTTTTGTAGCCATGCCTTCCACATACCGGAAAATACTGGTATGAAGGACAACCCTATATTTAATGGCCCAAATATTATTAACACGAACAAGTACATTACGGACATCGCTTTTATCCCCACAAATACGACTGCGGAAATGACCGATGCAATGGCAGTAACCCCGGAAGTGATAGCCCCGAGAATAAGTACTTGTATAGCCTCCGGATCCCCTTGTAGAAGCACCCAGGATACACCAAAATCCACCATAGCTGTTGTCTGAGCTACTAGAATTTTAATGTGGAGAATGTCCCATGAAATATCATTTGCCTTTAAGGACATTCCAATACCTTGGTAGAATTCAAGAATGGTCCTTGTCAGGGCGCGATAATTAAAAAGGACAAAGGCCAATGGAACCCATTTGAGATGTTCGAAAATATCAGCTCGCTTATCCTTATTGAGAAACACTAGAATGGCAACTATTGAAATACCTATACATGCGAAAACCTGACCGATTTCTATCATCGGGTCAACCACTTCGTAGGCATCTAAAATATATTGATCAAAAAGTTCATTGACCGATTCCCGTATTCCTTTGTCAGTGATGTTCATACCATGATTAGTTTTTATTCATATTGATCAGTGTGCGGCGAGATTCTCGGAGGGAATTGATTTGTGATAGTTTATGATTGTAAACAATTAGGTTGTCCAAAATGGTTTCCAGTTTAACGTTAATGGCATCGACCTTCTTTAGCCGTTCTTCAGGCAAAATGATGGCTTTGGTATTTATAATTTCATTGCATTGTTGAAATAGATTTTTAGTCTCCAAAAGAGCATTGGTGGCATAACCAATAAATTCATCGATTTCCTTTCGCTCTAAATATTCCAATTCTTGGACGGTCTGTTTGGAAGTTCTATATGCTTCGAGAATCTTAGTTTTTAGTTCTATGGCCAAGCTCACATCTGTCGATCCGGTCACATATTTGGGTGCCTGTTTCTTAGCTTCTAGCTCTTCTTTCAGAATTTCTCTGGATTTGGAAGTTTCATTATTGTTTTTCTCCATTAGATTAATCAACTGAGACAAGTTTTTATTTACAGCTTTTAGCTCTATGTTGATATTCATTAGCTGGCTGTTGACCACCCCAACGCTAGCGTTTGTAGCAACATCTGTAACTGGAATCTGGGAAAAAAGCGCCAGGTGCAGCAATAGGCTCAGAATTACCGGAGTTAGTTTCATTTTTTTTAGTTTTATGGAGTATTGTCAAAGGCATATGCCTTAGCCGTCAACTCCCAATTTTTATGATTTTTATTGTATAGTTGTTTGATCTTGGCACTTTCGGTGGGGTTGGTTTCATAAATACACTTTTCTTCCAAAGACGTTTCCACGCCATACACCTTTACCTTGTCCATCCAACAAAATGCAACCTCACGGAATTTCTTGTCTTTTGGTAGGTCTTTGTTGAGAGAAAGAATGAGTTGTTTCTGTTTTTCACCCAATCCCATTAGGGACTGTATTTTATCGAAGGATTGGGCAAAGTCGCGCATATCTAAAAACACTTTTATATGCGAATTGACCACAATAGCATTTTTGATGATTTCAGAGGATATAAAATCATCTACTTTTTGGGAAATGAAGATTGGCTGGCCGCCCAACTTTCTGGCCATTCTAGACTGGCTGTTAAAGTAGTGTACAAGTTCCGGTCTTACTAGAGCCTTCCAGGCTTCGTCGACGGCCAGTATTTTATTAATGGATAATCTTGAAGGGTCGTGCATCTTCTTGTTGAATATTTCCATAATCATCAAGGCGGTAATAGGAAATAGCAGTTCGTTATCAATCAATTTGCCCAATTTGAAATAAATAATCTTTTCATCACTTAGGCTGGAAATCCGATCGTCCAATTTGTTCAGTAAGCTTCCCCTAGTACCATTGGCATAGTATTTCTCCAAAAGGAACATGAATACATCGGAATCGAACTTTTCCTTTGGGACTTTTTTAGTTTTAATATAGGTTACAATGTGAATTTTACAGTATTCAAAAAATGTATCGAACTTAAAATTTTTGTCTCCATTTTTCCACATCCATTCGTAATAGTCGGTAATCAAAAATTCCAAAACGGTATTTGTGATTTCTGATCCGCCTATATTTCCATCCTGACCAATAATCAATTTTAGAAGGGTTACAAGGTAAATCAGCTTTCCTTCAACTAAAGTTTTGCCCTTGACGTCGCTTTGAAGAGAATCATATTTGTCCAATAAAAAGGGGTTGAAGGTAAACGGCTTTTCATCATCGTGCTGCAACGTTACCCCGCCAAATACCTTAGTAAGTCTATCGTATGAGTTGCCATCTTCCATAATTATGGCCTCAGCGCCCTGTCTTAGCTCGGAGGCAAAATAATGATTGGCCAAATAAGACTTGCCACCACCCGATCCTGAGGCGACCAACATGCCCCGATTGAAGATCCAATCTTTTTTTTCTGGTTCCCTGTACACAGATACTGAAAGCGGTTGGCCAGAAACACGGTCAACCAACCGCAATCCATCAACAGCCCTGGTTGCATCTTTATAACCGCCTTCAAAATAGAGTAGGGCAGTGGCCATATCACTGGGCATGGGCAGGTACATGTCTGAAGATATTCCGATTGCGTTACCAGCTACTCCTGCAAAGAATAGGTTCTTTCGGTCAATGGTGTTGTGTTTGGCATTTATCTTTAGTTTTTTGAAAGCGCCTGTAATAGAGTTTTCCATTTGCCTGTGCTGATTCCCTATTTCTTCAAACCCAAAAACATTGAGATGGTAAAAAACAGATTCCTTATGATTTTCCAAAATTTCTTTGGTATAATCATAAATTTGGTCCGCATAGATGGCGTTGCTGTCATCTTTATTACCATTACCGAACCGTTGAAAGCTCTTGGCTTTTTTTCTTAAGCCTGAGAGGACTTTTTCTTGATTTGGAATATAAATGTATTGGTTAATGATGTGTTCATGAGGAACTTTGAAGCCTAAAGAAAAAAGATTGCCTATAGGAAATCGGTTTTGTCGGGTAGTGAATTTTCCATACAATTCGTAGGTGCCGATATGGTCTTTATTAAACTGGTCCAAGTTTTCCAGGGTAAAAAATTGTCCCTGTTTGTTTCCCACATGTATGGTGTTGCTGTCAAAATCTACATCCACCAAATTTGTGCTATTTTCCTTAAGACCAAAGTATTTGGCATAAAGTCCATTTTGGGAAAACAGGTCGTCGTATTCAAGAATCTGCGATTTTATGAGTCCGGAGGAATTGATCAGATTGTTCACGTTCTGTACCTGAGATTCAAAATCTGCTAGAACACTACTATTGATAAATTCATCGGGAACGGTTTGGGTCAAATAAAAATCCCTGTTTTTCTCTAAAAAGGAGTTCGCCCGTTTGGAACTGTATTTGATATAGTTTTCAGGGACAATACTTATATATAAATAGTGCGTTCCAACTAAATAGGGGCGACCTTGAAAATGTTTTTCGTTCGCCCTTTCCATCATATCGCCCTGCAGTCTTTCTGAGATGGGTGTATAGTTTTCTTGGAGGAAGAAATCTTGCCTATGTAAGAGTCTATTTGGCCCTAAAATATTTATGATGTTTAAGAAAAGTTCTTGAAGGGTCTCATATTCTTTGGCATCCAATGTGAATACCTCTGGAAGAATAAGTTGTAATGGAATCGTTAAACACCCCCTTTCTTTTGATATTAAGGCCTGCCGTTCGTATCCGTATATAGGGAATGCATCCCAAAGAGCTACCTGTTTTCCCATAACAATAGATTTTTATAGTCATTGGCTACTTTGATGGAATCAGGTTTGGAAGCATCGGCAAGTTTTTTAACAAAGCCATTGGCGCCATAGGTCCTAGAGTAAAACAACAGGATCATGAATACGACGACAATTGCTATACCAGTTATTAGCAAGGCCAACAACATAGAAATAAAAGCGGATAGGACAAGACCTGTTATAATGGCAGCCGTACCAAGGTAAACGCAGTAAAAAATGTATTTCGCATTGAGACCTTTGTAATAGACATCTTTTTGCAGCCCTTTCTTTATAGGAATGTGGCAATTTTCCATATTACGGGAAATTTAGATGTTAGCTATTTCCTCACCTATGGCGATCAAGGCAAAAAATATGGCGATACCAATAATAATCTTGCCCAATTTATTGGCCAGGTCCGTCTGCTGATCCCGAATATAGAGATAGGTCAAACCTGTTATGGCAATGGCCACACCTGCAATAACCTTAATAATATCTACAATTTCCCTGGAAAGGTTTTTCGAATCGTTCTTGAAATCTTGTGCTTCCTGAAGCAGTTGATCGAATTGACCATAGGAGCACACGGTTATGGATATCAGAATTAAAAATAGAAGAAATGTTTCAATTTTCGGATTCCGGCGGTATTTCATCGGCTGTATCCTTGTTGCGGATGACTTTGAGTTTTTCATGCTTTTTGCGAGTTATGGAATTTGAATCATCTTCAAATGAACCCTCTCTAAAAGCTTCCAAAAGTTTTGAAGTGTCTTCCACTTCGGTTATCTGGTCGAGTACAGCGTTTAAATCGGTCTTATCATTATCTGATTTATATACAAATTTATCATTTAAACGCAAATAATCTAATTTTTTTGAATGTTTTTTTGTTTTAATATTTTTTTTGGATAATAGCACCCACATGATATACCCGTACCAAACAAGGGCAAGACCAAACAATATGTACCAGTAACTGCTCAAATTTCAGTTTTATTTTTGCTCAATGAGCGCAATTAATTTTTCATAATTTCTATTCGTAAAATCCAGTAAAACCTTTCGAATCAAATCGTTCCTTGAGGTCTTGACGCCCATTTTATAGGAGATACCCATTGCCAGTTTTTCATATTTCATCGCACAATCGCTGTTGATGGTCATAAAAAAAGTTTCTTTTTTATTTTTCAATTTATCGGTTTGCAATAACACATCCAGCTTTTTTCCTATACTAGGATTGTTTTCAGAAGGACTCTCTTGCTCTGGTTTCCCATTTTTCTCCAACTTGTTGATGGCATCTTCCTTTCTAACGTTTAGGGAAGGCGTTTGTTGTTTTACACCCAAACGATCCAGTTTTAGCTGTTCTAGCGCGCTTGTTGTCTCTTGGTTTTTATTTGCCATTTGCTCGAGCAGATCAAGTGTGGTGATTTTTTTCTGTTTTGCCATTGAAATCTAGTTTATAAATTTGATAACTGTTCTAATTCTTCGAAGAATTTTTTGATATCCATATCGCCTTCTTCCTTGTTTTCGGGAATGGGGTAGAGGGTATTCCTATACTGTTCCTTGTAAATGGTTCTGTCTTTGACCACACTTTGCATTATAGGGATGCCGGCTTTTTCGAACTGTTGGCGGAGCAGTGAAAACTTGTTTTTTCTTACCAATTTATATTTGTTGAAAAATAAGTTAACACTTTTGAGTACACGCTCCTCATTGTCCAGAAAGTTGTTCTTTAAGGTAAAATAGAAATTAGAGGTGCTGTCTATCTCCAATTCGTCGTGGCTAAATGGGATGAAAATATGTTCCACATATAAAAGGCCTTTGACCATTTCTACATTAAGACTCCCTGGAAGGTCCAGAATAATATAATCTATAAGACCGTAATATTTCATAATTGTGTCTTGGATGGATCCTACTGTTACCCGTTCTATAGTGTAAGGCTCCAATTCCTCAATTTCCGAAGCATCCAAAAAACTAAGTTCACGCTGTCTTTTTTTATAGATGGAATACTGTGGATTGTCCCCATCCAAGAGCACTACCTTTTTTCCTTTTGCATAATGAAGATTGGAGGCAAGGATAAGGTTTAAGGTTGTTTTTCCGATACCACCTTTTTCACCCACGATACTTATAATTTTTGTTTCCATGATATAGATATTAATTTTGATATATACATATATTATTTAGCAGTTATAATCATATTTTGGAATATGAATATATATTTATAGGGACATATGTACATATAAATATATTTGAATATGTACCTATATTTAAGTTTAAATATATGTATATAATTATTTAATAATCAGATTTTTACAGTAAATATTTTAATGTAAGAACATATAAAACCATATAAAAACAGATGGGTACAGCGGGAGGTTCCATGTGGTTTTATGCATTGGTTTTTTGTTGAGTAAGTTTTGTATTTTTTACCAACCATGTAGAGAATATTATTACCATTTTGTACGCCTGGATAGGATTGTAGTTTTCCATTGATTATGTTAATCTGGTTTATTCCAATATTATATTTTTGAATGGCCAGGTTTGAATAAAATAGTGGTTTTTGTATAAACCAAATACCTACGGAAGTCGAGCAACCCTTTCACTACAATCCTCCCCATGCGGACACGCTTCGCCGGTCCACTTGTGAAGTCTTTCCGTTCCCGTTTTCCTCGACACCCTCGGTACCGCGCAAAAGTACAAGCACCAAAAAAAGGAGGCCACTGAAAAAGCAACCCTTTTGCAGCTATCAATATAAAAAGAGCGATAGAATAAAACCAAAGTTTATTCTATCGCTTTACCTGTCAAAACTATTTTCTTGAAATTATTG
>Ga0105050_10006989_pt1 | contig 13734 bp, 14 predicted proteins | sample FRY01_FD_78088 | JGI IMG/M metagenome (GOLD analysis project Ga0105050, IMG submission 78088) | Freshwater microbial communities from Lake Fryxell liftoff mats and glacier meltwater in Antarctica - FRY-01 | ecosystem: Environmental > Aquatic > Freshwater > Ice > Glacier meltwater ... | reverse complement strand
TTTATCGGGCTCCACCAGACCAACTAGCCAGGTGTCGCCGCGATCTTCGAGCACCAGCGCTAAGTGGAGACGCGCCTGTGTCTCGCTGAGTTTTTGCGCGAGCAGCGGATTGATATCAACCCGCTGCAGATCAACGAACGGGCTATCAGCGCGGGTGCTGGCACCGGGGGAAAGCATACTTAATCCACCTCTTTGCCGCGCACGCCAAGCTGATGCAGCCGGGTCCGGGTTTGCTGCAGATTTTCGGCCCAGTCGCCGTCACTTTCAATTACCGTGGGCTTGAGCAAAATCACCAGTTCACGTTTTTGTTGCGAGCGACTGGTATTGCCCAACAGCTCACCTAGCGCTGCCACTCTGCCTGCACCGGGAACTTGCGAGCGGTCGTTGCTACCGGACTGGCGCATCAGCCCGCCAATCACCACGACCTGGCCATTTTTTGCGCGCACGACACTGTCTGCTTCCGAGGCACTCGATGACGCCAGCGGCAAGCTGAGCTGACCGCCTGAACCCAGATTAATATTTTTATTCACCGTACTGACCTGGCTCACCGAGGGTCGGATATGCAAAATAATATTGCCGCTCGCATCAATCTGCGGCAGGACATCCAGCACCACACCCGAAAAGAAAGGCCGCAGGCTCACGTTTGGCACGGTGGTCACGGCACCACCCGACGAAGGCGTGGTCGTGCCGCCAGTGACGCCGGTGACAAAAAATTCATCGGTGCCGATTTTTAAGACGGCCTTTTGATTGTTCAGCGTTGAGATGCGTGGGCTAGACAAAACTTGCACCATGCCTTGCGTTTCAAGAAAAGAGATGAGTGCACTAAAGCTTGCGCCTTGTAAGGCGACCCCGAACAGGCTGCCGCTGGCCGCTGCCGCAGCAGCCAGATCTGCACCGGGCAAGGCATTCAGTGTGCCGCTGCTCAGACGCCCGCCGCTGCCGGCGCGTGACAGGGACGTACCCGGTTGCAAAACGCCTGCTGATGCACGTGACTGGCCGCTGTTGCGAAAGCCCGCCCAGTTGATGCCGGACTGATAGCTGTCGGCGAGCTGCACTTCAATAATTTTTGCCTCCAGAATGACCTGTCTTTCCACCGATAGCTGGGTGGCCTTTAGAAAGGCGGTCACGTCACGCAGTTCCTTGGGCATGGCGCGCACCACCACCACGCCCGACTGCGGGCTGATGACGATGCTTCGGCCCGTGTCGGGTCCGCCGACAATCGCATCCATCGCGGCTTTAATCTCCGACCAGAAGTCCGTATCCGATGTACTCGAGACGCGGCTACTATCGGTCGCGCGGGCGGGTGCCGCGACTGGCGCACTCGGCACACTGCCCGGAGTGGCCGGTGCGTCCCCGAGTGAGCCGGCGGCCACACGGGTATCGGAATTGCCTTTGCGGCTTCCCATGAGGTAGTTGACTTGAAAGACGCGCGTCTCCAGCTCAGGCAGCTTGATGGTGATGCGGCGTCCCGTGATGGCGTAGTCAATGCCATAGACATCGCGTATGGCATCCAGCGCTTCGGGTACCGTGACCTCACTCAGTTTTGCCGAGAGCGTGCCGCTGACATTGGGATGCACCAGCATGGTGTAGCGCGTGCCTGCCGCGAGCGCCATAAAAAACTGGCGGGCGGGTACGTTATTGAGATTGACGCTGATGACTTCTTGCGCTTCAGGCGGCAGCGCCGGTGCTACCGGCAAAGCGGGTGGCATAGCCACGGGCACGGCTATGCTTGCCACCGCGTCATTGATGGCATCGTTCATGGCTGGGTTGGGCGGCACTTTTAACGGCGGGCTTGCGCAGGCAGTGAGCATGACAACGGCTAAGGCGTATCCTGTTTTTTTCATGGGAGACTTTCTGATCATTTGGCAGGCACCGGTGTGACCGGCAGCTCGGCGGCGGGGGTGAGAAGCGGCAGTAAGCGCAGACCGCTGGCCGCTTGCAAGACGACGCCGTCAGGACGAATTTCTATCACGCGTAAGCCGTTGAAGTCGTCGCCCTCGCTGAGCAAGACCCCGTCGATGACGACGGTGCGACGGTTTGGCCCGATCAATACCATTTGTAATTGCGGCATCAACACGGCGGGTTTGGGTGGGACAGCGCGCGGTGTGGCACTGGCATTGGTGCGGCCGGCATCGCTCGACGCCAGCGGGCGCGTCGGGTCGCGCAGGGGCTTGGCGCAGACGGTGCTGCCACTAGTCATGAGCACGAAAGTCAAGAGCAGACAGGTCGAATCGTTCATTGCAGTGGCGCTGCCTTTTGCTCGCTTAATGTGTAAAGACTCAGGCGCAGGATGGCGTCCGGATGCTTTTCTACTTCAAGCCGCAGCTCAGACCAGAACAGGCGTTTGGGATAGTCATGCAGGCGAGCCAGATACGGCAAGAGCGCCAGGAAATTGCCCTTGATGACGATGTCAACGCCATGCCTGTGTACAACGACGGGCGGCGGTGCTTCGTCTTCATCCGGGGTGCTTTTATGGTCAGCAGTTTGCGTACCCGGCAGCGCCGTGACCGGCAGCGTCTTGAGCGACATCAGTGACAGGCCGGGCGCAGTGTGCAGCATGGCGCGAAGTAGTGCTGAGAGCCGCAACGCACGGCCATCGTCTTCGGATAACAGCGCGTCGACGGTGGCAATGTTGTGCAGCAGAGCGTCGAGTTCGGCTTGATGTTCTGGTGCGTTGCGGCGTGCCAGCTGGCTTGTGGCTTGGGCGATGTGCTGGCTGACACCCTGCAGCGCAGTCTGATTGCTTTCGATTTGCACAGTGAGCTGCCTGATCTGTTTTTTTTGCGGCGTCAGTAGCAAACTGTCGACACAAAAAAACAGCACCACCGCGCAGGCGGCGAGCAGCAGCAGGCGTTCACGCAGTGTTTTTTGCTCGAACTTTTCGATGGATGCGGCGAATGTCATGGTCGGCCTGCGCTAATACAGCTTGAAGCTAAAAACAGGAGCGCTGCCTGGGTTTGCGTCGGGTGCGGGCAGGAGCGGTGCGATCTCGATCTGCGCGAACTGCGCTTCATAAGTCTGCATGGCGCTATTGACTGCCTGGGCGTAGCGCAGCACCTGTTCTTTTTGCAGCGCCCGCCCTTCTACGCGCAGTGCGCGACCGGCATGACTGATGTGTATCATGGCCAGCCAGACACCAGGCTGGGTAATGCCCGCCAGTGTGGTGAGGTGACCGTCATAGCCCTGGAGGCTGCCGAGCTCACCGCTTTTCAGGCGGGCCAGCACATCGTGGGCCACGCGTGTGCGCGGTGCAAGCGCGGTAATTTGCGCGGCGATATCGGTGGTCGCATCGTTGTCGCCGCGTTGTTTTTGGAGCGCTTTGAGCAGGGCTTGCTGTTGGTGCAGTTGACGAGTGCTATGCGCGGCAGCTTGCCGGGTCTCTGCGATTTCCCGCTGGCCCCACAGCCCCATGCCTAGCCAGGCCAGCAGCCACAGCGCCAGCATCAGTGCAGTGCGCCGCGCCGATAGCGCAGCGGTGCGCCTGACGATGGGCAATAAATTAATGTGCTGGCTCATGCGATGTTGTCCATGCCACGTACAGCCGCACCCAGCACAGGCAGATAGTCGATGGCCAGCGCCGGGTCATGCAGCTCTGGCACCAGCGACAAATCAAACAGGGTCTCTAGCTTCAGTGGCTGTACTTCTTCGGTGATGGACTGCGACAGCTGTGCGCAAAAATCCGCTGGCGCACCGGCCACCAGTATTCGCTCAAGCGGAATGAAAGGCATGCTCTCGCGAAGCGCATCAATGGAGCGTTGTACCTGCAGCAGGACGCGCGCCGTGATGACGTCGCGTCGTTCAGGCTGTCCGTTAAAGCTGGCGAGGGACTCCGCAATGAGGCGGTCCAGATACAGCTCGCCCTGCCAGCTAAAGGTGATCTGCACATGCTCGCGGCCAAAGGACACCATGCCGATACCTTGCGCAGGCGCTACGGCGAGGGTGGCAATATTGCGTTGCGCGGTCTCGTGGATATCAATCGCCGCCAGCTGCAGCCGTGCAGCGCGACACTGCTGCGCATAAGCGCGCATGGTCTCGGCGCGCGCAGCGATCACGTACAGCTCTTGGGGTTGGTCCGGCTGCCGGGTAGCAGTCGGTATCGCCATGTGCGCAATGACCGCATCATCGATGGCGAAATCCAGCGTCGGCGCAAATTGCCAGCGCACGCTTTGGGCAATCTCGGCGCTGGGCACGGCCGGCTCTGGCATGACGCTGACCCGATAGTCTTCGCGTAACGGTAGTAGTACCCAGCGTGTATTCCTGACGTTGATCTGCGCGGCCAGCTCGGCGAACGCCTTGTCTGGCCGGGCATCGTTTTTGGCGACGGACCCGATTTTCAGCACCAGGGGCAATCCGCCTTTATGCCGTGGCTTGCCCACAGCGACGCCTGTCAGATGGGTCGGCGTTATCTCGACTGCGCTAAAGCCTTGTGCGGCGCGTGCGGCGCCAAGCTTATGAATACACTTTAGCCAGAGTGGTCGCAGACCCATGTGCAGAAAGGCGATGCGGCGAAGATGAATGCCCCTCATCAGTACGCCTCCCACCAGTTATACGGTTGCATGAAGCTGACTAAGCCGCGCGGGGTCGTGGGGTCAACATTTTTCAAGCAGGCAAAGCCGGCTGCCCACTGGTCGGTGGTGGTACCGCTTTTGGTGATGCGAAAATCTGTGGGACTGCCACTGACAAACAGACTGTCGATGCCACCTGAAGCCGGGGGCACATAGAGGTACCAGATCTCAGCATACATATCGACGTTGAGGGAGGTGTAACGCTCCAGCAAGGCCAGCGGCTGGTTGGACGCGCCAAAAGTCACCGATGTCAGGGTGTCGTTATTGGCGGCTGATTTGGCTGAGAAGCCAAACACTAGCGTGTCGGCCCCTTTGCACCAGCCCGGTGTGCCGGCAGCGCTGGTGCTGCCAGTGCGGCCGTCAACCACCTGGCCCATGACGATATTCGAGGTACCAGTCGTGCCTTTGTTCGAGGCGGAACTGCCGTCTGCGTAGGCGCCGAGATAGCCTACATTGTTGCCTTCAAAGATGGCGCCGACGGCGACAAAGTTGCGGTCAGCTTGCAGGCGCTGGGTGACGACATAGTCGCTGACCGTGGTGGTGGTGGCGATGGTGCCGCGCCCGCCCACACTGTTTAAGCCCGAGCTGGATTCGATGCTCCAGCCTTCCGTACACGACCCCGAAAACGTACCGGCCTGGGTGCAGGTCGTCGCAGACGCATTCGGCCCACCGGAATCCAGTTTGCGTCGGAAGGCGAGATTACTGACGACGACAGAGTCGGGCAGATAGGGAGTGATTTTTTGTGTGATGCTGGTGGTGTAGCCACCATGCCCGGTACTGCCGGCGTCAGTTGGCGAGCAGTAGGCAACGTCCATATTGACGCGTCGTGTGGCCGCGCCAAAGCTTGACTGCATGTGCAATCGGCAGCCTTTGCTGGCGAGCAGGCCGTTGCAGCCGGCCGCAACAGGCAGCGACGACAAGAACTGGGCGCCGGTAAAGCTGACTGTGCTGCCGCCGATTGTGCCACTTGGCAGGGCGGCGGTATTACACGACATGGGGCCGGCACTGCGCAGTTTGGCCAGGGCGATTTCAGCGCCGCTGTCCGCCAGCATCAGTGCCTGCAGACTTTGCTGATGCACCAGACTGCCGTACGTATGACTTTGTGCTGCAGAGAGTAAAAAGCGCATCGCCGTTGCCACCACAACGAGCAAGAGCAAAATCGCCAGATAAACAAAGGCACCGCGCTGCCGACGCAAAAAGCCATGGGTGTGCCGCCTGCGTTTCATTTCGCAGCACCCCATGCCCCGTTGCGCAATACCACGCGCGTCGTGTGCGAGATTGGCGCACCGATGCTATTGGTCAGGCTAACGGTCATATCAATGAAGTGCAGTTTCTGGGCGAAACCCGGGTCGCTCACTGCCAGCGCAAGCGCTTGCGCACCGCTGCCATAGGTCCAGTAGGAAAATTGCAGAGTGGTGGCGTTGTCGGCAAGGGTTAGAGGATTGACTGCCGCGCAGCCGGGAAAATGCGTTGCCGCATCCAGACTGATGAGGCTGCCGCTGTGGCGTAAGGCGATGGTCGCTAAGTTTTTGCCATCGTTGCCGCCGGCGCGTCGCAAGCAGAGGCCGCCGCTCGTATTGCCGCTGCTGCTGGTCAGGTTCAAGGGCTGCAACTGAAAGCCGCTGCCGCCGACGGGGTCAAAATACGTTTGTCTCAGCTCACGCACGATGCGCTCAGTGGCATAGCCGAGGTTGTCGATGGTTTTCAGATTGTTGTCGACATGTGTGCGCATGGACAGCGTTTGCACCAGTGGTTGTACCGATGCGGCCGCCAGTATTGCGGTCAGCACCATCACGATGATCAGCTCAATTAAGGTAAAGCCCGAAGCGGGGGCATACGGGTGCGCAGTCATCTCAGCCCTTTAGCTATTGGCCAGCATGAGCATGACCGACGCAAGGGTGCGCGCGCCGCGCGTGATGGTGACGGTCACTTGCTTGCAGCCGCTGGCCGGGTTGGGGCAAAGCGAGCTGGCTGAGGCATCACTGATGTGCACGCTGCGCACCAGGTCAGTGCCGGCCAGCCGGCTTTCTATCGGGTACGCACAGGTGGCCGATACGCTCATGCAGGAGGCAGCCTGCAGGGGAATGCCGGCGTAATTGCGATTGGGATTGCGGCGGTCGGCAAGGATCGATTCGGCGCGCTGTTGGGCAAACTGCATGGCGCGTCCGGAGGCATCAACATCAGCCACGCGCCGGCCGGCTTCAATGGAAACGGACAAGAGCGCCACCAGCGAGCCGAAGAAGACCACCATCAGGACGATCAGCTCAACGAGTGTGAAATCAGTTTGTTGGGTGTGCATGGCAAACTCACCGCACCACGACGGAAGACACATAGCCCGTGGTGGCGGCCACCGACACCGTCGCCATTAAGGTCGGGCCGACATAGAGCCGGTAATCCGTGCTGGCGCTGGCAACCGGCCGGCCCAGCGTGTCGAACGCAAGTGCCGCGGGCGCCGAAAGTGTTACGCCACCTTCGAGCGCAATACAAAACGGGCCGCTTTGGCCGGGGCTTGCGACTACTGTTGTCGGGTTTGGACAATTTACGGCTGTCGCCGTCATGCCGTTGCACTCCGCGGCACTGCTGCAGACCACGCGATAGCTGTTGCTGTCGCTAATAAAGGTCAGCGCTTTGCCCCAGCCCATGGCCAGCATGCGGGTATGACGCAGATTGTCAGCCAGCTTTGCCGCTTGATAGCCGGCGGTGCTCTTGCCGGCTTCGGGCAGTGCCTTTGGCACGGTGTAGGCGGACAGGACGCCGACCATGGTCAGTACCATCACCAGCTCTGGCAGGCTGGCGCCGCGTTGTCTGGTTTGGCCACTGAAGATCATGATCGACGTCTCGCATGTTGTGACAAATTTGCTGGTTTAGCAGCCGGTAACGGTGGTGGTGTAGGCTGGCGCAGTGCTTGCTGTTGCCGGGGTATAGACCACATTGCAGCTTGCCGCAGTGATTGCGCCAGAGTGCGAGATGGTGTTGGCCGTGGTGGTTGTGAAGTCCGCAGGCGGTGACAGCGTTACGCATTTGAGCAGCTCGGTGCTGTCGGTCGCGAAGCCATAGGCCACGGAGATATTGGCCGCATTACACGCCGTGACGGTGCCAGTCGCGCCGTTCTGGTTGGCGATTTGTGCTGCCGAGTAGATGGCGGTGTTGGCGGATGCGAGGCTGCCGCTCACACCTTTGATCGTCGCGCCGCGTGCGTTGCCGGCCAGGTCGGTCATTTTTGGCAGCGCAATAGCGGCGAGAATGCCGATGATGACAATGACGATCACCAGCTCGATTAAGGTAAAGCCGTTTTGGCGGCGTGCGGTGGGGAATCGCGTTTTCATGAAAGTCTCCAAAGGTTGTGACAAATTGCACGATGCCAGTCGAGCGACCGCGCGGCGTGATGGGGTGGCGCGTCGGCTAACTGATCAAACCGGTCAGAGCGTCGGGCGACGCGTTAGCCTCTTGGCCCTTGACGACAAGTTAGCACCGTGGGTGCGCCCGGATTAGGCGGAACAGAAGGAGGAAAGCGTTGCTGATTACGTTCTAAATAATATTGAGGCCAACGGCGCCTGCATGCAGGTCGCGCTGTTGTGCCTCTTTACCCTGCAGCTTGATGGCCAGTCGCAAATCATTGACCGAATCGGCATTGCGCAGCGCGTCTTCGTAAGAGATCTTGCCGCACTCAAATAAATCGAATAACGCCTGGTCAAAGGTCTGCATGCCCAGTTCACGGGATTTTTTCATCACCTCTTTGATCTGATGGACATCGCCTTTGAAAATCAGATCGGCAATCAAGGGAGAGTTGAGCAGGATCTCCACAGCCGCGCAGCGACCAACCCCCTCTTTTAATGGAATCAGGCGTTGCGAGATCATGCCCCTCAAGTTGAGCGATAAGTCCATCAGCAGTTGCTGGCGGCGCTCTTCAGGGAAAAAATTCACGATACGGTCGAGCGCCTGATTGCTGCTGTTGGCGTGGAGCGTAGCCAGACACAGGTGGCCGGTTTCGGCAAAGGCAATCGCGTGATCCATGGTCTCGCGGTCGCGGATTTCACCGATAAAAATCACGTCAGGCGCCTGACGCAGTGTGTTTTTTAAAGCGGTATGCCAGTCTGCCGTATCGGTGCCGATCTCGCGCTGGGTGATGAGGCAGTTGCCATGCGGGTGGACATATTCGACCGGATCTTCGATGGTGATGATGTGGCCAAAACTATGGGCGTTGCGGTGCCCGATCATGGCCGCCAGCGTCGTCGATTTGCCTGAGCCGGTCGCCCCGACCATGAGGATGAGCCCGCGCTTGCTCATGACGATATCTTTGAGCTGGGACGGCACGCCTAGTGCGTCGAGTACCGGAATCTCTGTCGTGATGGTGCGGATGACCATGCCGACTTTGCCTTGCTGCACAAAGGCCGACACACGAAAGCGGCCAATGCCCGCTCGGCTGATGGCAAAGTTGCATTCGTGCGTGGTATCAAATTCGACCTGCTGGCGCGCATTCATGATGGCTTGCGCGAGTGCGGCGGTGTGCGCGTCGGTCAGCAGTGTGGTCGAGGTGCGGGTCAGCGTGCCGCTGAGTTTGATAGCGGGTGGGAAGTCGGCGCTCAGAAAAAGATCCGAGCCGCCTTTGTCTTTCATCAACTGCAGCAATGTGGTGAGCAGCGTGTCGGCTTGGGCGAGGTCCATCATCAACCCGAAAAATTTTCCGGTATCTTTGCCGCAGCCCGTGCCGTTCCCATGGCGATGACATTGCGCCTGACCAGATCCATTAAATTGGCGTCGAGCGTCTGCATGCCCATGCTGCTGCCGGTTTGTATCGTTGAATACATCTGCGCGACTTTTGCTTCACGGATCAGGTTGCGGATCGCGGGGGTGCCGATCATGATTTCGTGTGCAGCAACCCGGCCGCTGCCGTCTTTGGTTTTGAGTAGCGTTTGCGAGATGACGGCCTGCAGCGATTCGGACAGCATCGCGCGCACCATCTCTTTTTCGTCGCCGGGAAACACATCGACAATACGGTCTATGGTCTTGGCCGCCGAGACGGTGTGGAGCGTGCCGAATACCAAATGCCCGGTCTCGGCGGCCGTCAGTGCCAGACGGATGGTTTCAAGGTCGCGTAATTCACCAACTAAGACCACGTCCGGGTCTTCGCGCAGCGCCGAGCGCAGCGCCGCGGAAAAAGAATGCGTATGGGTGCCGACTTCGCGTTGATTGATCAGGGCTTTTTTGGGTTCGTGCACAAACTCAATCGGGTCTTCGATGGTCAGGATGTGCGCATACTCTTGCTCATTGACGTGGTCGACCATTGCCGCCAGCGTCGTCGATTTGCCCGAGCCGGTGGGGCCGGTCACCAGCACCAGTCCGCGCGGACGCAAGGCCAGCTCGCCAAATATTTTCGGTGCCCGCAAGGTTTCCAGCGACAAGATCGTCGAGGGAATCGTGCGCATGACCGCGCCAGCGCCGCGGTCTTGATGAAAGGCGTTGACGCGAAAACGCGCCAGCCCGGGTATGTCGAAAGAAAAATCGACTTCGAGATGTTGTTCATACGCCTTGCGCTGGGCGTCGTGCATGACCTCATACAGCATGGCGTGCACCGCTTGATGGTCCATGGCAGGCAGGTTGATGCGGCGTACATCGCCGTGTACGCGAATCATGGGCGGCATACCGGCGGATAAATGCAGATCCGAGGCCTGATTTTTTACGGAGAAAGCGAGCAGTTCGGTGATGTCCATGGCGGGCGCAGCTGGGCTTTTAGCCAGTCGGAAAGAGGAGTCGCCCGATTATCTGTTGCGGCTTTGGCGTGCAACAAGCAGAACAGAGGGCGATTGCCCCCGCTGTTGTGTAGTTACTTCAGGTCAGTCACCCTAAAACCACGCCCGCAAATACGGCCGCACCCAGCCAGTTGTTATGTCTGAACGCGGCAAAGCAAGCCATGCGTTCGCGCGTGCGGATCAAGCGCCAGTGATAAAGCGCCATGCCGCAAGCGAGCAGCAGGCCGGCTGCAAAGCCTTTGCCTAGTCCTGCCTGCCAGCCGACCAGCGCAATCAGGCACAGGCTGGCCGCATAGCAGAGCATGACGGCGAGTACATCGTAGCGGCCGAAAGTAATAGCCGAAGTACGGATGCCGATTTTCAGATCATCTTCTCTGTCGACCATGGCGTATTCGGTGTCATAGGCGAGCGCCCAGAAAATATTGGCCAGCAACAGCACCCAGGCCTCGACCGGTACTTGGGCTTGTGCTGCGGCATAGGCCATCGGTATGCCAAAGCCAAAGGCAATGCCCAGATAGGCCTGGGGCAGCGCGAAAAAACGTTTGAAATACGGATAGCTTGCCGCAATCAGCACCGCGGCAATCGATAAGACTTTGGTGAGCGTGTTAAGGGGCTGTATGAGCCATAAGGCCACAAGGGTAAACACGGCTGCAACCAGCAGCGCTTCCCAGTTGGCGATCTGACCACTAGTCAGCGGTCGCTGCGCGGTACGTTGCACATGCCGGTCGATATCGCGGTCGGCGAAATCATTGATGGCGCAACCTGCCGAGCGCATCAGCACCGTGCCCGCGGTGAAGATGGCCACCAACTGCCAGTCAGGCCGGCCGCCGCTGGCCAGCCACAGGGCGGACAAAGTCGGCCACAGCAGCAGCAAGATGCCGATGGGTTTGTCGAGCCTGACGAGTTGCGCGTAGAGCGCTAGGCGACGCCAGAGGGCAGCAGGAAAAGCGGATGTCATGAATGCGTCAAACCGATGGGTCAAGGCGTTGTCAGGCAGAGCGTAATCCGGCTTCTTGCGGCAGTGCGTCGTGCAGCATGGTGACCCCATTGAGCTGGCAAGACATCACGGCGTCGCGCAGCGTATCAATGGCGCCGCTTCGGGTGAAGCTTTTTCGCCAGGCAATGACGACCCGTCGCGACGGTACCGGGCTTTTGAACGGCACATAACGCAGCATACCGTCGCTGTGTTGCTCGGTGGTTGACGATGCCTTGGGCAGCACAGTGATGCCGATTCCTGAAGCTACCATGTGGCGAATGGTTTCTAGCGACGAACCTTCGAAGGTGCGGGCAATACCGACACCTGCGGTAGAAAAGCGCGACATCTCCGGGCACACTTCAAGCACCTGATCGCGAAAACAGTGACCCGCACCCAGCAGCAGCATGGTCTGGCTTTTTAGCTCCTGGCTGCTGATTGCCTCGCGTGCGGCCCATTCATGCTGACGCGGCAAGGCAATCACGAAGGGCTCGTCATACAGAGGCCGCACCATCAGTCCCTGCTCCGGGAAAGGCAGTGCCATGATGGCGGCGTCTAGCTCACCGGCACGCAGCATTTCAATCAAGCGGACGGTGAAATTTTCTTGCAGAATCAGCGGCATCTGCGGCACGTTTTCGATCATGTTGCGCACCAGCTGCGGCAACAGATACGGGGCAATGGTGTAGATGATGCCGAGTCGCAGCGGACCCACGAGCGGATCTTTGTTTTGCTTGGCGATATTTTTGATCGAGGCGGTCTGCTCCAGTACATGCTCCGCTTGCGCCACGATTTGCACGCCGATGGCAGTAATGGAGACTTCATTGCCGCCGCGCTCGAAAATAGCGACACCCAATTCATCTTCGAGTTTTTTGATGGCGACCGACAGGGTGGGTTGCGCGACGAAGCAGGCTTCTGCTGCGCGGCCAAAGTGCCTTTCGCGGGCAACGGCTACGATGTACTTTAGTTCAGTGAGTGTCATGCACGTAGTGTCGCATAGTCGGATAGCAGAACATATTCCGGTGCAATGCCCGGGTCGGTCACGCAGCCATGTCGCTCAGACACGCAAGTAGTCTTCCCGCGCACCCAGCCAGCGGGCCAGATGGGCATGGGCCACAGCGGGATTACACTGCAACAAATGCTGGGCCAGGTCGCGGGCTTGTTCGACTAGCAACTGGTCTGTTTCGAGATCGGCGAACCGAAGCATGGCCTGACCCGACTGGCGCGCGCCCAGAAATTCGCCGGGGCCGCGAATCGCCAGGTCGCGCCGCGCAATCTCAAAGCCGTCGCTGAGTGCACGCATGATGGCTAAACGCTGCCGCGCGATGTGGCCAAGCGGTCCCTGGTAGAGCAGCAGGCAGACGCTCGCCGCGGTGCCCCGACCGACCCGCCCCCGCAGTTGATGCAATTGCGATAAACCAAATCGCTCGGCATGTTCAATCACCATCAGCGAAGCATTAGGCACATCCACCCCGACTTCGATGACGGTGGTGGCGACTAGTACGTGCATCTGGCCTCGCGTAAAGGCGTCCATGACCGCCTGTTTTTCCGCGGCCTTGAGACGGCCATGTACCAGCCCGACTTGCATGTCGGGCAGTGTCGCGCTAAGTGCAGCATGGGTGTCGGTTGCTGTTTGCAGTTGCAAGGCTTCGGATTCTTCGATCAGCGGGCAGACCCAGTAAGTCTGCCGGCCTTCGAGGGCGGCCGCGTGGACGCGGGCGATGACTTCGTCGCGCCGCTCTTGCGCAATCAGGCGCGTCACAACCGGGGTGCGGCCCGGCGGCAACCCATCAATGACCGATACTTCGAGGTCGGCGTAATACGTCATGGCCAGCGTGCGGGGTATGGGCGTGGCGGACATCATGAGTTGATGGGGCACGCTGTCTACGCCTTTATTGCGCAAACTTAAGCGCTGCGCCACACCGAAACGGTGCTGTTCATCGACGATGACGAGTCCGAGCCGGGCAAAGACGACTTCTTGCTGAATCAGTGCATGGGTGCCGATGACAAGCTGCGCCGCCCCGGATTCGATGCGCGCACGCGCGGCTTCCTTGTCGCGTTTTTTGAGGCTGCCGGTCAGCCAGGCGACGTCGATTCCCAGCGGCGCCATCCACGCAGCAATTTTGCGGAAGTGTTGTTCGGCCAGAATTTCAGTGGGCGCCATGAGCGTGGCCTGAAAGCCGCTGTCGATGGCCAGCGCTGCGGCCAGCGCAGCAACCACGGTTTTGCCGCTACCGACGTCACCCTGTAGCAGCCGCTGCATCGGATAAGGCGCGCGCAAATCGGCACGGATTTCGTCGAGGACGCGGTGCTGCGCGGCGGTCAGGATAAACGGTAGCGCCAATTGAAAGGCCTGCGAGACCGGACCAATCTGGTCCAGGATCGGCGCGCCCTGCTGGCGGCGTGCCTGCTGGGCCCGTTTCATCGATAACTGCTGGGCGAGGAGTTC
>Ga0105050_10006982_pt1 | contig 13745 bp, 13 predicted proteins | sample FRY01_FD_78088 | JGI IMG/M metagenome (GOLD analysis project Ga0105050, IMG submission 78088) | Freshwater microbial communities from Lake Fryxell liftoff mats and glacier meltwater in Antarctica - FRY-01 | ecosystem: Environmental > Aquatic > Freshwater > Ice > Glacier meltwater ... | reverse complement strand
CAGACTATATTGTCAAACCTCAGGTCAATGCGGCCTGAGAAAACCAATCAAACGAGCCTCCGGGAAACCCAGGCCGCATCATCTTGTGCATTCGGTATTAGTCGTTAAGGAAGCAAGATCGCTCTCACAATGCTAAAATCGAGAGGCGTGGCGAGAGTTTGGGCGGTATTTTTTGAATATCGGTGTTGTGGTAAGCCACGAGAAGAAATTGCGGATTCCAGCAATTGGAATAGAATTGTCCTAAATTTGACCATATCAAACATGGCTTGGTCGGAACAGGTAATAGTAACAAAATTTATATTGGAATAAATATTTTTAATATTTATTACATCCGGATTTGAGTCAGCCAAAATTTTATGAAACGAGTCAAAAATAAATGATGATGAAGGAAGTGGTCACCGTCGCAATTGCTGGGTACAAGTGTCTAACCGAAAGGGGGAAGCTGGCGATACGGGTATACACATCAGCTTCGCTGGCATTTACTTTACTTGATGGGGTTGCAATTCTACTTCTTGCCAATGCGTTTACTCGGAACTCTGGTTCAAAATCTCCAGACTATATAATTGGCCAAGAGTGGGTAATGATTTTGGGTGCCTTAGGTTTGTTTGCTTTACGGTCCGTCATCTCTATATTTATTTCGTGGCAAGGAATCGCCGTTTTTGCGAGTCAAGAATCGTTCATTGCTGACCGAAATTACAAACTATTTCAAGGTCTTCAATGGAGTGAGAGATCGGCTAAAGAATTAAGTGACGCGCTCTTTGCAATTGACCGAGGTCCAAGTGCGCTCGTGTCTGGAGTGGTATTAAAGGTGTGTAATCTTTGTGTCGAATTAGCGGCAGGAATCATTGTCATTTTGGTAACCGTTTTTATAAATCCAGTGGTCGCTCTCACTGTATTTATCTATCTTATGTTTATCGGGATATTGCAGCATCGAACGTTCTCGGTAATGAGTGCTAAAAATGGGGAAGATCTAGTCCTGCATGCGGGTCGGACCGCCGATTTGATTGCCGACGGATTTAGTTTTTCGCAGTTGCTAAGTGTCATGCCCTCAAAATCCTACGCAACGGCCTTAGGCGTTGAGCGCAGTTTATTGTCGATTGCCCGTGCAAGAGCCGACTTTCTGCGTAGTGCTCCGAGAGCATTCATTGAATTAGCGCTGGTCATTGGGGTAATGCTGGTAGGAGTCATTTCGAATCAAGTTCTCGGTGCGGGGGCGATATTCCAATCAATGGTCGTATTTGCTGCAGTTGGTTTTCGCTTACTCCCAATAGCTAACCAGGTGCAGGTTCTTGTTTTCTCCCTATTAATAGAGTTACCTGCTGCCAAAAAGGGAATAATTGATTTGCTAGATGTTAAGGGATCTGAGATCTCAGTTGTGTCATCGAAAAGGGATGCGAGTGACGGAAGCAAATATGCTGTCCGTTTTAATGATGTGGGATTTAGATTTCCGACATCAGCAACTGATGCAATTTCTGGAGTGAATTTTGATATTCCCAGGGGAGCATTTTTTGCGATTGTAGGACCAACGGGGTCTGGTAAGAGCACAATTGCGAATTTGTGTATTGGGCTTCTCAAGCCGACCGTTGGTGAGGTAATCATTAATGAAGCAGAAACGATTGTAACTGGATATGTACCTCAGGAAGTAAAGATTTTCAATGGTACGATTTCCCAAAATATTGCGCTTGAGTGGTTTGACGATCATATTGATACCGAGAGTCTTAAAACAGCAACGCAAGCAACATTTCTGGGACAGTTAATATCAGAAGGAGAAAAGGGCACTCGAACCGACAACGGGCGAGGGTTATCTGGCGGACAAAAACAATTGATAGGACTCGCGAGGGCTATCTACCGAGGGGCAAATTTTCTTGTTCTTGATGAAGCTACTAGCGATTTGGACAATGAAACTGAGAGCAGAGTCATGGACGTAATTCAAAAGATTCGGGGGAACGCAACCATGCTCGTGATCGCACATCGGTTAACTACCATACGCGCTGCAGATAAAATCATCTATATGAAGGACGGCGCTGTCTATGGGATTGGAACTTTTGATGAACTTCGGCGATCAGTTAGTGATTTTGAGAACCAAGTTAATCTCGGCTTACTTGACTGAGTTTGTTCATACTGTGGGCAGTAAACCGCCTTTTCGACTTTCACAATAAACTCACTGTCGATCAAATCTAGTACAGATTGGTCCACGAGAGAAACGGCGTTATTACTGTGGAGTAACGTTTTTTCGGCCAACTGGAAGAATGCACTTAAATAAAGTCTGACTACCCAAGCAATTCGAGTTAGATTCCATCTACTCACTGGCGGTTGATCGACGCGTAATGAATTGACACCTAAATGATATGTATGAAAGTTCGCTCGATGGAGCAGTTCGCGGAGTTGAAGGGTATCTGAGAAAAATTCTTTAACGGCCGAATCAACAGATATGGATTCGATTATATTCTTTCTATCATCGTATATTTTTAATAATTCTTCCTGACTAGTCCGAGATATGTAGACATCACCAGCGCTTCCGGGAACGTTGTCCTGTCTCAGAAGCATCGTTGACTCGTCATGGTAAGACTTCCCGCTAAGTAATGATACAACTGACATTACGTAGTTAATTGTCATTATATGGCTTACTTTAGTTGTTGCCGATATGGCGAAACTTGTTTTCAAAACCGATGTGAGATGGATCGCCTCAGCCGGTGCTATAAATTGTATTTGTTCAAGGCGACCAATTATGCCGTCGGATTTGATCGAAGTAATATTTCGGTATCTACCAGAGCAATAACGTTGACTTAATTGAATGCAAAGTCGCCCCTTGACGCGATTTCTAGTTCCAAGCCTTGGTAAAACGTTGAAGTCAACTACTTCGCCAGAGAATGAACTATATCCAATTCTGTTCTCTAAAAAATCAATGCCTTCCCTCAAGGTTTTTAGATTATAGAAATCATCATCACATGCCCAAACAACATATTTGCTCAGAATATGTAGGGTGGCGTGATCCATCTTCTTAATGAACGCATTCAAATCTTTATCTGGCCCGTATTTGATGTACGTAACAGACAAATTTGTATTCGTGAGGAAGGATTCAACTTGAATTTTGACGTCGTCGTTCTTTGAACCGTCAGCCACGATTATTGCGAATTCACAATTTTCTGATGAGAGGTACTGCAGAGTTCGTTGTGTAAAATCTGGCCTATCTTTGACTGGTAATAATATTGTGAGTAGCGAATTGATTACCATACTGCGCTCCCTAGGAGTGGGCGAGTAGTTGGAGAGTTTCAACGATACCTTTTTTAAGCGTACCATGCGGCTCAAATCCAGTATTCCGAAAACGAGTATCATCGACATCGTAGGAGAGTTGATTCATAATTGGGCTGTCCACGAAATTGATTTTCAAATTATCAATTTGTAGTCGAATAATCTCAATGATTTCGCTAACAGTAGAGTTCTTGGTTACGACATTATACAAAGTGCCATCGAAGAGATCGTTTTTAATTATATGTTCTATAGCCATAACTGCGTCAGAAATATATAGATATGGACGTTTCTGATCGAGCGCCGTCTTCCAAACTGTAAGCGGTTGGTCCATAGACGCTTGCAAGCAGAATTTGTTTATAGCTGTGTGAAATCGCATCCCTGCAGATGTCCCAAATATGGTGCCGAAGCGGAAGGTTGTCGCACGTAACCCTTGACTACAAACGAGTTGGCGAATGAGCCGCTCCTCCTTCAGTTTGGTCTCGGCGTAGGGACTTTGTGGTCGCAGTTCGCTTTCGGCGCAGTTCTCATCAACGACTGCGTCCTGTGACCCATACACGCTAGTCGAAGATAGATGGATCATTCTGGTCTTATTGGCGATACAAGCTTCGGCCACCCTAGCTGTGGAATTTAGATTATTTTCTTCCACTAATCTGGAATTGCTGAAACTGCTAACCGCATCTGTTATCGCTGCTAGATGGATAGCTACATGCGCTCCTTCGAATATTGATTTGAGGTCACATTTGGTTGTGTCCAATTCAAAAAAACTTATGTTCGCTGCGGACGGTAGATTAAATAAAGAAACGTAACGTTGGGTAGAAAAATTATCGATTAGAATAATCTCTGGATGTTTAAAAAACTTAGGGATCTCGTGAATTAAACGCGAACCTATATGTCCAAGGGCTCCGGTAATTACAACTTTCATGAAGTTTCTTTCCATGAAATATATTCTGAATAGTCTCGCAAATATTCATTCTCATTAAATTCCCGATCGCATAAGACAAGTAATGAACTTTGCGCAACACGATAATATTGCTTGCTCCAAATCCCGGGTGGGATTAGCAGCGCGTCTGTCGCTGGACTTAATTCATATTGAGCATGAGATTTTCCATCTTCGCAACTGACCGTAATCTCTCCAGTAATGCATACAAGGAGTTGTGAACATTCGCGATGAGCGTGATGTCCTCGTTCGCCCCCGGCATCAGCACCAACCGAAAAAATGCGAACCAGTTTAAACGGTAGGCTGGTTAATTCGAAAACCCGAAGAATTCCATGATGGTTAATTTCATTGAAGATCGGGAACGAAATTGATTGCACTTCATCGATGCTTGAATACCTCGCTTGCACCTCTTCTAATCTAGCAGACCCATGTAAACCGTTATCGCAACTGACATGAATTTGCCCTGATACATAAATTGGAAGTTGCGTGCATTTCTTGTCTGCGTGATCTCTCCGAATGTCACCCACCCTGGCAGATACCGTAAAAACACGGCGAATATCGAAAGGAACATGCCCCCACACTCGTACATCCCGAGAGTACCGTTACTTTCTTCGTGCGTTGGAAAGCGGATTAATATCGCGGGAACCATAGTTAATAAGCCGTTATGTTGAAGCGATGTTTATCGTTGGTTTCAATAAAAACTCACAATAAGCTGCCTCAAGACCGGTATCGAAGTCATATTGCGGAAGCCATCCCGTTGCCTGTCTGAAAGCGGAAGAATCAATGACAGCGTTTCTATATTCAATATCAGACATGTCGGCAGGAGGTTTCACATATTCAAGGCCGACATGAATGCCTGTGACCTTCGCCGCCATTAATGTGACTCTTAAGAAGGCATCCTTTAGAGCGATCCCTTGACCACTCCCGATATAGAAAGCACGCCCATTTGTTTGCTCCACGTGGCTGGGAGCCAAAACCAGCGCTGAAATCACATCATCAATAAAAATATAATCTCTGAGGTAGTTTCCATCGCCATAAATTGTTACGTTCTGACCGGAGATCGCACGGTTGAATATCTTGTCGAGAATACCTCGGTCTCTCTGTTGACCGGGTTGGCTACGGCCAAAAACATTGGATAACCTGAGGGCGCAGCCATTTATAAATCCTTCTCTAACATATTGCTTAAGATACATCTCGGCAGTGAGTTTACTGATGTCGTAGAAGGTTATTGGCCAGTCTGGCAAGTTCTCATTTATTGGTAACTGATCCGCCAAGCCCACTTCTGTTGCGGTACCTGCAAGAACCACAAAAGGGACGTGCTCCTGCTTTCTAAAATGCTCCAGCAAATTGAGCAAAGCCAATACATTCGCTGACAAATCCGCAATTGGGTTCTGCCTGGCGCTATAGGTGCTGGTTTGACCCGCAAGGTGATAGACAACATCAATCTCGGGAAGCGATAGACAATCCCAAGAATCGCTAATCAGATCATGCTTGATCCATTTGACACCCGATTCGTCCTCACGTGAACTTCGGCTCTGACAAACAATAGAGTGGCCATCTCCCCGGAGCCTGTCTATCAGCGCCGTCCCTATAAGTCCGTTTGCGCCAGTTACTAATATATTCATGGTATTGCTTTATCACTTGGCGCGCTCAAATACCAAGTGCAACTTTCTGGGGAGGAGAATGTTGGGTTGTGCGGCCAACTTTTTGCGCGGTCGTAAATGCATTTTTTGTGGTTCGTTACGTCATTATCGTATGTCACAGATAAGGCTTGGAAGGGTACTCACGCCTACCCGATCTGGATACTCATGGGTACTGCTCAAGGGTAACCAGTTGAGTATCCTCAGCCAGCGGTAGAGACTTTGCAGCTAGGCGCTCAGCTGACTGTGCCACCGAGTGACGCAAATTTTATTTGCCGCCAAAACAAATAGCATCAAGGGTTGTAGAGTGTTTTGGCGAATAGGTATAATTTTTAACATATCCAATCAAATTAAATCGTTAGTTAAGCCATCACTAGCTAATGGAACTGGAGCCAAATGAAGATCAGTTCATGTTGCGCTTTTTGCACTTGGTCATTGAAACCGCCGGTCGTTTGGTAGAGCCCGTGCCCGATAAAATGCAAAAAGCCATCGATTTCCTCAAGCGGCAACTCCAGCTTCTGCTTCCCCCCCCTCCTTTCCATTCCCTTGCGCGGACTCTACTGGCGGGTGAAGTACGGGAAAGATTACGTGGGCGGCTTTGAGGGGTGGGGCATGAAGTCGGCGCATTATCCTCCCTGGGTGGACGCGGCACTACCGGGCGGCGCGCTGGAAGCCCGCTTCCTAGACGTTCATCGGCAGATGCAGGCGGCCATGGCCGCGGGCGATGTCCGGCTGAGCCAGTTCGGCAAGAAGGCCTCGGCGAGGGTGGACGAGTTGATGTGGCGCCACTACGTCGTGTTTTGGAGCTCCGACTACGCAGCCGCCAACACCGCCTGCCGCGAGAAGAACCTCGCGGAATGCGGCGTCTGCGACGGTCTGACGATTTTCTTCGCTTTAAACGCAATATCCCCCGCCGCGAGCCCCTCCAAAGCCTACCTGTATGACTCCTGGGCGCCGATGAGGGGCGAGCATCTTTTGCCGTCTGAAAAATCGATAACCGGCTCCTATGCCTACCTCGACATTGAAAATACGCGGCGAAACCTGAGCCGCTTCGGAGACCAGGTCGTGCTGAACAAAGGCTTCATCCCCGAGGTTTTCGCCGCTTCGGCCAATCCCGATAAGTTGATTTGGCTGCAGATAGATTTGAATTCCTCGAAGCCGACGGTGGAATCACTCGAGTTCTTTTTCGACCGGATCGAGCCGGGCGGCGTCGTCCTTTTCAACAGTTACGCTTGGGCAGGCTATGAAGACACCCGGACCGCCGTGCGCAGTTGGTGCGAGGGCCGGGGCGGGAGGCTGCTGCCTTTGCCGACGGGCCAGGCGATCTTCTTCAAGATCTGAGCCCCCCGCGCAACGGTTCGAGGCGTGGTCGGCTTCGCCGGTAGTGTGTGGCGGTTTTTAACATAAAAAAGGGTAATTGGGGTGGGCGCGCTCAAATACCAAGTGCAACTGTCTCGGGATAGAATCATTGCTATCTTTTGACCGCTGTACAGCTAATCATCGGGTCCCTATTGCCCTTCCATAGAAACTTTTGGATGGCCATATTCTCAAACCCAAGGAACTTCATCATTTTTAGAATTTTTTCTTCAGAATAACAATTCTTATGAAACTGCCCAATTCCATTTTGGCTTCCGTAAAAAGTAGCCACAATATAACCCCATCGATTTGAATAATTATAGGTGTAGGTTCCGAACCAATGATCTTTTTTGATGTCCTCTACATCGTCGGAGAAAAATCCTTGCCAATCATCCTTTGCGTTAAGCCATATTGAGCAGGCCTTTTCAAAGTCCGGAACGCTAAATTTAAATATCCCACCCTTCTGCAATACCCGTTTTACTTCGTACAAAAATTTGGGTTCTTCCTTGAAGTTCAGGTGCTCCAAAAGCCCGTCTGCATTAACTTCGCTGATTGATTCATCCGGATATGGCAAATTAAATATGTCGTTATTTTCAATAACCAATGAGTCATCAAAGACCGACTCTGGATATCTTGCCCTCATAACTTCAATGGGGTCTTGATCAATATTTATGTACCCAAGCAAGGGGCGCCCCCCGCATCCAATATTTAATTTATTAAATTTAGGGTCCTCTGCTTTGCTGTTTTTTGTTGTTAAATCTTTCATAACGTATCCTTTAATAATGGATGGTTTTTGTCCCGATTGGACATGACAGGCGTATCAACCGGCCAATCAATTCCAATCTCTGGGTCATTCCAGCGAAGCCCTCCGTCGTCACTCGGGTCGTATCGCTGACTGACCTTGTAATGGAGGTCAGCATAATCCGATAAAACGCAGAAACCGTGAGCGAAACCATGCGCCATGTAAACTTGCCTCGGGCCTTCATCACCGAGTTCGGTACCGAACCACGCTCCAAAAGTTGGCGAATTTTTGCGAATATCAACCACGACATCGAATATCTTTCCACGCATCACAGTAACAATCTGCGCTTGTGGTTTGTTCTTCGTAAAGTGTAGTCCACGCAGTACATCCTTCCTGGAGCGAGAGTGGTTATCCTGGACGAAATCTTCTGTGATGCCCAGCTCACGGTATCTTTCCTTTTCGAAATTTTCCAGGAAGAACCCTCGATCGTCTGCATAAACTGCGGGTTCGATCAGGAGAATTCCATCGAGCGAACATTTCGTCACTTTCATTAATCTTGCACCCTTTTCAGCAGAATACTTAGCGAGTATCGGAGCCGCCACTCCTCAGGGAAATTCTCCATGGGCAAGGGCTTCATGATGCCAAGAACGGGTGCTGCATAGGGGCATTGAACCAGCTCGTGATAACCCATGGATGATAAATCCTTGAGCAGATTTCCCAGGCCTAGAAACCGATAGGGAACGACAGAGTTGAAATAAGTCTGCATTGAAAAAAATCCTCTTCGCCTCTGGCGATAGTATCTTCCAGGAAAACTAAATCCGGCGTAGCGTGTTTTATTAGCGAGAGCAGTGGCGCATTGGATTCGAAATATTGCAGCACACTATTGCTGTACAGCGGATCGCACGAGCCGAGAGGTTCCTCCATGGTCTGGTAGTTGACGACATCACCATGCAATCCACTGCCTTGCATATGCTTAACAACCGACTCCAGTTCCACAATGGTGCAAGATGAAATCGTGTGACTTGGGAAAGTGTTCCGCAAATAATCCCAGCTCCATCCGGAAGAACCACCAAAATCAATGATGACATCCGGGGTTGTCATCGTGCAGACCGAGGGCAAATTGCTTGGCCTCGGAGGCAAGGTAACGCCGAATTGCCGATAGTCATTTGAGCAAGCCAGATTTCACCACTAACTTGATTTTCATAAATGACATTTGTGTGCTTAAGAAGTCATTGTCTGGATTGACTCACTTCGTAGTATGCATAGGAGGATCTAACGGATTCGCTCGAAGCAAAATTTCTGAAGGACTCGAACGCATCCCCCTAGACTCGTTTAACGTGAATCACAAGCATAGCTTTATTGATCCGTCCGCAGTCGCTGGTAGGGGTTCTCAGATAATGCCTGTAGTAACGGTCCATAAATTTGTAAAAATTGGTAATTTTTGCATATTGAACACTAACTATTCCATAGATCACGAGACTGAGATTGGAGACGGCGTGCACATTATGGGAAGTGCTGCAATTGCAGGCCAAGTAACGATAGGAAATTTCGCCACAATTGGCACAAACGCCACACTTTTCCCCAAAATAGTAATAGGCGAAGGGTCAATTATCGGTGCAGGTTCTGTTGTTACAAGGGATGTACCCCCATATAGTGTTTTCGTTGGTTCGCCAGCCAGGTTTATTAGAAAATGTGAATCGCAATACTTCCAAGATGATTTCTGCATGCTTGAGAGTATCTAAACAGATTTGTGACAGACTCCTATTCGTATTTCTTAGAATTCTACCTTGTCAGGTGGATACCTGATTTACCAAGTAATAAAGTTCGCGGATATCCCACATTGTGATCCAATGGGAAATTCTCCATCGGAAGTGGTTGAATTTTTTTGAGGATCTCGTTTACTGTTGGAACTATCATCAACGGAAAGTATCCAAGTTGTTGAAATCGTTGCAGAAAATCCGTCGTATTTCGTATTTTGACGATAATTCTGCTTTCGTAGTAGTTCTGGATCGTGAAGAATGTACGAACATCAACACCAAGGAAATCCTCAATTAGAACAAAGCCGGGTTCGCTCGTATTGACTATCGATATAAAAATATTATCGTCAACTAAATACTGTAATGCCGAGTTTGTATAGAGAATGTCGGTTCTGAAGCCAGCTGGGAGTTTTGTCAAATAGTCAACTGGGTGATTATGTAATTTCGAAAAAAAACTACAAGTAAGGCCGAGTTCTAAGATCGTGTATTTTTCGATTTCATCGATTTCGATGGAATTTTTCAAATAATCAAATAACCAACCTGATCCCCCCCCCGAAATCGACAATATTTTTAGCCTTAGAAAGTGCCACTAACATCGGCAAGTAACTTTGGCGCGGGGGAAGGTTTAAAGAACTCTTGGGATTGCCAACCCGGTAATTCTGAAGGCGTTTTAGTTCACGATGTAGCCATTCAGTTGAGTCAAAGCCATCCCCGACACATAGCCGCTCAACATCTGCAATCTCGTGATATATACCTTGGAAAATCGATTGCTCCTCAGACATAATGCACGTGAGGAACGTGTGTTAAAAACTTTCCACCAGCCTCAATATAAGCCGACTCTTTGCTCATAATCTCCCGGCCGTGGTTCCATGCAAAAAGAATTGACACATCTGGAGGATTTTGTTGAAAAAACTCGTGTGAGACCACTGGGATGTGCATTCCGGGAGATAGCTTTCCTTGCTTTAGAGGCGTTGTGTCGCAAATAAATTCAACAAGATCTGGACCGATTCCACAGAAATTCAAAATTGTTGTACTTTTTGAAGTTGCACCATAGCCCGCCACTAAAGCACCACGTTGTTTCAGGGTATTTAGTTCTGCCAATATATTCTTCCTAGATTTTTCAATATTTATACGAAAGATATCGAATGTATCAATTCGGTGCAATCCCTGTTTTTGCTCTTGGCGCAGGGTTTGTTCTACTGAACTCGAAATCTTGTGCGCGCCGCGATTCGCAAGAATGTATCTCATTGAACCACCGTGGGTCGATTGTGCTTGAACATCGATGAGTTCAATCCCCTCGAGACTGAATGCATACTGGACGGAATGTGCAGAAAATAGAAAAACATGTTCATCGTAAATCTGGTCGAAGGAAGTCTTGGAGATAATGTCTCCGAGGTACGGATCTTCGAATGCGATAATTCCATTAGGTTTCAAGAGTTTCTTAAATCCTTTAATTACTCCTCTCAAATCCGAAATATGGCACAATACGTTTGCTGCCAAAATCGCATCCGCGGGACCATGTCGTTCGAGTACTGATTCAGCGAGAGATTCGCTAAAGAACTCGGAGATGGTCATCACTCCGTTCTGATTGGCAACCTCTGCCACATTCTCGGCTGGTTCTATGCCGAGGTGTTTAATACCACCTGACGCAAAGTGTTTAAGCATTACTCCGTCGTTGCATCCTAATTCAACTACGAAGGGATCGTCACCAAGAAATCCTGAATCGATTACCCACGTCGCAAATGTTTGGAAATGAGTACCCATAACGCTTGATGTGCCAGAAAAAAATGGATATTGATTATGGAACATGCGTTCTGGCTCTGGCTGCCTTAGGAGCTGAAGAAGTGTGCTCTCTTCTGAAAAACCAAGTTGCAATCGAAAGAAGTATTCATTTGAGATCTCATTTTCAGTTAGAAAACCATTTCCTAATGGCTGCATCCCGAAATCAACTACTGGCGTTAGGGGCTGTTCAGCAATCCGACACAACATTTGATGTTCATATTGTGGCATGTAGTCATCCTCCCATAAATAAATACATACTTTTTGATTGTTGGCTCATCTGAAGGGCTTCCGCATCTTAGCAAGGGAAACTAATTTGTTCGCAGTAGATGTGGTCAAATCTTCTGAGGAAACGATGAAGTCGTAAGTCTTGGAGTTCGCGTTGTGGGAAGTATTCATAAAGTTCTCAAGATCTTCTAGATTTCCGTTAGTCCAAAGAAAGGTCCGATCCTCAATGAGTGTTTTGTAGTTGACGAATGCATCGGCACCAAACAAAAGTATGCCGACTCCGAAAGCCAATCCCTCAATGCAAACTGCACTAAATGCAGTCAAGAGGTGGCTCGATTCGGCAATCGACTGATACATATCTGAACTTGCATCTGAAATCCTATAAGCGGTCTGTATTTGCCCAGAAAGTCGATGCTTCAGATATTCGTATCCATAAATGTCGTTTGGATGAAGCCTTAAGACAACAATCGTGTCTGGGTGTGGTATCCGAAGAAAATCAAGTAAAAAGTCAGGAATACGCTCTTTACTCTCACCATAAGGTGATCTGATAGGGAAAAGTAGTTGACGCTTATAAGAATTATTCGGGGTATTTTCGTCGGGATCAATTTTGGTCTGCCGGAGCGAGTGCCAAAAATGGATCCACGGATAACCGCCTACTACCGATGAATGATCGTCACTTTTGTTTATCGTATGATTCAGAGTCTCACCAATGTCGGATCCCCAGCGCCAGAACCGATCCGGAACTAATTCGTATCCGCCAATTGGAATTTTGGAGATTCTCCATGAGCCCATTGCATTTGTCGGATCTAATCCATGTTGCACGTCGGTTACGAAGATATTTGCCTGCCGAGCAGAAGCGATTATTCCGATCATGTCAGGCGAATACCACACTGAAACGAAAACTTTTTTTAAAACCGTGGACCGATTCACTATCTGATTGAATGAATAAAATCCGCGCCAAAATAGGTCTGTTGATTGTGAAAATCTTGCTTTGAGACTAGTCAGATTCAAATTATGACGTTCCAACTCATTCATTAATCCGCTCTCAGTAAGACCTGTAATCTTGGTGGTGGGGCCATCAAAAACCAGTCTTAGTCTCGTCTTGTCTGATTTCCGTGAAGTATTTGCGCCTAAAACTGCTGATGAGACGACGAATTTACTTTGTAATGTCTCGGCGATTGGGTCTAGGACACGGTCAAACTCATTCTCAAACCCCACGACAAATTGGGCATGACTCGGTCGTCCAATCATTAAAATTTCAGAATAGCGAGCCCATCTATACATTAAGAACTTAAGGCGATTTGGAATTTTCAGTAGAAATTGGTCACTCGCGTAGTTAATGATTGTGGTGAGATTCTGTTGACCAATTAATTTCCACTTCGAGATTGCCAACTCATTTTCAGGAGTTACTAACTCAGACCAAATAGATAAGCGGACCAATGGCCAGGCATTGAAATCTCCAATTCGTAAAAATTCGATATCACAATTGTTTTCAATCGTATTAATGAGTTCTAGTGCACTGCGAGTTCTCATATGGAATACAGTAACCGCGAGATGCTTGTCTTATTTGCCACAAGAATATTCTGATGGATTCGCAAGATGAATATCGAGTCATGAAGGAAAGTTGTGTTTGGTCCGCTGAGTTGAGATAATCCCCGTGAACCGTTAGATGGGTCCGGGTTCTGTGTTGAAATGTCATTTGACAAATTCACTCAACACAAGGAGACCCAAACCCATGACGATGATACATCCCGACTTCGGTGCCGACACGGCTACGGCCGAGAGCCGCCAAGTGGCCGACCCGATTACTGAACTGCTGCGCCATCATGCCAGAGAGATCATTACTGCGGCCCTGGAAGTCGAAGTGCAGGCACTGATCAAGCAACTGCGCGCCAGTGGCGTCGACGTGGTGCGTAACGGCTACCTACCCGAGCGTGCCATCACAACGGCCATCGGTGATGTGAGTGTTGAAGTGCCACGAATTCGTTCACGTGACGGTGAGCCAGTGAACTTCGCTTCGTCAATGATTCCCAAATATTTGCGTCGCTCGTCGT
>Ga0105050_10006980_pt1 | contig 13746 bp, 8 predicted proteins | sample FRY01_FD_78088 | JGI IMG/M metagenome (GOLD analysis project Ga0105050, IMG submission 78088) | Freshwater microbial communities from Lake Fryxell liftoff mats and glacier meltwater in Antarctica - FRY-01 | ecosystem: Environmental > Aquatic > Freshwater > Ice > Glacier meltwater ... | reverse complement strand
GATGTTTGTGGTTATTATATCACTAATAAAGGTGATTTAACTGGTCAAGTAACTAACTATGGGGTTAGACCAGAAACATATAAGTATTCAATTACAAACCACATTGGTAGTAGACGAAATACATCATGGTCTGCATCTGAAATTAAAAACACATATCAGATGGAGGATGTGTGGTGCTTAGAAGTTGATGGTGATAAAAGTTTTGTATTAGGGGGCGGGATTGTTACTGGTAATTGTGCCTATTTACCAATTGACCATTACAAGTCATTTAGTGAAATTATGTTTTTACTATTAGGTGGAACAGGTGTTGGTTATTCTGTTCAAAGGCATCATGTTGAGCAATTACCAGAGATTAGAAAACCTAACGCAAAAAGAACAAGAAGATTTTTAATTCCAGACTGTATCGAAGGATGGGCTGACTCAATCAAAGTTTTGATGAGGGCATATTTTGAAGGTATGTCAACACCAGTATTTGATTTTTCTGACATCAGACTTAAAGGAGCGTTACTTGTAACATCTGGTGGTAAAGCACCAGGCCCACAACCACTTAAGGACTGTATTCATAACATTACTAAAATCTTAGACTCTAAGAAAGATGGTACAAAATTAAGTACCCTTGAAGTACATGATATCGTTTGTTTTATTGCTGATGCAGTATTAGCTGGTGGTATTCGTAGAGCGGCACTTATTTCATTGTTCTCAATGGATGATGAATCAATGCTAACTTGTAAATTTGGAAACTGGTGGGAACTTAACCCACAAAGAGGTAGAGCAAACAACTCATCTGTTATTCTTAGACATAAAATTACAGAGGAAAGATTTTTTGACCTTTGGAAAAAAGTTGAGGAATCAAACTCTGGAGAACCAGGTGTTTATTTCTCTAACGATAGAGATTGGGGTACAAACCCATGTTGTGAAATCGCACTTAGACCATACCAATTCTGTAACTTAACAGAAATAAACGCATCTAATATTGAATCACAAGACGACCTTAACACTAGAGTTCGTGCTGCTGCGTTCATAGGTACATTACAAGCTGGTTACACAGACTTTCATTACTTAAGAGACATATGGAAGAGAACAACAGAAAAAGATGCTCTAGTGGGTGTTGGAATGACTGGAATAGGTTCTGGTGCTGTATTGGCATATGACTTAGCGGAAGCTTCAAAAGAAGTTCTTAAGGAAAACAAGAGAGTTGCTGATTTATTAGGTATCAACGAAGCCGCTAGAACAACAACTGTTAAACCATCTGGAACATCTTCATTGGTTTTAGGAACTTCTTCTGGAATACATGCTTGGCATAATGACTACTACATTAGAAGAATTAGGGTTGGTAAGAATGAGTCGATTTATAGTCACTTAGCCATTTACCATCCAGAATTAATTGAGGATGAATATTTTAGACCTAATGAGCAAGCGGTTATTCAAATACCTCAAAAAGCACCAGAAGGTTCAATATTTAGACATGAATCACCAATGCAATTGCTTGGAAGAGTTAAGAATTTCAACGAGAACTGGGTTAGAGGTGGTCACAGAGATGGTGAAAATACCCATAACGTATCAGTTACCGTTTCAATCAAGAAAGAAGCAGAACAAGTATCAATTAAAGATGAGAGTGGACATCCAATCAAAGGTACTGATGGAAAGGTTGTTTATCAAGACAAGAAAGACGAAAAAGGTAATGTTATTTATAGAATAAATGAATGGGGTGTTGTTGGAGAATGGATGTGGGATAATAGATATTCATTCAATGGTATTTCGGTTCTTCCATACGATGGTGGTAGTTATATCCAAGCACCATTTGAGGACTGCACAGAACAAAAATATACTGAAATGATGAAGTCATTAACTAACCTTGATTTAACAAAGGTAATTGAGTTAGATGATAACACCGACTTAAGTGGTGAAGCAGCTTGTGCGGGAGGTGCATGTGAGATTGATATCGATTTAAAAGCGATTAGTAAATCAAGTGGAGAAACTGCATAAACCCATAAAATAATAATAAAAGGCTCATCTTTACGGATGGGTCTTTTTTTTATTTGAACTATTTAGTTCTCAAAAATATTTATTATAGTATTTATGTAATAAAGATACAATCAATATGGCAAATGGAAACTATATCAATATAAACTTCCCCTTTCAAGATAGTTCGAAGGGATTTTTCTTAGACTTAAATAACAACGATAGTGCGGCCATCAAGGCTGACTTGATGCATTTAATATTAACTAGGAAAGGTGAACGATTATATTTACCAGATTTTGGTACTAATTTACTACAATACATATTTAACCCTAACGATTCAAAGACACAATCTGAAATTAAAGAAGAAATTAGTCAAGTAGTTAAAAAATATCTACCTAAATTACAAGTAAACGAGGTAACTGTAACAAAAAGTGTTAATAGTGAATATGCCGCAACGGTAAGAATAGATTATACTGTAACAGACGATGTATTTGAAGCAACAGATTTCGTAATAATAAATATTTAAGAACATGGCAAAAAAAATAAATTACTCATCAAGAAACTTTGCGGATATTAGAGGCGAATTAATCCAATTTGTAAGACAATATTACCCAGAAATATTCAACGATTTCAATGATGCATCAGTTGGTATGATGCTTTTAGAATTAAATGCTGCCGTTGGTGATATGCTTTCATTCAATACTGACAGAATGTTCCAAGAAACACAAATTGATTTTGCACAAGAAAGAAAATCGATTTTATCTATGGCTAGGACATTTGGTCTTAAGGTACCAGGTAAACGTCCCTCAGTATCAATCGTGGATTACACCGTAACCGTTCCAGTACTAGGTGATTCTTGGGATATCACATATGCCCCAATAATTAGACAAGGTAGTCAAGTATCTGGTGCTGGTAAGGTATTTGAAAACATGAATGATATTGATTTCTCTAATCCATTCACAATTGGTGGTATTCCAAATAGATTAATAATCCCAACCATAAATTCTAATGGTAATATAGCTAACTACAAAATAACTAAAAGAGAAATGGTAACCAATGGTGTTACTAAGATTTTTAAAAGAGTTATTACTGCGGGTGATTCTAAACCATTCTTAGAGGTTATTCTTCCAGATAATGATGTAATATCAATTTCATCTGTTATTACTTTAGGGGGTACCAATTTCACCTCAGCACCAAATCTAGACCAATTTTTAGATGATGATTTAAGATGGTATGAAATGGATGCGTTGGCTGAAAGCAAAGTATTTGTCGGTGATGATTCAAAAATATCTGATAATTCTGGTGTAAGACCAGGTAAATTCATCGATGTTGATAAACGTTTCATTAGAGAATACACTGACTTAGGTTTTACTAAAATCATATTTGGTGGTGGGTCAGAAGATATATCCGCACTATGTGAGTTCGATACAAATAAGTCATTAATCACTAAGATTGGTGATTTTATTAATAATACATCATTAGGTATTACATTACCACCTAATAACACAATGTACATTCAGTATAGAGTCGGTGGTGGTAGTGATAGTAATTTAGGTCCAAACTCAATTACAAACAAAGGTGTTATGAATGTAGTTGTTGATGGTGCTGATGCAATCATAAACAACAACGTAAAACAATCATTACAAGTAAATAACCCAATTCCAGCATTAGGCGGTAAAAACGAACCATCGGTTGAGGAATTAAGGAATCTTATAAGATATAATTTCGCAGCACAAAATAGATGTGTTACACTTAAGGATTACCAATCAAGAATATCATTGATGCCAGGTGAATTTGGAGTACCATTCAGATGTGGTGTATTCGAAGAACAAAACAAAATAAAAATTTACATATTAGGTTTGGATAACAATTCTAAATTAACCAACTCTTCAACTAGTACACTTAGAGATAATATCGCAACATATTTAGCGGATTATAGAATGGTTAACGATTATGTTGAAGTAGATAATGGTAGAATCGTCAATCTTGGTTTTGAAATAGATGTTCTTATCGAAAAACAATTTCCACAATCCCAGATAATGTCCGATATTATTTTAAAGGTAACTAATTACATCGATGTTAATAAATTTGAAATGGGTGACAATATATATTTAGCTGAGTTAATGGAAATCATCAACAATGTTAAGGGTGTTCTAAATGTTATTGATTTGAGAGTTTTTAATAAATTTGGTGGTGGTAAATATTCAATAAATGAAGTTGCACAACCATATTTAGACCAAGACACAAGAGAAATCGATTTGTTAGGTCAATTTACACTTTTTGGTGAATCAACAACAATGTTTGAGGTTAAGTATCCAAATAAGGATATATTGGTAAGAGTTAAGACTATATAAGGTTTCCTTTAATGATAAAATCATTATATTAGACCTTAAATAACAAAATTAAAAAGATTTCAAAAATGGCATGTCAAAGTTGTAAAGATAAACAAGGAACATCAGAAATACTAAACGTATTCAAAAATAATAAGAATAATTCAGAACCAACTACCAGAGATTTTGGCTTTGTGTTATTTAACGGGATAGTTAGATTGGTTCTATTTGCAATAAGTCTATTAATGATTCCACTCATATTATTATTGGTGGTCTACTTATTATTTAAAACAATTATTCTTAATAACGGAGAGGTAAATCTTATGCCACCATTATTGGAGTTGGCTAAGAAAATTGGTATCGGTAAAAAACAAATTGAAGAAGAACACCCAGAAGATTATCAAGATTTAGAATCAGATAATCCAGATGATTACGAATTAGAAGAAAGAGTTGATAAAATAGTTTTATAATGTCAAAATCAGTTAGAATAAGAACAACACCAAATCAAGACAATACATATCTTAAAGTTAAGGTTGAGCAAGACTTCGATTTCATTGAGATACTTTCCTTAAAGATATCTCAAGCGGAAGCCTACAGTAGATTTTGCTCAGATTATGGTGTTGTTGTTGGTAGAGTTAGTATAAACAATGGGTTCGGTATTCCAAACGCTAAGGTTTCAATATTCATACCCCTAACTGATGAAGATAGTGAAGATTCTGAAATTTCTGGTTTATACCCATTTAAAAATATAGACGATAAGAATAACGATAATATTAGATATAATCTTTTACAAGCTGACAACAACCCTTCGAGTGTGTGTTTTACACCAGTTGGGTCATTCCCAGCTAAAAGAGGGGTAATCGATAACGATACAACCCTAGAGGTTTATTGTAAGTATTATAAATTTACCACCACAACTAATCATGCTGGTGATTTCATGTTATTCGGTGTACCAACAGGTAATCATACACTTAATGTTGATGTTGACTTATCAGATATTGGTATTGCTTCACAAAGACCATACGATTATATTGGACAAGGTGAATCTGAGAAGAGATTTGAAAGTACAACAAAATTTAAGGGTGATAAGGATTTAGATAAACTAATCCAAGTTAAATCTTACAAGAAAGGTATCAACGTACAACCATTTTGGGGAGATAAAGAACAATGTGATATTGGAATAAGTAGATTAGATGTTGATGTTAAGAAATTAATCACACCAGCGGCAATATTCATGGGAAGTTTCTTTTCTGATTCGGAAAACAATTCAATCAACAAAAATTGTAGACCAAGAAAAGATTTTGGTAGGTTATGTGAGACCGAAAGCGGTGAAGGTACCGTAGAGATGATTAGGAAGACAATAGACGGTAAAATCGAACAATTTGATGTCGAAGGTGGTAGAGTAGTTAATGAATCTGGTACGTGGGCTTATCAAGTCCCAATGAACCTTGATTTTATGGTCACCGATGAATTTGGTAATCTTGTACCATCTGAGGACCCTAACAAGGGTGTCCCAACTAGGGCTAGTGTTAGGTTTAGAATTGGTAAAGATGTGTATGGGTCAGAAGGTAGACTTAGAACTACGGCAAAATACTTAGTTCCACACAACCCATCAGATAAAACAAAGATTGATTATAACTTCGATGAAAATACTAGTGATGAACACTTTAGAAATTTTCATTGGAATAAAATATATACGGTATCAAATTATATTCCTAGACTACAAGCAGCTTGTGCTGGTGATTCTTGTGCTGATAATAGAAACATGACAGGCATCAAAGATGTTGATGACTGCGTTGGGTTAAAGGTACCATTCCCTTACAATAGAGTAGATACCGATTTTAATCCATTGTTTTTAATAATTTGTATTATTCTTAATATCATAGTATTCATTGTATGGATGATTAATTCAATTGTAATTGGGTTGATTAATGTTATTATCAAAATAATAAACGAAGTACTACAAGTAATTTGTAAAATAATTTGGGGTTTGAAGTTTTTATCTATAAACAAGGATAAACACTGTAATTATTGTATGGGCACCAAAATAAAAGATGGGGATGGTCATTGTATTGATTGTGGGTGTAAATCTATTATTAAATACGTTCCATGTATTGTATTGAATTGTGATGACAAGGGTTGGGCACCAGGTTGTAATTGTTCTGACCCAGATGCTATAAATTCACCAGTTGGTGATGATAACCCAGATAACATTGATTCTGGTTCTTTAGGTTGTTGGGCTGCAACAACAAATGCAAACTCACCAAAGGTAATAGACCACTGGAGCGGATTAGTACCGAATAGTACTAGTTGTGGTGCTAACTTGGGACATGTTGGACACAAGACATTGGGTGCTGGTGTAACAGATTGTTATGCAATTCAAATAGCTGAGGCGTTGAATATGTTTGAGTTAGATTTTTATAATGATTGGATTAATGGTACGCTTTATACATACCTTTTAAAATATAAGAAAAAGAAAAGTGGTAAACAGAAATTCTGTGACACGGATTGTGATTCTTCAGATTCGGATAACGGATGTGATAAAAGCTATTGGGTTGATACACTTAAAGATGATGGTGACGACAGAAACGATGTTAAAAAAACAGTTAAGGAATCAATCAACGAAGGGTTTATTAAACAAATTACTAAGAAGTTACCAGGTGGTTTTGAACAAGAAATACTTTATTACGCACCTTATTCTAGTGATAAAAACTTTAAATTGTTCGCAACTGAATTAGTTCATTTAGGGTCTATTTTTGAATGTGATTGGGAAGGTATTCCAAAACTACAACCATTCTTGATACCAACAACTTATAAAAGACCACCTTATACTGATGAATACAAAGACGACAATACCACAAAAATAACATGTGGTATGACATCAACTGGTGGTAACGGAAATAGTGGACTATTCTTTGATATCGATTGTGTTGGTATTAGAGTAGGTCAATTAAACGGTGGTATACCTAGAAGTAATAATCTTAAACGAATTTGTGAGTTTGGTGTTGATATTGACCAAGCAGAATTGGATGTAAATAACAACGTGACATCCCCAGCTAATTGTTGGATTAATGATGGTGACATAGACCAACCTTATGGAGTATTGTTCAGAAATGCGTTTTACCAACTTAATATCAATGATGGACCAAACAAATTAGATTCATGGCCATCTGGTGGTATCTCACCTACAATAAACACTAATTTTGGTACTGCAATAAACAGTATTACTCCAAACCAATATACTCAATTTAGAGGTGGTGGTGGTAACGCATACATCACACCAAATCCTAGTAACTATACCCAAACTAAGAATTCATTTTATTTTTACTTTGGTACCGTCCCAGGTATTACTGCCGTTGACATCATGAATAGTAAATACTTTACTGAGTGTACTGTAGTTGAAAAAAATGACTTTGTTGTTAGTGGGATAATAACTGATATTAGTGGAACTACATGTGTTGGTGAAATCGCAACAACCGTTGTTGGTGGTGATGGTCCATACACTTATCAATGGACAGGACCTAATGGATTTACACTAACTGAAACAATTGGTGATATTACTAATTTATGTGCTGGTATCTATACGGTAACGGTAACAGATACAAATGGTGGTACATCAACTATTTCATTTACAGTTAACCAACCAGCAGCATTTAGTTGTGATGTTTCATCTACCAATTCAATACAAAACGGTGGTAATGGTGATTTATATATAAATGTATACGGTGGTCTCCCACCTTATTCTTATAGTATTAATGGTGGTACTCCAGTAGGTATGGGTTCAGCATCATTCATAGGGTTACAAGAACCAGCTGGTGTATATAATGTTATTGTTACAGATAGCAACGGTTTATCATGTGTAAAAACTGAAACTATAACGGAACCACCACTTTTATCATTGGGTAATTCTGTTGTGTGGACACATACAACATGTGGTAATGATAATGGTAGTGTTACAATCAACAACCCAACCGCTGCAAATATTGGGGGTATACCACCATATTCATTTTCAATAAGTGGTCCAAGTGGTACATTCCCAACGACAAGTTATTCTGGATTGAGTAGTGGTTCATATAGTGTATCAGTTTCGGATGGTAGCCCAATAGCACAAATAAGTACACAAACGGTTACAATTAACCCATCATCCCCAGCTTCATTGTCAATTCCAAATGATTGGTATTGTTGGTTTGCACCAGATTTACAAGCGGTTATTAGTGCTAATTTTACTGCATCATTTAACGGTGGTGGATTTACAATTGTGGCAACTCCTAGAAACGCTTCTAATGTCCCAACAACACCAGTGTTAACACAATCATTTATATCATCACCAGCAGTATTTACTGGGTTGAAAGATTTGAGATATGATTTCCAACTTACTGATAATTTAGGTTGTGGTGCTTATGTGTTTAGTGATTTTAGACCTAGTGAGGGACAAGTTCCATCAGTAGCATCTAATTTAATATTAGCAAATCCCACAGAAAAATATTGTTGGGTTATTGGTAATAATAAACAAATTAACCCACAATTTGCGGTTGTTGTTGATGGACCATTCCAAATTGTTGGTGGTGGGGTTACATATACATCTGGTCCTGTACCAAATGGTACTATTATTACAATGCCATTATTAACAACAATACCAGCTAATAATATAGTTTCGTTTATACTTAGTGATAATTTAGGTTGTAGTAAATCGTACACATTTGATTTCAGCAGTCAAGTACCAAGTTCGGCACTTAGTATAAGTATCAGCCTTCCAGTACACAATTGTCCTTCATCATTCTCAGTTACAGCGGTACCAACCGTTACTGGTGGATGGGCTCCCTATACATATTCATGGACCAATGGACCTAATGTTACACAAGTAAATTGTGGTCAAACAATACAATGTGTTGTAACGGATTCACAATATTGTTCTAAAATAAGTAACACAATAACTGTATAATAATGGACAATAGAATAAAACATAGATTAGGAGCCGAAACCTCACAAAAGTCAACCAACGTTGATGGGTACATGAAGATTCAAGTATTCAACAATGAAGCTACGTTGCCAGTTGGTGAAGTTAACCATATTGTTGATGTTGGCGAGCGTTTTGATAAAGAAAGACAAGGTTGTTCATTTTACAGACTTATTGGTACACTAAGTCCAGTTATGAGCAATGTTTTAATGAACCTTACTGGTGTTGATAGTTGGTCATCATTTGATACGGCTCCGTTTAGAGACCAAACATATCCAATTGGTGCCATATACAATAGTGGAGTAAATGATTCAGAAGATTTATCATACAAAGAATCAGTTGAGAAACACCTTAAAGAAGTTGATGGTTGGTTTGGTTATAATAACCCACTTAAGTTTACAACTGGTTTATGTCAATATATTGATATTGAACCTAAGAGAAGACGTTTCTCATTCACACCAGATAGACTAAACGATGATATTAAAAACTGGGAAGTAACGGTTACGTACCCTAGTTCAAGTGCCACAACTAATCTTACGACTGGTGGATTACTAATATTTGATAAACCAGTCGCTGGGGTTATCGTTGGAAAAAGGGTAATGACGGCTTTAGGTGTACCCGTTTTGCATAATCTACAAAGAGGTGAGATAGTTAGGATAACTGGAACCAACTTTGATGGTGACTATGTTGTTCAAAGAGTTGGTATGGATAATGGTGACCTTATGGGTTATTATTTTGTCATCGATACCAACCCAGTAACATTTTTAATTAGTAACAATAGTAGAATGACCAAGGTAATTGCTGGTGAAGAAAGCAAATACTATTTTAGGTTATTCGAAAAGGTTAAAATGAGAACTACGCCAGTCATTGAAAATGATGATTATGAGATTTATCCGCTGGCTTTTTCAAATAATATATACAACGATAGTGTTAACCAAATAGTATTCAATGAAGATGTTGATGTTAGTAATTTAACTGACAATCTAGGAAGACCATTATCTGAATTATATTTAACAATAATTAAAACTGAGGGTAATGAACTTAAGTCTGGGTTTAATGGGTTTACAGATGTTAAATCTGGTATTGAGATACCTTATATGCCAGAAGTTCAAGCAACATCTGTAGGTGATTATAGACAAGATATTCCAGATATTAGAAGGATACACGATGGTGGTATAACACCAACTGTTAGTCACACACCTTTAGAATCAAATGTAACAATCACAAATAATAGTTTCTATGGTGATGTTGTTGAATACAATAGATATAGAGTCAAAGAAACTGTGTTAGCTGAGGTTAATCATAGATTCAATACAACTGACAGAACTGGTTCTGGTAGTAGTTCTGTTGAAGGTCCAAGACAAGAGGGGTATTATTATAAAGCACATTACTTAATTAACATTAGGAATTTTTCAGCGTATGTTGAACAAGGTGATATCTATACTGAGGGTGTTCCAGATTATGCGGAGAATTTAGGAGATGGTAGATGGCTTTGGAGAGACTTATTGAGTATTGGGTTCAATGAGGGTCAAGAAAACCCAGTAAACTACCCATATTTGAATAACGCACACTACATTCACCAGAACTATTGTATTCCACTTAGAAGACAAGACCCATTTGGGTATTTTGGTTTATATTACTTACCAACACTTAACCCGATTAATACCGACCCAGCTGGTGACCAAATGGGAGATAACTTTACTACTAATCATGCCGATAATGTCTGCTAAATATACAATTAAACTATCTGATTTAAGTGGTGTTACCGATACTATGATTAATATACCGATTAATCTAACACCTCAAATGACCGACCAAACTGAGTTGGTTAAGAGGAAATTTATTGACGTGGAAGTAGAAAAGGCCATTAACCCAATATTGGATTACGAGAAAACTAGATTTACACCAATATATTTCCCAACACCAAACAATACTAGTATTTTTTCGTTGGTACGTAATATAACGTACAATGTTAGGGTATTAGGTTCAGCTGGTTTTCCAAGTTCGGCTACAATGTATTCTGAAATTGGTATGTCAAATGATGATATTAGATATGGTAAGAAAAGATATGAGAATTCATTCCTAAATATTTCGTTTTATGATACTGATAAACCAACAACACAAAGATTACTTTCATACATTGACGTATATCCAAGACTAATACCAATAAATGTAGCACCTAGTGGTCTACCAAAACCAGCAAACCAAATACCAGTTACTTTTATGTTGTCAAATCCAGTAAAAGACCCAGCTGGGTTTGCGGAAGGTTTTTATGTTTATAATTATCGAGATGAGGTGACAACCAATTTACCTAAAGAATTGTACATGAGGGCTAGATTCAACAACGCATCTACTGGTATCATAACAAATATGATGACCGAGGGTATACCTTATTTTATTGATGATTTGGTTAATAAGTTATACACTAAGTATGTATTATATAGAAATAACACTGGTTATTATTACGCTGTTGACGACACATATTCAAACAATGTATCATTAGTGGGTAATGACCTAACTATTAATTTATACGAAATACAAGCATTATAATGGAAGTACTTAAAAGAATTATATCATTTGAACCAGCAACAGTTAGATATACTGGTGGGACATCCCCATACGGTACCATGACCGCTGACACGTTCTATATCAATATTATGCTTACGCAGAACATTGATGATATGGGTATGTTTACAGATATTGATTTTATTCCAGAAAGTTTTGCAACTAATGACCAACCAGACTATACTATTTTAATTAATAAATTAACTTTATCGGGTCTAACATTTCCATTTATGTACGGTATTCAACCACCAACACCAACTGGAAATGTTGATTATACAAACACTAGAGTGGTTGGTGACGATGTATCTGATTATTGGAATTACAGTAACCTTAAAATTACTGGGGCTACTGATTCTAAAAAAACGGATGTTAGAAGTTACAGTAATACTCAAAACTATATAACTGGGTTTGATGTAAACAAAACGATATACACGAATTACATGGGTAACACTATTGATGGTAGAACTAGAATCACCAATCAATCATTACCAACATATTCGGCTGTTACATATGTTTTTGATGCAAATAACGATGTTAATATAGGAACAATAAATCAAAGCAGTGGTATCCTCTATACTGACTATTCTGGTAGAACAAGAGGCGTTGTGGATGAGATAGGTAATAAGTTTAGAGTTCCATTGACTAGAATGGAATATACTGGTGAAGGATGGAATAATACCAACACTTCATTATCAGCTTTAACCAAAGAAGAATATTTATTTGGTATCACACAGCTACCAGAAGTACAAAGTGATGTATTTATAGATAGAGGTGCAACAACAGTACTTGAAAAACACCTAAGATTCTCAGAAATAGAGAGTCTTGAGCATTTAGAGAGATATAATAACGGTTTTTATAATCTAGTGAAACAATAATGAAAAAAGAACTTTACGAAAATTATTTATTAGTTCGATACATGTACATGACAATGGAGCAAGTAAACAGTTTAGAAGACTACGAAAAGGAGTACTATATAAATAATATAAAAGAATATTTAAAAACAATATAAAAATTAAATTTAGCGACATAGAAACAAAACAATATGAAAAAATAGAATGATTTGATGTAAACATCAAACCTATTCAAATTTTAATTATTGATAAAATAAATAACAAAATTATTAATAAAGAAATATAATATGTATTTTGCAACAGGAACATACGGGGTCGTAAGACCAGCAGACATAACACCAGATGATGTAGATATCTTCATTCATTACACACCAAATAGAAACTTAAAAGGTGGTACTTTGGTTAAGGTAAATAACCCAAGTAGTTATTTATTACCTATCGATGACCCATCTAAGACAGATTCTAATATCACATCATTTTCAATATTCGGTGGTTTATACACACTTAAACTACCAGTAGCGGATTTCGGTGCTAAGGGTTTTTATACTGTAATGATTAAACCAGTTGAAATTAGAACTAGAATTGTTGATTGTGGTGTTTTATCCGCATACCCAGACATTAAAGGGTTGGTATTTGATATGGGTGAGGTTGCTCCAAGATTTGTGTCAAAATTTGATAATGGTGGTTTAAGTGGTTATAGAATTGAATATTTGGATGTAAATAGTGTTTCCGATGCAAAAATTCACAACTTCTTTAGAATTATTACATCAAACAATAGAACGGAACCAGTAAATCAAAATTTAACAAATACAAGCCAAAAGGCGATTCGTTATAGATTCAACGACAACTCTACTTTAATATTCTGTACAGTTACACCTAGTTCAGCTAGTAACGTAAGACCTAACGTTTTACCGAATATCGGTCAACCTAACCAACAAGTAATCATCACCAACACATTTTTTAATCCGATAATGATTGAAATTGAGATGGTAGAGCATGATATTGAAACTTTAGCGTATGGAATCTTCGGAAATCAAACAAAATCCTTGGAAGATGGTATTTATACAATATACAACTTTAG
>Ga0105050_10006979_pt1 | contig 13748 bp, 11 predicted proteins | sample FRY01_FD_78088 | JGI IMG/M metagenome (GOLD analysis project Ga0105050, IMG submission 78088) | Freshwater microbial communities from Lake Fryxell liftoff mats and glacier meltwater in Antarctica - FRY-01 | ecosystem: Environmental > Aquatic > Freshwater > Ice > Glacier meltwater ... | reverse complement strand
CCCAAGCTCTCACCAAGTTCCCCCCGAATACCTGCCCCTCCGAGGCTTCCGACGATCTCTTGCGCTCATTGCCATCTCAGATGGCCGCTTTTTACCCACAAATTTCTTTGGAGAGCCGTTTTTCCAAGGTAGTAGCAGAACCCACCGGACTTGGTCTGGAACGGCCCGTAGAGGATCGCCTCCTTCATTGATTCCAAGGGGTAAGCAGCGGTAAAATCCCCGATTTCAACTGTGGCTTTCTGCCCGATCCCCCGCAGTGGAATTTCCACAAAATCCATCTTCACCCCGCCGCCAAGGTTAAGGGAGATATTATCAGCAGCATTTGCTCTCGGGCAAAAACTCAGCGCAAGAGCGGTCGCTGCTAGAAAAATCGCTTTGATAAAAGGCACTATACGCAATGGTAAGAAACCCCCGTAAAAGAGTCAATTTCCGCCCCCGACATTCCCACCCGCGCCATCAAGATCGGTGACAGGGAAGTGAGCGTCCCATCTCACAATTGGCCTGCGCATCGAGAAGAATTTTTGAAAATGAGCCGCCGTGACTTTCGGCCCGCTTGCGGGCTTACCGGCCACGGCGACCGCCTCGTCTTTTCCCCATTCTTCATGGGGCGCGGTGGCGCGGGTTAGGCTGGCTTCTTGGCAACTGGCACGGAAGGGCACCCCCCCTCCGCACATCACGCCGATTTATAGGTTTGCCGCCTTACGCGAAGACCCAAGAACACACCGAAAACCGTTGTTACTATTACGATTGTCGGGATTGTCATTGTTGCGATTCGACGACCACAGATTCTCGGGATCGTTGTTGTTCCACGACGCGCCGCGAACCACGCGAGGCCTTCCCTCGCCGCCGCTTCAACCGGGCATCCAGCGGCCACCGCGCATAGGCGCGGCGCAGGCCCTGGGTATTCCCTTCCCGGCTAAATTGATACCAGCTAAAAACAGAGAGGCTGAGCCGCTTGAAGTCTCCGGCGGCCTTCAGAAGGTAACGCCGCAACTCAAAGCGTCGCTTGGTGGCACCAAGGATGCGCGGACGCAAACCTGGCAGAAATCGGAAGCCGCAAAAAGGAACACCCTCGTTGGTTTGGAGCAGGCGCGACTTCGGCTCTGCAAACCGCAGCCGTAACGCCGCCAGTTCTGCATCAACGACCTTTCGGAGTTCCCAGAGCCGGTCTTTCTCATCGGAAAAAATGAGAAAATCATCGGTATATCGCAGGTAATCCCCATGCCGCTCCGTCCCGGTAATCCGGTGATCGAGATCGTCGAGGTAGAAATTTCCCCAGAGCTGGCTTGTCAGGTTGCCAATAGGCAGCCCCCTCGGGCGCCGGGCTGCTTCCAACCAGTCGTCGCCGGGGAAAAACGCCGCCCCCGCTGTCATTTTGTAACCGGACAGTATGCGGTTGATGAGCGACATCACGCCGGGGCAGCGCACGACATCGGCTAGTTTGGCAAGCAGGACCGCATGGTCAATGCTGTCGTAAAACTTCCGCACATCGCACTTGAGCACATACCGACGCCGGTTCGTCAGTTTTCGGCAGCACTCCCGTGCCGCCGTCGTTCCCTTGTCAACCTGGCACGAGAAGCTGCGGGCGATAAACCGCCGCTCCAGCAGTGGACCCATGAAATTGCAAAGCGCATGATGGACCACCCTGTCACGGAACGGCGCGGCGGCAATCTCTCGGTATTTTGGGGTGTGGATGGTAAAAAACCGATACGGTCCGGGCGTATAGCTTCCACTCATCAGTTCCTCGCGCAGTGCCGCAATCTCCACCTCCCGGCGCAGCCACCAAGCTTCCACATCCGGCCTACGGCTCTTGCCCCGCCGTGCCCGCGCAGACGCTAGAAACAAGTTGTCCAATGAGGCCACGTTCTCCATTGAACATCGACGGGAAAGCTGCCTTTCGTTCATTCCGCCGCCCCCAGTTGCCCAATCCACCCGCCGACCATCCTGCCGGTTTCATCAAGCCTGCCCTGGATGAAAACAAGTTGCTGCCGGCTGATCCAGCCACGCTCGTTCACCAGCCTCCACAGCACACGCAGTTGCTCCAGCACCGAATCCAACTCGTGCAGGTGCTTCGCCTTAGCCGCACGCTGCCTTCCCCGGATCGCCTTCACGGCAAACTGCAAGGCATCCAGGGAAAGCCCATCAAGCCGCTGGCCAAAGGTGAACCGCTGGCTCTTCGGAAAATCTGCCGTTCGATCCAGCGTCCACCCCACGATCTCGCTCAGCACCGTGTAAATCGGCGGATTCTCCCGCTTTTTGTTCAATTCCATTTTTCTAAAATAAATTTTCGAGGCTCGTTTCACTCGCCTCATCAAGGATCAAGTTCCAATAGTCAAAACCCAAGTCGGCAAGTGCCTAAACCCGCCAGCCTAACGCGAAGACCCAAGAACACACCGAAAACCGTAGCCACTAACACGACGGTCGGGAACGTCAAGGCCGCGAAGCGACGACCACAGAAACTCGGGAACGCCGTTGAACCACGACGCGCCGCGAACCACGCGATATATCTGACCTCCTCCATCGTCTTTCAGAAAGGCATACTTTTCCAGCAAGGCGCTCTCGTTCATGCTCGTGCGATACCAGTCCTCGCACCACTGCCATACGTTTCCTCCCATGTCATACAATCCAAAGCGATTCGCCGGAAAGCTTCCCACGGGTGAAGTATTGACATACGTATCCACTCCCAGTGAGGGATCGTAATTCCCGGCATCTTTCGGGGGCGGCCATTCATTCCCCCACGGAAACTTTGTTGCTCCCACAGCGGTGCTCCACTCCGCATCTGTCGGCAGCCGGTAACTTTTGTCTTTAGCGATCTTCCCCTCTGCTTGTTCTTTTTCTGTGAGCCATTTGCAGAACGCCTGGGCTTCATTCCAGCTCACACCGACCACTGGATGATAGGCCGTCTGCTGGAATCCGGGCCGCTCCCAACTCGCTCCCGCATCCAGCGCCCACTCCGTCCCACTCCATGCATAAATCCCCCCCTGCTGCCGATACCCGCTCGCCTCCGCATACGCCCGGAAATCCTTCACCCGCGTATCCCAGATCGAAAACAGCACATCCGTCCCCGGCACCGGAACGAACTTCATCCCAAGGCTGTTCTCGAATGGAACATCCTTCGCTGCCTGTTGTTGATTTGCTCTTTGGAGCTTCAATGCCTCCAGTGCGTCCTTCTCCTCCTTCGCAATTTTCTCAGCGTCCTCCAACGCCCTCCGGCTTTTCTCCTGCGCCATTTCCTGGGTCAGGCGTTGCCTCTCCTCCCGTGCAGCTTTCGCTGCCGCCTCCGCATTCTTTCGAGCCTCCTCCAGCCTCGCCTCCTCCGCCCTGGCGGGCTCAGATTTCTCTTGGTCCGCCTTAAGCTGGTCTTTGATCCCCTGCGCCTGTCCCAGCGAGGTGAAAACTTCCGATGAGATGCAGACCCGAAAACCCGCATCGAGACGGCGGGACGGCTTGCCGTCCTTGGCCGTTCTGGACTGCTCCGTGCGTGCCGATGAGCGCATCTCCGCTTTTTCCGAGGTGTAGCTCCCGCCTTTTAGCAGGTGCCCGCCTACCATTCCGGCAATCGAGTAACCCCCTCCCACGAATTCTCTCACGTTGCCCAGCATATCATAAAGACCGAGAGCGTTGGGCTGGAATGTCGCGACCTCCTGAGCACGTCCATTACTCCCCGGCGAGGAAAACACCTCATGCCTCCCGATGTCTCCTTGGTAGGGGTCGTTCGCCGCGTAGTCCGGCCCACTGCCACCCCGCGCCGCATATTCCCATTCCGCCTCGCTGGGGAGGCGGATGACCCCGGGCGTCCCGTCGGCGGTGCGCGGGAACGTGGCAAACTCCACAGTTCTCGCATTGAGGGCCTCGATGAAACCCAGAATCTCCAGGAACGTTTTCCCGGTGACGGGAGTGCGCTCTTTCTTGTTTCCTCCCATCACGAGGGCCCACTGGGCTTCGGTGACCTCGGTTTTTGCAAGGTAGTAGCCAAAACGTTGGCCGGAGCCTTGAAACGGACCCCAAATGGTCTCAGTTTTCACCGGTTCCTTTCCATGCGCTCCGGTCTGATCGCCAATCTTGACCGTCGCGCGTCCGTCAGACCCCTCGACGGGGACCCAGACAAACTCCATCGTCACCCCGCCGCCGAGGTTGAGAGAAACTTCGTCGTCTCCGTTTGCACCCTGACAAATGACCAGCACCATCACGGTAACCAGATATGCTCCAACTGTGCGCTTGCAGCCTTTCATTTTGCGACAGCTTAACATAGCGATTTCTTCATGCGAATATTTGGGCGCAGGGGGCAATAATTTTCAGGGTATAAACCTTCCCCTGCCGAGAGTGAATGGGTCTGAAAATCAACTCCGAATTCTCACTCGGTCTCCATCCACTATCCACAATCTCCCTTCAATCACCTCGACAGGAAGATTTTCATCAATTTTGAATTTCATGCCGCATGCAGCTCCGCAGTGCGTTCCCTTGACAATTCTGCTGCATACGCAACGGCTGCTTGCACATCCTCCGCAGACAATGGGGGGTAGGAGGCGATAATTTGTTGTGAGGAAAGGCCTGCCGCCAAGTTATCAAGAATAACAGAAGCGAAAATCCTTGTGCCTTTTATGCATGCCGTTCCATGACATACCAAGGGATCAACCGTTATATGCTCGCGCCAGTTCATGGGATCCAAGATACCATTTCTCCCCATTCCTTCAATCAAAACAGCCAAAACAGCCGAAGGCATCCCATAGTCACGCAAACCATCGATCTCATGCGGACCCCTCCCGGAGGGCCTCGGAGAGGTCAGTGTGCATGATGCGCAGAGAGGCAAGAAGCGAGGAAAGGAGCGCGAGTGCAAGGAGCAGAAAGAAAATGGCGGCCACCGGGCCGGAGGGGAGATAGGTCAGGTGTTCTCCCGCGTGGAGTTGGTCTTGGAACACTTGTCCCAGAACGGAGGAGGCGATGGCATAAATGCCAAGGGCCATGGCAAAGCCGATGGTGGTCAGAAGCACCCCCTGCCAGGCGGGGAATTGGATAATTTCCCTGCGCCTAAGGCCGAGCAACCGGAGGACGGCCAGTTCGTAGCTCTTGCGTTCCGCCGAGGCGTAGAGACTGGCCGCAAGGGTCGCCACCGCACCGGCAATCCCCACCCCGGCGATAAACCAGAAAAACCGCGAAAGCTGGCGGTCGAGCGTCTGGACGTCGTTGATCCGTTCGCCCTCGTGAAACACGGGAATTTCTTCCGACTCCAGGAAACGTCGGAGGTCGTCCACTTGATCGATGGTTTTGGCGAAGAGCCGGAAGCCGGAATACCCCCGCCTGACGACCAGAAACTCTCCGGTGGTGGGATCGCGTTCCACTTGGCGCGAGAGGGCCTGGCGGAAAATCCCGGCGCTGTCGGATGGCACGAGGACGGTTCCTTCAGCGGGAATACCAGAAATGCCTTTGACAGGGACGGTCAAAGGTCCGCCGACCCCGGTGAGTACAATCGAGTCTCCTTCGTTGGCGGGAGTTCCCTTTCCGGGAAAAATCACCGGCAGGGGATCGATTGGCTTTCGAGCATCCGGAATCTTTGGGGCGAAGGCCGCGGCTTCATTGCCCGCATCCGCTGCGGGAACGCCTTTGATATTGGCCGGGAAAACGTGACCGTCGGACGAAAAGATTTTCACGGAGACGGTGTCCACCCAGGGAAGGATCCGGACTCCGCTTCCCCGGAGCTTTTCCTTGAGGGCATCAAAGTTTTCTGGGCGCACGGTGGAACCCGCTGGGCGCAGTAACCAAACCTGATCGGTGTCCCCCACCTTGAAACCGACCACATTCTCGATCTTTGACGCCGCAAGTTTCTCCAGACGGACGAATCCGGTATTCGTGACGGCCTTCCTTTCGTAGGCGGGGTCAAGCCCTTCCGAACCGGCCACCAGAAGTGCGCCGTCAAACTCCGGGTGGGCGAACGGACGGGTGCCGGTCCATCCGTATTCCGGAACCGACTGGCCATCGAGGTATTGTTCGACCGCTTCGACCACGGGCAGCAGGACATAGGCGATCTTTGCGCCGCCGGCCCGCAGGTCGAGAATCCCGGCGACCTTGAGCTTGAGGGACGCGGTCTGAAATTCCTTTTGCACCCGGCGATTGGTGCGGATCTCCACGGTGTCACCTTTTTTAACCCCGAGCTCATCGGCGGCAGCGGCGGTGAGGACGCATTCGTTTTCCTTTGGAATGGCGGCCCCATTCTCGGTGATGAGAGCATCGCCGCGTCCGGTGGGGCTGAGATCAAGCTGTCCAGTGGCTCCAGTGGCCCCGTTGACGGCGTCAACGGTCGAGGAAATTCCGCGCGTGAGAGGGGTGACAAAAGCAACGTCCGGTCGGTGCCTGATATCCTGGAACCATGAAACGTCGAAGGTTCTGGTGATCTTTGGGCGGATCTCGCGATTGCGGGGGTCCTCCACCAGACGATGACGCAGAATCTCCACCGCACCGCTCTTCAAGCCAAAAAGGATCATCAGCGGAGCCAGTACGGCGGCGATGGCCAGTGCAATGCACAAACTCAAGAGCCACTCGTCCCGCAAGTCCGCCAGTGCAAGGCGCAGGATGGGAAGGGGCCGCAGACTGCCATGGAGGGAGGATTTCATGCGATTTGTTTCAAAACCGAACGGAGATCGCCATCGCTTTTCTGTGACAGCTCGAAGGAATATGTGGCGTCGGCGATCCCCTGAACCAGCGATTCATCGTGGGTCACGATCAGAACGGCAATATCCTGCTGACGGGTGCAACCCAGGAGGAGGTCCCGAATTTTGGCCGCCGTGTATTTATCAACGGAACCCGTGGGTTCGTCGGCTAGGATAATCTCGGGGTTCTGCGCCACGGCCCGGGCGATCGCCGCCCGCTGGCGTTGACCGCCGGAAAGTTGGGACGGCTTTTTGTCCAACTGATCCTCAATGCCAAGGCGAAAGACCAACTCCTCCGTCGCATCGGCATTCATTGCCGTGGCCGGGGTGAGCATGCGGGCCAGAAGGATATTCCGCGCGACACTGAGGAAGGGCATCAACCCTCCACTCTGCAGGATGTAACCCAGATGCTGTCGGCGGATCTGCGCCAATTCCTTTGCGCCTTTTCCTGAAATTTCAAAGCTCTCGCCATGTCGACTGATCAGATTGAAAGTGTCTGCCGAGGTCGGAGGAAGAACGAGACCAAGAATATCGAGGAGCGTGGATTTTCCGCAACCGCTCTGCCCGACGATGGCGGTAAATGACCCTCGCGGGATCTGAAAGTCCGGGATGGAGAGCCGGAACGAGGCGCCCCCTTTGGACCTTTCAATTGTGACATTCTTCAGTTGATAGACCCATTTCATTGATGCTTCGAGGTGGAGTTTTTTTCAGTCCGTCGAACCTCTCAGGGGAGCTGTTCCAAAGGAATAGGGGCCACCTTCTCATCCTCGGAGTCGTCCTGGTTAAAGGGCTGCCACAGGCTGCTGTCCTTGATCGTCTCCTCGTAGAATTTTCTTTTCGCCTGAATGGTCTCAAGAATTTCCGACTGGGAATCCACGGACATGGAATTCCAGGTGGCCGGGTCCATTTTCATCAGTCTGCTTCGGTAAGGAAGGTCCGCGAGGAAGTCCGGCAGGAGACCAGTAGCTGCGAGGTTCTGAGCGTTGCGGATTTGGTCGGGGGATGTGACCGCCGAGGCGGCGGCCGACTGCAGGGCCTCGAAAAGATTTTGGCCGGTCACTTGTCCGCGGATTCCCGCCGTCACGATGCTATCCAGCACCTTTGCCAAAGCATCCAGTTCGTTCTTGCGCAGCAAGACCTTCACCTCCATGGACTGGATGGCGGGGTCTTTCAAATCGAGGTCCACCACCCACGACTGGACATCGCCGGGCGGGGCCACCGCTGTGTCCTTTTGACGGCCAAGCCAGTCGATAAATGCTCCCGAGAACATGTTGTTTGCCATCCGGACTGCGGCTTCTTCCGGTGTCTCTCCGCCGGAGGGTGCCGCGACGGGTGTGGAGGGCGTATAAGTCTGTGCGCGCACTTCTTTGATTTGTGAACTCAACCTATCCGCCAACGAGCCCATGGCCTTGGAGATTCCGGAAAGGTCCCGCTCGGGAATCAAAGAAAAATTTTCTCCAATACCCGAAGTATTCTTGTTTTGAGCGAGTTTGCGGAACTGAGGTTCGGCGATCTGGCGATCAGAGGCCGCCAGCGGACTGTCGCGCTCGATATAAAAACTAATCAGAGAAATATTTTGGTCATTGGCGAGACCACGGAGTTGGCTCTCACCCATGTTGCTGCTATTTTTGGCATGGCCGACCGGATGGCCGGAGGCGTCACCCACAAGGAGAACGACGCGGATGGAATTCGGCCTCCATCGGGTTTCCGTGATCGCCGCTTTGACCCCGCCAAAAACATCCTCCGCATAATCACCGGCTGAATCGGAAGAGACCTCGACGTGGGAAAGCGTCTGGAGGAACTGCCGGGCTGGCTGGAGAGTCGGGGTAAAGTTTTTCACCGGCGAGCCGTCAAAGTCCTGGTCGGGTGGACCGTCCCGGTATCCCCAGAAACCGAGGTTCATGGCGGAATTCGTATCCGGATCGGAAGATAATTTTGAGATCAAATCGCGAATCGCCTGCTTCGACGCCTCCACCATGGGCTTCATGCTGGAGGAACAGTCCATGACAAAAACCACATCCAGGAGCGCGGTCGAAGAAGCGGCGGATGTCGTCGCCGGCTGGACGGCCGCCGCAAGGCTTTCGTTTTTTCGATCCTGAGTCGCCCCGGCCACTCTGAGCAGCCGTCCAAACTGGCCGTCCATCTTCACTTCCTCAAAGTCGGTCACCGGCAGCATGTAGAATTTCGTCCTGCTGTCGGTCGCCCGGTTCGGCTCCATGGCTTCGACCGGAAACGGATCGGGGATGTTATTCGACTTGATCTGAGACAGAAGCGACTCGACGTCGGCGGCCCGGGTGCCGGCATTTTCAAGGGCGATACGCTTCAGATCGTCTTTGTTCCGAAAAAACATGACAGGCAGCCTGTTCGACGGGTGGGTGAACTCCATCACCAGGTTCTGCTTCCAAAGGATCGCATCTTTTTCGCGAATCCACCCAAAAGGGCCGCCGGATTTTGTCTTGCCGACCTGAATCCATCCGGGCTGTTGGGCATAGACATAGAAGGCGGTGAACGAGGGGATGTTCGACTGCACGACTGCCGCCGACTCGGAAGGATCGCCCAAAATCGAACTGAACGGCCGGGTGAGGATTTTTAGCGGGATGCTGGTGCCGCTTTTCTTTTGCACGGGCGCTGGGTTGGCACTGGGAACAGGGGTGGACGGAGGAGAAGGGGAGACCGCTGGAAGAGTCTTGTCGGGCGTAGAGGAAGGTGTGCTGGGCGTCGGAGTGCCGCTGGGAGATGGGGGGGGCGCTGGGAGTGCCGATGAAGAGTGGCGCCTTGTCATCCGTCCAAACTGCGCCGCAATCTGTGAGGGATTCTCTTTATATTTTGTGGCAAGGAGGGAAAAAACAGCCTGTCGGTCTCGGTTCTCCGCTTGAACGAGGTCAGCCGTGGCTGGGTCGGCCTCAGGCAATGACTCCAGCAATCCCTGCGGCGTCTCTTTGACAAGTCCTCCGGAGATTGCCGACGTTACCGCCCCCTGACGTTGCGCGATGCGCTGGGAGAGGTCTTGGAGCGACTCGGCGGCATGCAGGAACAGTGGAAGCAGTAGAAGGGCAACCGTCAAAAAAACGAGCCTCAAGTATGCCTGGGAGTGTGAAAGGTCGTATCTTTTCATCGTGAATGGGATGCTTTCTTGGAAAAAATGGTTTCCACGTTCTTTTTTCCGACTTCATTGGCTTTGGCCAAAAGAGCAAAAATCTTCTCTCGTTCGTAGTTCTCCTCCTCGACAATGCGGCGGTCTTGAATGTCGAGATAGACGCCCTGCTCAGAACGCAGATATCCTCTTCCATTCTCTGAAATCTTGCGTCCCTCTTTCAACGTCTGTACCAAGCCCGCCCGCGCCCGGATTGAGGACGCGATCGAATCGACAGAGCGGTTATCGGGTCTACCACAGGCGCAGAGGAGAACACTGCCGACGAGGGTAGCGAGAAGGAGGCTGTTCGTCTTCCTGGATTTGAACCCACTCCTAGAACAATCAGTGTAACCCAGCATGAAAACGTCCCGATGGGCAAATTTCAAGGCGCGAGCCAAGGCCAGATTTTTTTCAGTTCCGTGGCAATCGCTTTTTCCTTGGCCACCGGGGTGTTCTTTCCACAACTGCCCAGCGACGCGACAATAATGATCAACAAAACGATCACCGGCGTACCAATCAAGACAGGGAGAGGGAGACGGAATCCCTTTTTCGCGGGAACTTCGACGAGTTCCTCCCGGCACTTGGGATTTTTTGCCGGGCACTCCGTGTACTCCTTGGAAGCGCATTGGAAGTGATCGTCTTCGTCGAAATAAATCAGTTCTTCCTTATCCGCCAGCGGACATTTGCCGAAATTTTGACACTTGTAACTTTTCGTGGGCGTCATGAGGCGCGGGTGTTGAGAATTCGTTTCGCCTGCTCGATCGCCCCAATGAGGCGCTGGCGCTCCGGGTCTGCGGGATTCGGATAATCGGTGATCGCCTTGTCAAGCAACCCCTGCAAGTGGGCCTCCAACTGTTTTTTCAAGAGCACTCCGGTGTCCTCCGGGCGAAGGCGCTCCTGCAGCAGCATTTCCATTTTTGTGACGAATCGGCCGTCGCAGTTGTCCATCAGTTCCTGGTCGGTCTTCCCCAGAGGGATGGGAGCCTCATGCGGTTTGAACTCGTCGTAATAATTCCATCCGAGGTCCTCGCCGGTGGCATGGTGGGTCAGGCGGCGGATGAGACCAAGGGCATCGGCTTTGAAAAGCAACACCAAAGGCAGGGCTTTTTCACGGAGCTGCGATCCGGAAAGCGCGAAGAGGTCGGGGAATTGCGTCCCGTCCCCCTCGGTGAAGAGTTCCAGCCGCGCGCGAGCATCTTTAGCCGCATCACCGCTGCTGGTCCGCCCTGTAAACTTCGATTTCAGGTAGCTGCCGTGCGCCGCATACCGCAGCGGGAACAGATTCGCGAGGCTCAGGATGGTCAGCACGTTCGCCCGGCTCCCGCGAACGGTCTGGATCCCGGCGTTTGCTTCCTTCAAAAACCCGACCAATTTATCGTAAAACTCCGTTTCTCCGCGTGCGGAAGCAGGCAGCACCACGCTGATATCATTCTGTCGGGAACCCGGAATACAGCCCGGTGCGGCCATAATTTCCTGCGTGTTGTCGAATTTCAGCAGCAGTCCGGATTCCATCATGACTTTGATGAGAAAGCTGCGCAGATCCATTTCATCCGGGAACCGTGCGGCCAGACCCCTGATGATATTCTGACCAAGCACGGGAACGACCGAACTGTCCGAGGCAACGAGGTTGTTGTGGCTGACCTCGACATTGCCGTCGGCTTCCGTTTCAAGCACATCAAACAATTTCGGCAGGGAAAAATCCTGGTCGAAAGCGAAAAAGCCCGCGCGTTTGTCGAGTTTTTCACAGACGGTTTTTCGGAAACTCTCGGTGTGCTCGCGCTGCAGATTCCGGTCCCTGACAAGCCGGGTGGTGAACTCCCGCACCCGCTTCGGCTCGTAAATTTTGATGACTTCCGAGCTGATGTCTTCTGTTTCATCAAGGCGGCAGCGGTTGCCAATCCTCTCGTCAAGGCCCTGGAAGGGATTCGCGGTTTGCCGCGACGTGTCGCCGTCCACAACCTGCAGGAGTCGCGAGACGAGATTCGAGGCGCTCGTTTTGAGACGCGTAACCTCCTCGATGACATGATTGCTGAGCTTCTTGGCATACGCCCAAGCATGAACCCGCGTTTTGGCGGCATACAATTTTTTGTAAAGCTGTGTCTGTGCGTCGAGCAGTTCCTTGCGCTTGCCCAGGAGGTCGCTCAGCGGCCCGATTTTGAACCATTCCCGGTTGTTAAGCTCAATGGCATGGACCAGCCGGCTTCTCTCTTCGGTATCTCCCGCCCTTCGCTTGAATTCGACAATGTGCTCGTCGCATCCCGCACGGAATTCGGCGAGCAGCTTGATGATTTCTTCGAGTTTGCGGGAAATGTCATGCAGGGAGTGCTTGCCTTCCCGCCACTCGGAAAACAGATCCGCTTCCATGAGACGGCAGATTTCACGCGCCTGGTCCTTGGCGTCGGCTTCCTTCGCCGCATAAAATTTTTCCACTCCGTATCCGCGGAAGTTGCTTTCGTAGAATTCCTGGCACTTGGTGGAAAAACCGGAGAGCCAGACGCGGTGATCCGGCTCCTTATCCCTGGCCGCCGCCTGCAGCTGGTCCACGACCTCCCATTCCTTGTCGAGCGATTTCCAGGTTTCCTCATGTTTGAGGATGGCCGAGGAAAGAATGAGGTGCTCGTCGCCAATTTTCCATCGATTGCGCGCTTCGGCACTCCGCACCAGCTCGACAATGTTTCCGTTGATCGGCTCGGCCGTGTATCCGAAATTGTCCGACCAATTGTTGTAGAGGCTCTGAAGGGCCATCTGCCTCGCCGAGCAATAGCACATGTATTCCCGGATTTCCTCCTCGGGAATCACCAGCCGTTTGATACCAAAGGTCAGGAACCGGCGACTGCGCAAAAGCGGTGCATTGGGCTCGTCGCTCGCGCTCTCCGGGTGATTGTCGCCCGTCGCCTTGTCCCCGTTTTCGCATTCTTCGAAAAATCGCAGAGTTTTGGCCGTCCATTCATTGTCATCCACCACGACGATTTTTTGATAAAGAAAATCGGCGACCACCCCGTGGAGTTGGTAATTCGCGATACCGACCATCTTATCGTTTTGGTTGACGTTGGAAAAAACATAGCACCCGTCAAACGCGGGAATCGGGTTGATCCCCAGGCTCCCGAAATCAATCCGCTGGCCCGAGCCGGAGATATCATACGGCTTGTAGGCTCCGGTGCTCATCGCGTTCAGTTCCACCAGCGCAGCATATCCGTTCGCATGATAATTCGCCCTGGCCCACCGAGGATCCGGATTCGACTCGGGCAGCATGAGATAGAGCACCACGAGATGCGTGCCGGGATACGGATACTGCTTGCGAATTTGCGCGATGACATCGACCACCGTTCCGCTGCCCGTTCCTCCGGCCAACCCAGCGCAGACGTGAAAAATGCAGCGCGCGTCGCCCTGGGAAGTCAGCTCCGAGACCTGATTTTGCAGGCGTGAATTGAACGATCCCTGCGCGTCGGTTGCGCTGTTCGCGGCGAAAAGAAAGCGTCCCAGGCGGCGCTTTTGCCCCCCCTGCGTGTCGCTCACCTGCCCGTCAAGAATCGCATGCCAGGCCTCTTTGTTTCCAATCCAGGGCTTGATGCCGGGATAGGTATTGACGTCCTCAACCACCTTTTTCAGATTCCCCGCCCCGATCAGAACCTGACTCGCACCGCCCAGTTGCAAAGTCCCTCCGGGAATTTTCCAGGTCGGATCTTCGGGTCCCATCAATTCAGGATTGCTGTCCACATAAAGATAACCAAGTTTGACCGGATGCTCCGCCTGGCCTGTGATATGTCCGTTTTCGTCCCTCGTATAGGCGACCGGAGCTTTCTCCCGGAACTCTTCATAAATCGTTCTACGAAGTGCGCGAATAATCCGCCCGCCCGTTCCACCCAGACCAATGACGATGTGATTCGGGATCGGTGATTTTTTTGATTCTTCGCTCATAGGATTTTCTTGAAATGATCAGGCATTGACGTAATGGACTTTGATATCCGAGT